>Ga0163180_10001514_pt1 | contig 13207 bp, 9 predicted proteins | sample AtlANTMetagenome_2_FD_109647 | JGI IMG/M metagenome (GOLD analysis project Ga0163180, IMG submission 109647) | Marine eukaryotic phytoplankton communities from the Atlantic Ocean - Atlantic ANT 4 Metagenome | ecosystem: Environmental > Aquatic > Marine > Oceanic | place: North Atlantic Ocean...
AATTTTGGAGGACCTTACTTACAAAAAGACTCCTCCTCCTCTTGGAAAAGACTTATGACCCACCCCCAAACACAGTCGCCGGGGCCACCCCTCTTTTTTTGTGTGTCGTCGTTTAGGGTCGTCATCGGTACCCTCTTTTGTGTGTCGTCGAAGTGATGATGCTGACGATGATGACGACACTATACAAAAGGACGAAAAATCACTTCTTCTTCTTCAACACCATTTTTTTTGTACGACGACGACGAGTACCACCACCGCGACAATGAACGACGACGAAAGGGTGGTTGTTGATTTTTACGAGTACTGCGCGGAGAGACTTTATTTTTCGTCGAATCGTTTTGACGATGATGATGATGATGATGATGATGAGGACGACGACGACGACGACGGAGAAGAAGAAGAAGCAAAAGAAGAAGCAAAAGAAGAAGCAAAAGTTTTGGAAGACGTGACGAACGCGGTGATTTTCTTCGACGGAAAGAAAGAAACGCCGAGTTTAGAGAAGAAGCGAGTGGAAGCGTACGGACGTGCTCGAAGAAGAGAAGAGGAAGAGGAGATATTCGCAGGCGTGGAAGAGTTGCTGACGGTTATCGCGGAAAGAACGAGTGCTGCTGCTTCCAATCGAAGAAGAACGACGCGCACAAAAGAAGAGGAAGAGAGGTTCCTCGTGCGCGAAGCGTGGATGAAAAATGTCCCGAAAAAACACTTCGTGAACGCGATGTTGAACGTTGATGCAAACGATTCGACGGCGAAAAGAAGCAATAAAGCTATGGCGGAAATGTTTAAGGAGTGCGTAGCGACGGAATGCGAAGATGAGGAAAGTACGCGGAGCACGTCGTTCTTCGAGACGGCTCGCTTTTTACTCGACGAAGAATGTAAGAATGAAAACAACAAAAGCACTCAAAAATATTATCGCGATCTTGAACGCGCTTCGGAAGAAATTCGGACGATTTTGAACGCGTGCGAACGCGCGGATTTAATCTTGAAGAAGCGCTTGTATGAACGTTTAGTTTTAGAAGAGCGCCAAAAAGAACGAGAGCGAGAGGTCGGATCTGTGGAGATGTTTGCCAGAGCATGTTGTTTGTTACCCTATAGAAAGAATATAGCTGATAGTGGAAGTAGAAGAAATAGTAAAAGGAGTATTGTTCTCGCGTCGACGTGTTTACAAATTTTCTCCAGAAGAGGATACGCGGATAAGTGCGCAAACGCGATAGCATTTGTTCATTTCAGAGAAGAACAAAAACACGATGGAAACAAGAAAATTCAACAGAATATTATTGGACATGTAATAGATGCAATTTCAGACGTCAGGGCGTGTTGCAAAATTATCGAAAGCGTTGTCCTCGACGTCTTTGGGAGAAAAAAATATACGAACTCCAGTCGCGATTGCGAGCACGTGCTTCGTCAAATGCTACAGATTAGATTTTGGAAATGTGAAACGACGAGATATTTCATGAGCGAAGAATTGTTACTACGAAAAGGGTGTCCAAGGAATGTGCTCCCGTCGTTACTTCGTCTCTTGATTGTGAATCTTTTACCCACTGACTACCTCGATAATGAAGTCGAAGAAGAAGGAGCTATTGTATCGGACAATGTAAGCGTTGAAGACTTCAAACACGCGACTTTAGTGAGCGCATGCGAACTATGGGCATCTAAAGAGTTTGTCGTCGGGAGCTCGTCAAAGGCGAAAGGGCACGTGGCGGCTATCATCAACGCGATATTAATCCTCTCCCAGTCCTCTGGCTCTTCGTGGGAAAAGTTCATCAACGGGATCGAAGAAGAAAAATTTAACGATGGCGCGAAGATGACGTCCTTTATTGTTGATGGTATATCATCTCGATTAGAATCTTCATCGGCACAAAGTCGCGCGCACGCGACGCTAATTGCTAAGCAGTTTTCATTGGCCATGAACCCAGAAAATCCGACGATGTTAGATTTGAACGCGCCAGTAGATGGCGAAACCGACCTTCTCGATCCGGACAAAGGCGAGAACGATGTTGATGACGACGATGGGTATCGAAGTGCTAATGAAGCAGAGTGGGAATCGAACGTGAAAGTAGCACTAGATGAGTATGACGCGTCGAAAGTGTTACCAACCTCCTTTTATGAGGCAGAGACCGCCAAAGACGAATGCAAAAACGGAAAAGTGTCGTCCATTGAAATCGAAGAAGCGAATGAAGAAGATGACGATGACGAAGAAGAAGAAGAAGACGAAGAAGAGTTTCAAGCGTACGATATAGATTCGGATGACGACGACGAACTCACGCAGAAGCAAACGAACGCGAAAAATTTGAAGCGACATCTGAAGCAGCTTCCGAAACCGCGAACTTTGCGCGAAGCTCTGAACGCTTTGCGACGCGTCAAACCTTCGCAACATATTGCCGATGCAGATTTAGCGGACGCTCAAGAAGGTGCGGTATACGCTCTAGCGGAGATGTTTGAAACACTCCCTGACGAGCTCTTCTCCGTGGCTGATCAGTTTTCAATCGCGCTATTACATGCCAATCCGCCAACGCCTTCGGTGAAAGCGCTTGAAATATCGCGCATGAACGGTTTAACGAAATTGTTTGAAAATGCACCGGAACAGTCCATTCCAACCGCCATTGGACACGCGTTCGAAGGAACGAATTGTGATTCGAGCCATAAACTGGAGGTTTTGAATTGCATTTCGCAAGCCGCAAAGACGTTATCGATGTTGCCTCCATCGAGCTCTTCTTCAGTGCGAGAAGGTGAAAATGCGAAGGTTGTTGCAACGCACGGCAAAACGCGCTTAATTGCTCCAAAAGCTTTGGAAAATCGAAATCGAGGTATAGGGCGAACTGGTCATCGAACTCGTTCCGCTCTAATAGGTTCGACAATCGTCGCGCCGTTGCTAGTCTCGTTATCTTCGCAGTTGGAAAAAATGGCTGATTTATCCTCCTCCATCGGTAGCGAAGCAATGGTTTTCTCTGCAATGTTGGATTGCATCGGCGAATGTTGCGGCCGGACACAAAATGCTGTTAATTCGTTTAACACTGCTTTGGCAACGCTCGTCACGCTCACAAAAAACGACGCGTTCCTGTTAAAGCATTGTGATCCGAGCATTCGGTCGAGCGCGTTGGTGGCGTGCGGGAGAGCTTTATTGGTCGTGCCTGATATCATGGCAAAAGAAGAGCTAATGCTTTCCTTGCAGGAGGAACATGCTCAGTACGATAATAACGACGGAGTTTCTGCTTCAACAGATCATCGAGAAATGAAAACATCCAAACTCTTCGCTGCGATTGAAAAAATCACCTCTGTCGCCAAAATTGAAAACGCTCGCGGCGTCGACGAACAGTGTCGCTCTGCTGGCGTGTTTGCCCTATTCGCCACTCGAGACGTCGTCAAACGAGCTACGGAGAACACGTTACTGCAATTACAAAACGACGACCCAGAAAAGCAGCTCCCCACTGCTCAAGACTTTGTTTTACCGAAAGCCGAGACTAAGCGTTTTCAACAAAGCGCGAGTCAGATTGTCTCTAAGGCGATGGAAAAGTTACGGGTACACGGTCCAGTATCCGATATAAAAAAGAACGAGGACGTTCGCTTCCTATAGAAATATGGAGAATAGCTTTTTAGAACAGTAGAGAAAGATGCGAAGATATCTGTAGTCGATGAGGTACCTGATGTGTTAGTTTACGTAAGGAAGATTTTTGTTTGGTTGTTCTTTTTTCCCTCTTTCTCGTTGTGAGGGGTGACATTTTTTTCTCATTTTTTTCTTTTTCAGACACGAGTTTCCCTCCTCTTGATCGTCGTCGTCATTACATTTAGCACGAGCCAGAGTGTGTTGCGACTGCATTCGAGCTATCGTCGCGTCGAGGCACAGAGAACCGATTTTTTTAGCGTCCAAGGACCGACCGAGGAGAGCGAGGCAGAAGTAACACGCTGGAGAGACGCATATTGCGCGTGAAATTGACGGCTGGGAAAGCAAAATCGGTTTGTTTTCTAAACGCATTCACTAGAAAGGGATACCGAACGCAAACACACGCGCGACGAAAATGTTTCAACAAGATAGCAAAACGAAATTATTTCGAATACGGAAAACCGTCTCTAAAATGCTCGCATCTCGCGGGTATTTAGTCTCGCAAAAAGAGTTGGATCGAGACAAGGATTCGTTTTTAGAGGAATTCGGCGAGGTGTCAAGAGAACATTTAACAATCATGGTTCCCAAAAGAGACGATCCGTCGGAAAATATATTCGTATTCTTTCCAGAGGAAGAGAAAGTTGGGGTGAAGATGATTAAAGATTACGCGAAGAGAATGCGAGAGGAGAACGTTATGAGAGCGATTATCGTGATTAGAAGCTCTTTGACGCCGTTTGCGAAGCAATCGTTGTTGGAGGTACAGCAGCAAAAGTTTATCATCGAAACGTTTCAAGAAACGGAGTTATTGGTGAACATCACAGACCATATTTTAGTCCCGAAACACGTTTTGTTGACCGATGAGGAAAAGAAGACGTTGTTAGAGAGATATAAAGTAAGAGAGACGCAGTTGCCGAGGATTCAGTTGCACGACCCGGTGGCGAGATATTACGGAATGCGCAGAGGGCAAGTCGTAAGAATTATTAGACCAAGTGAAACCGCGGGGAGGTACGTGACGTACAGACTTTGCGTTTAGAAAGAGTGTTATGGCAACTATTATGTACTATTCTATTTTACATGTTATTCTACGCGCGCGTCTCTTTTGTTTTTTTTATGCAGCGTTAACAAGTACGCATAAATTTGTTTCACCGTGCCTTGACACGGATTCGCTATCGGATTACCTTTCGGTGACGCGATGTCGGCCAGAACTTTTCTTACCGTTTCTTTTGTGAAATCTTCTGGTGGGCGCAAGTGTATTCCGTTCTTTACTAATTGAAACGCAGCGATAACAGCATTGGAAAGATCTTTCGCGTCGTCGCAACACACGAAAACACCTGCATTTTTATCGTCCGTGGTTACTACGTGTTTCATCAAAAATTCCACACATATCGGTAATTTCTTTTCTATATCGCCTCTTTTCTGTTTGGCAAACTTCATAGGCACGTGCAAATACGCCTTCAAGTCCTCACGTTTGACTGAAAAGTTGGGCGAATATCTTGAACCGACATATAAAACCGCATGAAAACTTCCTTCCCTCATCGTCGCGTTAGCATCATTGAGGAGCGCTTGGAACGTTCCAACGTACACGTTCGAGTGTAAAACATCTTTTAAACAAACAAATATATCCTCGTTCGTATTCTCGTCGTCATCTTCGCCACCTCTTTGTACCACTTTTCTGATTAAACTTTCGCAAGCTTTTGCGCTTTCGCACGAAACAAATTTATCCATGTGTCGTTGAAACTGTTTCGGCGATAAGTGTAAAGCCCAACTTTCCTCGTCGTCTGCTGCGCCTGGAAAGTAGTTATACGATACCGTGTTTTTACCTAGTTCTAACTTGCATCTCTGTCCAGATTTCGAAAGCGGCATCGAGGCGCTCAAAAGATATAAAACCGTCGCCTTCTTTTCCTTTCGTTTCTTTCTTCTCGCGATAACATCCTCCGTGTTATTCCTACACACGTATTCGCACTGAAGTGGACCAGACTTGTCCAAGGCTCGCTTGATTTCCGCGAAATGTTTCTGTGAAACCACGCTGACAAATGCTTCCACGAAGTTCGACATTTTCGTCTCAATCGCTCGCAACTCGTTTTCACTCACGAAATCCGGAAATTCATCCTTTTCGATACGAGCGTCTTCCTCAATCACTCCACATGCTCGATTGATTGTCGCGCACCAAATCGGTACGGTTTTCGCCAATGCGTCTGGAAACCGTTTCGTTTTACTTTTTGTCGCGTCTACTATAATTGCTTCCGATGATTCGCATCGACTCGCTTCTAACAACACGTGAGTATTCAAGCGACTTTGCGAAAATTGATGGTTCAGATTATGTCCGTCGATAGATTTGAACGTGCACGTCTTCGCCTTCCGTAAATCCGTATACCACGCCCCGCACCGTAAATTCGCAAAAATATTCGTCACTCCGAGCGTTTCTATCGTCTCTTCCACGAACGCGTAATCCACAAAAATGCTTCTCAATCGATTTAAAACGTCCTCGTTCTTCTTACGAATTTCTCGGTACTGCTGATAAAAATTCGGTTTAATCGACCGCTCGATGTCTTCGTCCGCGAGCGCAGCGAACGCAACGGCATCGTCCGCGGAAGAATCAACGATCATCGTCGTTCCAAAGGACGTTTTGGCGTCCTCATCTTCCTCTCTCTCTTCTTCTCGCGACCATTTTCACGCGGGCAAAGCGGCAGAAGAAATGAAGAAAACACAACAGTTTTCTTCACTTTTATTAATCTCTCTTTCTCTTTCTCGGGTGCAGAAGAAACATCATGACAGAAGACGACGGCGACGAGCAGTGGACGACAACGCGCGACGAGAGACGACGGGAACACGAAAAAGACCCCGACGTCGATTCACCTCCTCAAACTCAGTCAATATCGTCTCTTTCCGAGGCTTTGCGCACCGCGTTGTGGTCCTTCGAATCTCGAGCACAAATGTACGCTCGTTTGAAACGCGCGCACGGAAACGTTCTGGATATCCTCGCGAAGAACACAGAGGCGTTAGCCAACGAGGACAGGTCGGTGAGTGCGTCGACGACGACGTCGTCGGAGGAGTACGAAAAAGCTCTGGCCGAATTCTCGTCGGATATGAACGAATTGAATGGGAAGATGAAACGCATTTTAATGTATCTCGACAAAGAAGAGAAAGAAGAAGACGAGAAGCGAGTGTGTTTTCTACTCCTGAAATCCGTTCAAGAACAAGAGAAGGAAAAGTTACGATTGACAACCATACAGATGGCGTTAAAGACGCATTTCGAGATGAAGAAATGGTCGTGGCAACAAGACGGGTATGTCGAAAAGGAAGGAGAAGAGGAAGAACAAGACCGAGAGAACGCAGGCGACGCTTTAAAGCCAACGTGGGCGACGCACATCGACGGCGAGAAGAACGATGCGTACGAAGGACAACAGAAGTGTTGCGAACCACCTCCAGAACCGACCAAAGATGAATATGAAAATGCGATGAAAGAAACAACAGTTGGTTTGGAAAATTGTATCCGAACGATCAACGACGCGAGAGACGAACTGTTGGAAATCGAGGCGACCTTGGTGTCTCTTTGATTCGAGAAACGCAAAGGAAGGGAAGTGGACACGATCAATAGAGCAAAATAGAGCAACGAAAAAAGTAGAGCAGATGAGTCAGTAGTAGTAGTAGTAGGTAGGTGTAGTAAGTAAAAGGTTATATTTATAGTTATATATATAGACTAAGGTAGGACTAAGAATCAAAGCATATTACACGTCGGCTTTCTTTGAATCGTCAAGAGCTGAACGAGGAGTCAAGCGAAACCGCCCAAAACCTTTCTCTTCACTCGTCACTTTCTCTTCAAATTCTCGGTAAGTCTCGACGAAATAACGAACGTGGTCTAAATTAAATTGAATGTATTTCTTTCGTCAAAACGAAAGGAGAATTACTTCAATTCGGACTTAGCACCAGCCTCTTCCAAAGTCTTTTGCGCCGCTTCGCAATCTTCCTTCTTCTTTCCTTCCATCAAAGTAAACGGCAAGTTGGTCACGGCGTCCTTCGCTTCCTTCAAGCCGAGTTCAGACAAGCTTCTGACAACCTTAATGCACGCGATTCTCTTGTCCGCGGCGACTTCAGTGATAACCAAGTCAAACTCCGTCTTCGCTTCGGCACCGGCATCACCAGCAGCTCCCGGGCCAGCGGCCATGACCATGCCGCCGCCCGCAGGCGCGGAGGCGTCGACACCGAACGTTTCTTCGATTTGGGCGACGAGTTCCGAGGCTTCCATGAGGGTGAGCGTTTTCATAGATTCAATGATTTCGTCCGTCTTGGCAGATTTCAAGGCGATGGAGGCACCTCTGGTCGGCTTAGCCTGTTCGTTTCGTTGGTGAAGGGAAGAGAGTAAAGGTGAGCAGGGCACGACGGTGCGCGACGCGAAAAAAGATGCGCGCTTTGCGACGCATCCACCTCTAAATTTGGCTAAGGTTCTCGCTCAAAACCTCTTCCATTTTTGAGGGTTAGATTTTCGTAAAACGAGATCGAGAGATGGGAGATGGACGGTAAACACCGGTACATCCGGTCCGCGTGGACGTAAATACGTCCAATGCACGCGAATATCCCGACGCGGAGTCACATTCGCATCCGCGATGCGTCGCAGTCCATCGCAGACGACTCGACATTTCAGCCGGCCGTCGCCTCCATCTCTCGTCCCTCGCGTGCCAAAAAAGGAGGGAAAAAAAAAATGGAACGCGTAATAAGAAACGCGACGACCAACCGCGACGCGAACGTCCGCGCCCGTACCTTTAAGCCGGTTCTCGCCGTCGTGGCGTTCACGCGAACGGTGGAGCAACTGAGAGTGAAAGACATGATTATGCGTTTTTACGAAAGTGCGTTTTTTTGCGTCAAATTGAATGCCGCCAAAAGCTGCTGCGTGTGTGGCAACGTCGTCGTCGTCGTCGTCGTCGGTAACTTTATCTGTTTTGTTTTTCCTCCTCCTCTCTCTTTTTACCAAAAAAAGCCAGAAAAAGAAGAGCACACAAAAAATAACTTTTACGACGAAAAAAAAAATTGTCCAAACCAAAGTCCTTTAAAGTCTCTCACGTTTTAAAACGAAAAGGACTCTCCTCCATAACTACTACGAGTACGACCTCTCTCTTACATGTCTAGTATATATATTACTATATTGAAAAAAACAAACGAAAGAGAGGCCATCTGATGATGATGATGATGATGATGAGAAGTCATCAAACTATATCTCTCGTGATTGTTTTCGGCAACTTTTCAAATCCACCCAACATCCCGCTCGATTTGAACGACTGTCCACTTTCTCCCGCCGAAATCTTCGACGGGTCTATGATGACGTGCTTGATGTTCGCCCGCCGCCACGTATACGTCACGTGAACCATGCCGTCGCCGGCTTGTATAATCGCCGGGTAACTAAACTCTAATAACCGCCCTCCACTATCTTCTAAACGCATGACGCGTTCCCACGAGTCTCCGTCGTCGTGAGACACCGCTAACGCTAACACTCCTCTTCCTGCAATCGCGTGTTTGAACGAGTGATTATACACAATCAATAATCGTCCGTCTCGTAATTTTACGACGTCGAAACCAGTATTCGGACACGGAATTTGCGAAAACACCGCGTCAGTCCAAATACGTCCGGTACTATCACCAACGGCGGCAACCGCGAAGCTACTTCTACTCCTCGCAAGCATGCGTATTCCACTCCCCGCACCCCCAGCACTCATGCTCTGTTTCCAAAAAACAGGCTGAATCACTCTCTGTTGCACGTTCGCCACGCCGCCTTTTTCGTTCACCGCGAATCTCGAATACGTCTTAAATTCATCCTCCATCGTCATCGCCTCCACTACAATTTCCCAATCTTTACCTCGCAAACCAAACTCGTTACTACTCGGTAACAAAACAGTTCCGTCGTCCAATTCTAGCGGTTTATTCTTGGCTGGACCGATAATCCCATTCGGCAATGCCACGGAGGCCGACCAGGTGTTGCCGTTGTCTCTCGATTTTACGTAATATCCTTTCCAGTTCGCCGGGGTTCGTCCGTGTTTATAAAACAAAAATAGATCTCCGTTGGATCTTTTGAACAAAACAGGGTTCCAAGTTGGCACACCCTTCGGGTGAACGATGAGCTCTGGATTGCTCCATTTGCCGTTTTGATATCGAGCGGTGTATATGCCAACATCTGGCTTGCTTTCAAATTGTCCGGCAAACCACGCGACGAGAAACTGCCCGCTGGAAACCTCGCATATCGACGACGCGTGATGCGACGGCTTTGGTTTGTGGTCTCGCATGACGAGCGTTTCGAACGCTATCGATGGGTGTTTAACTTCCGTCGATTGATGGTCCGAACCTTTAGCGTTTATATATGGTTGCGCGAGATGCGACGAATGCGCCGTTGGACGAGTGATTTCCCCGTGCCACCCGATGAACGCGCCGGCGCGATCGCCGTGTAAAAACGCGGTCGCGGGACGACGACTCGCGATGAAAAACAGGAGAGAAAGAAGAACAAAGACGACGCGCATGATCTCTCTCTCTCTCTCTACAAATCGTCTTTTTCGAATCCGTAAAAACGCGTCGTCGGTATCGTCGGTATCGTCGCAGCAGCAGCACACAACTCTCTCAAAGGATTACTACGTACTACAAGGGTACCGGTATGGTACTTCAATGTCTTCAACAACAACAAAACACCATGTGTTTTTATAACAACTACAAGTGTACAGTACGAGAAAAAGTTGAGTTTTTTGAACACAAAAAATCTTACTAAAAAAAACGCAGCACCCTAGACGGCACGCTCTAATGCGATTTATCCACAGAAACGACTCGATTGAACCCGGCTAAAGTCGCGTGAAAAACAAAGAACGCGAAGAGCATTAACATGGCGATGAACGCGAGATCGGACGCGTTTTCTGATTGGGGAGAGCGCACGACCTCGACCAAGACGCTGTTCTCGGAAGCGAAGGATTCGGCGTCGTCGACGTCGACGCCTAAGAACCACTCGATGAGATTGGATTCGCTCGTATCGATCAAGTCTCGAGTGTAACCGAGTAGAATATCGATGCCATTTCGACGAAGGACTAGGCCACCGGGTTTGAGATATCGGCTTCGCATTGTTTGTGACGTTTCTGCGCCAGACCAGGCAGAAATACAGTGCGGATATTGCGTATTCTCCGCGCCGCCTTGGATATCAAAGCTCGCGATGTCAAAGATGGCGTTACCATTGATGAAGTCTTCTTGAGCATCGCCAAAGTTCATGGGCCACATGGATAAAATTTTCACCGTGGATTGCTCGTTCGGTTTTCGATTCCAAGTCATGACATAATAGCCAGCCAACTGTTTATCGTTCGCTTTAACGGAACTCAAACCGTACGGTAATCCGTGTTCGCGAACGTCAATTTTTGTTTTTTCTTTCAAAGAAATATCACTTCCGCCGGCGTTATCGACGACTACGTCGAAAAGTACCACGCGATAATTCTCTCGATCCGCGACGGCGAGTTCAGTACCATCCATTGATATGGCCAACGCGTGCGGCACGTTTAATTGTTGGTCGTCTCGCATGGATGCATCGCCGACGTATGCGTGCTTGTCGTTGTATATGGCGATGCGGTGGTTGCAATACCCATCCGCGACAAAGAACGACCCATCGGCTAAAATTTCAACAGCCGTCGGCTTACAAAAGCCTTGTTGAGGACTTCGTTGGAATCCCTCCCCTTGATGAGGCACTTTATGAAATGGTTTCATAGCAATTCCAAACTCTCTCAACATTTTACCCGTAACTGCGTCGTACGCGATCACTTGGTGCAACCCACAATCTGTCACCCAAACTTCTTTCGCATCGGGCGATAAGGAAATGCCGTGCGGCATGAAGTGTTTGTCTTTACCGAATTTTCGATCAATCACGCCGGTAACTAAATGAATTCGAAGGATTGTTTCGACGTCGATTGGCGTTCTCGAACCAACGTATTCGTTCGTTTCGTCGTCGAAGCTATACTCGTTCCAAACGATTTTTGGCCCTCTGTGGAACACCCACGCGAATTCTCCACCAGGTTCGACGACTACCCCGCCAACTTGTCCAATCGTAAACGTCGCCTTATCGCGAATGTTTGCTTTCACGACTAACGATGGCTTCGATTTCGAAATCTCTAAATCTGTTGCAAAAGGTCTCGTTGCTAATAGACCCGTTCTTCCTCCTCCTTCAGACGACCCGGTACCGACGGAAATGTAAAACGCTCCTCCTCCGCCTTCGCACGACAAACTCGCCGGCTCGTCCGAATGTACCATGAGATATAAATTACACATCTCGTTCGCATGTCCCCACCCGGCTGATGTTACCGTTGTCCTCGACATGGTGTTAAAGTAACACGTCGTTTTCAACACGTCGCCTGGCGCGATTATCAATTTCTTCTCCGCGATCTGTTCAAACTCTTGTGGCAACTGCGGGTCGCGTTCTAAAAGTAAAACACCTTTATTGTGTCTTTGTCTTCGTCCTGCTCTGTCAGGACCACCGATCATTCTCTCTAAAGTCACTCTTCTCCCTAACTCGTGCGTGTGTACTCGAAACCCAAACGCTTTCAACGCTCTCGGTTGGTCGTATACGCACGTCGTCTCTATCTTGACCTCCTCTTTTCCGGGCGGCAAATTAAATCCAGTCGCCCATACTAACGTCGCCGCCGAGGATATCGGAAACCCCTTTTTTGCGTGTACTATAACCCCACTTTTTCCTTTTCTATTGTTATTGGTACTATCTACTTCACCGTTCGGATCTAAATAATGCACCTCTAATACTAACCTGTTGAACGTATTTCTCTCTTCGCCGCCGCCGATGCGGAACCCGACGTTCTGCGGCATGTGCAAAGGCGCCGCGTTTTTTCCCCACGCGAATAAAACTGCCTCTTGTTCGTTGTTCACGCACACGTCCCCTCTCGGTTCTGCGTTTTTTGTCGCGCTTTCTTCTTTCCCAGTCGAAAACATGCCTCCTCCAACTCGTATTTTTTCGAGCGTTTTCGACGGTTCTTTTTCGCGGCACCCGAATACGAGCATGTGGTGCACGATGGCCATGTCCGCGACTGGTTCGAACGTCGTCACCGAGTGCGGCTCCGAGGGCATGGACAAGCTCGTGTACACGTAACTGCAGAGTATTCCCGAGGACAAGAGCGCATTTGTATTGAGTGACGAGTGCAATTGCGATTGTGGTGGTTCGTAAAAGCGCGCGACGAGAGAGAGAGAAAAAAAGTTCATCATCCAGAGAGGTTCAATGCGCGTGCGTTTTTCTGTTACCTGTCCATTTCTTTCGCGTCGGCGTCGCGCACGAGCAGTGCAAACGACGTCTCTCTGACGCCGCCAACGACACCAGGCGAGGCGCATCGCACGCACCACGGACCGAAGAACGACGCAACAAAGAAGAGAGCGAGCGTCTTCGTCCTCATCATCTTCCTTGTCGTCGCATCATCATCATCATCATCATCATCCTTTTCAAGTATTAGTAGTAGTATTGGAACTGTGATAAAGTCGTGTTTTTTTTTGTGTTGTTTTTTTGTGCACCCCCGAAAATGTTTTGTGCAAAAAAAAATGAAACGAAACGAAATGAAATGAAGTGTCGAATACTGTCTCGAATGGTGGTTTTGGAATGAA
>Ga0163180_10001516_pt1 | contig 13197 bp, 3 predicted proteins | sample AtlANTMetagenome_2_FD_109647 | JGI IMG/M metagenome (GOLD analysis project Ga0163180, IMG submission 109647) | Marine eukaryotic phytoplankton communities from the Atlantic Ocean - Atlantic ANT 4 Metagenome | ecosystem: Environmental > Aquatic > Marine > Oceanic | place: North Atlantic Ocean...
CGGCTTTTTTTTCGGTGATGGTGGTGGTTCTCCTCGCAAAAAGGCGCGCGTTTTTGTGCGGGGTGCGTAAATTGAACGCAAAAAAAAATGTTTTGGGACAAAAAACGAAGACGACGAAAAGGACGACGACGACGAAAGAAAAGCAAAAGAGAGACCTGACGACTTCATCATCATCATCGTCGTCGTCGTCGTCCCGTTAAACTGTTCGCCACGACGACGACGCTCGAGCTCCTATGGTACGAGTACGCATCGCATACAAAAAAGTCTACCACTACTAATTCTCTTTCCACTGGTTCTTACACGCCGTGCACCTAAAAAACTGCGTCATCGGTTCGTCGGCGCTTCGCGTTTGGACCAACAGAAAGTACGCGACGTCGTGGGCGCATTTTGGACATCGACTGCGCGTCGTGTCGACGTTTTTCCACGCGTCGTCGCCCCCTAAGACGTCGTCGACGCGCTTTTTGTGTCGCATCGGCACGTCGGTTTTCGACCAGAACGTGCCGCGGATCGCGTACGAGTACGGGCAGGTTTTACACGACAAACGCAACCCGCCGTCGTCGTCGTCGCCGTCGTTGTCCCCAACGACGGCCTCCCCCGCTTCGGAAAAAAAGTCTTCCCTCCGCGTCTCGATGGCGAGCATGCTCCCGCAGGTTGGACAAAACGTCAACATGGTCGTGGTGGTGGTGGTGGTGTTTTTTCCTCCTCCACCTTCACCAACACCGCCGTCGCCGTCGCCTCTCCCGTCCCGTCTTCATCTACCGGAGTCAATGATGATGGTGATGGTGATGATTTTGATGTCGTCGTCGTCGTCCTCTCTTAATTAAAGTTGTGTCGGCTTTTTTGAGAAGAGAGAGAAAAAAAGGAGGTTTTTGTACTCACCTGACTACAAAAAAAGTACTACTGAAACCCTAAAATGTACATTAAAAAATTTGAAGAGAAGAAAAACTGTTGTTGTTGGTCTCTCTCTCAATAATCAAGACTGTTATTATATAATTACACACAACAAACCAAAACGAAATAAAGCGCACAAAGAGGAAGAGGAGGAGGAGGAGGAGGCTTTGTTCGACAGAGAGAAGAAGAAGATGGGACGATTGACGACCGAGGATTCATCGGACGCGAACGACGACGACGACGAGGAGGAGTCCCCCTCCTTCTCTCTCGCTTCCCGCGCGACGAAGGAAGAAAAGACAGAAAAGAAAGGCGTCGTCGTCAACTTCGAATCTGGAATCGTGTCGCTGCCGTCGCCAAATTGGTACTCGAGCACGCACGCGACCGTTGGGGTGGTGAAAGGCGCGTACGTCGGGCGAGTGAAAGATGAGGAGGACGCAAACGACGCGGAAGAAGACGAAGGAGTGAGAGTACTCGCGTACTGCGCGAAGAACAACATCGCACTGCTCGATGCGGAAACGAGCGCAATGTTGGGACAGATTAGCACCGGGCACCAGAAACGGTTGGCGAGCGCGACGTTCGTGGAGAGTTGGTTCGATTTTGACCGCGATGGTGACGACGAAAAGGAGAAAGAGGATGAAGAAAAAGACGTGTTTTTGTTGGTGACGACGTCGTCGGACGACGCGATACGCGTGCACGACGTCCGCGCGAAGAAGTGCGTGGGGAAGATATCGACGCTTTGTTCTTCTTCGTCAACCAAAGTTAATAAGAGTACCGAGGAGAGTTCTGCGTCTTCGCGCTACAGCGCGAAGAAACAACAACAGAACCGGTGTGGCCACGGGAAAGGTGTAGAAGTATGCGTGGTAGAAAGAGAAAAGCGAGAACGAGGGAGTTTTATTACCGGCGATAGGGATGGGGTGATGTGCATGTGGAGGTTAGCAGAGCATACTCGCGACGGTACTAGCAATAATAATAATAATAATAACAACATCGCGATAAACATAGAGCCTGAGTTTACGCACGCATTCGCAGAATCCATGTCAGGAATAACCGCTTTAGCGAGCATGGACGAGTATTGTTTCGCGACGTCGTCCACTTCGTCATCGTCATCTTCAGAGGGCACCCCAACCTTTGTCACGGCGGTTGGATTCGAATCAGGTGACGTCGCGGTTCACGCGTACAAACCGGGAGGATGTAGAGAGCGCATTTTTGGTTTAGAAGAAGACGAACGATTTCGCAAATCACCAGTGTCTTCGCTCGAGTGGGTGTGCGTGGACGCGACGAAGGAAACGTATTTAGCTGTTGGAAATAGAAACGGCGATTTGTATTTTTGCCTGTTGTCGTCGAGCGACGGCACTCATATGGCTTTAGAGAGGAATGAAAATTTGATGTTGCTGAAAAAAAGCAGTAGTACTAGTACTAGTAACAACAATAACAAGGTTAGTGCGACACCTTCAAATTCACCGTGCTGGATGAATTTTGCATCCATTCGGCGGCAGCGCACGCTTCCGCTAATGGTGTGTTCGATTAAAGGCGAAATTACGAAGCTCGAGTTTGACGTTGAAAGGTTTATAGATAATGGTAACGGCTCTTCATCTAGCGCGTCGTTTTCTATCGTTGGACTGAAAGCAGAGCGTGCTACGCCAGAATTTAGCGGACACAAAAAGTTAGGATTCTCCTTGGAACTGTTCAAAACTGCGAAAGATGGCGATGATTCCCCGTCTTTTCGAGTCGTTACGCACGGATTAGACAGGGCGATTTGCTTTTACGACGTCGAGGAAAACAAAGATGCGCATAAATATCGTTTGAAGGATCAAATATCAACGCTTGGTGGATTTATTTACGACATAGATCACCACGTGGTGCCGGGAACCGGTGATTGGACGATATTCGCGTGTGGTGACGGAACTTTGCGAAAAATGGAAAACGTTGCGCCTCAATCAAAACTGCCATACGACATTACCACGTTCGACGGAGCGTTGAAAACAGAAATTGCATTTAGAGCTGATAAACAACGAAAGGTCACATCGTGTCGCTTTTTTATCGATCGCAAACACATGACGCGGTGCGTAGTCGTTGGTTTGGATGATGGGACAGTTGGGATGATGCGATTGGAGAAAGAGGATGGAAACGGTAAATTGACGAAAGATGAGAGAAAAGTACGTTTTTTTCCTCAAAAGCACCGTGGTCCCGTGACACAAATAGAACTCGTTCCGTCGCTCGATAAAACAAAATGTGAAGACAGCGTCATCGCTACGTTGAGTGAAAGTGGCGAGCTGTGGTATTGGCGAAGATTTCCCGGATTCTTCGATGACGAATCTGACGCGCCCGAGCCATATTTCGACATTTCACGCGCGATCCGAGAAGTAGAAGAATGTGAAGGAGAACGAACGACTTTTTTCAACTCGAAAGATGTCACGATAACGCGATTTGGATATTCACGGTGCACGTCTTCCTTCATCGTTGGTTATTCAAACGGCCATCTGAGTTGTTTTGAGAATAAAGATATCATTTTGAAATTTCGGTGGGAGGATACGACGTCACATTCGACGGATATCACTGATATAAAATGCGATGACGGCGGGAAGTACGTGTCAAACTCTAGCGTTGCTGTAGCAACATCATCGAGCGATGGGTGCGTATTCGTGCGTTCACACGCGAAAGAATTTGCCCTTTCAGAATTTACTGGTAAGATTTCATGCGTCGTGCCTAGAGCCCGGCAAAGTGTTACCCGGTTGGAGTGGTGTAAAGATGGGAAAGAAGATACATGTCTCGCTTGTGCCAATGCAGATGGTCTCGTGCGTATCTATACCATCGGTGGTGCGAATTCGTGTTCTGAAGTATCTTTACGTGCAGTCTTGCGTGGACATCGAGGCCGAGTTCGGGCGCTGCGGAATTACATTTCCCACTCTAAAACAGAGAGCGAGCGCGGTATCTTTTTCAGTGGTGGCGACGACCAAACCATCCGAGTCGCCGACGTGAACGATTTTAGACGCTCACCAGATATGGGTCACCAGTGTGCGATGTACGAAAAGGAAAAACCACCTCCTTTGCCATTTCGCCAAAGTCAAAGGCGTGTCGCCCGAGATGAAGAGGGCGAAGGTCACGACGGCGGCGGAGAAACCAGCACGACAGAGAGAGAAGTGCCGATAGCTGAAAAGGCACCAGTGAAGCGCGAAAGTCGCGTAAATTCCGGATACGCAAGTCACATTTCTACGACTACGGCCCCCAAAGCGTCCAAAGCGCAATCGTTATTTAAGACTGAGCCATGGGAATCCACGGCTAAAGGCGCTGAAGTTTCTGAATCCAAAGCTCTCGAGCTTTTGACGCAAATTGAGGACGAGTACCAAAACGATGATAAGTCAGACGATCATTACGCGTACGGACCAGAAGGGAACGCACTGTACGAAAAAGCAGAATCGACTAGGAAAATGTTAGAAAACATGCGCATCAAATCGAGAAAAGAAGAAGAAGAGAGAAAACAAACTCAGAATGTCTTCGCAAACGATCAACACCATAGAAAAAAAAATCCCGAGTTTCAGTTCCCATCTTTACGCTCGGCTGAAAAGCGAGCGGCTATGGCGATGTATTCTGACGATTGGAATGGGGCTGCATACGAGTTGTTCAAGGAAACAGATGGTCCCATACATTCAGATTTGCTCGCCGTTATACTTTCAAGCGGTGGCAAAGATCTCTTCGACATCTGTCAAAACGAGCAAGCGAACAGATTCATCGATAGGCAAGAGTACCAGCGAGCTGCGCTATGCTTTCTATCCATGCAACGTAATGGAAATATTGGTGGTCTTCGCAGAGCCGTGCAGTGTTTGCTGGATGGTAATTTGCCTCGTGACGCGTGTGCTTTGGCGACGTCACGATTACCAAAAGATCACGAATTGTGTCTAGAATGTTACAGAGCTTTAGCCACGTTCGAAGAGCAGAGAGGCGCTGGTGGAGCAGCAGCGAAGTCACACATCGCGGCAAACAAATTAAAGAACGCCATGCGCGCGTTGGTGAGGAAAGGCCAGTTTGGATGCTATGCCGCAGCGCGATGCGCCTTTGCCATATCTCGAAAAGATCTCGATGTTTCGCGTACACTTATTTCTGAGCAAAATATCGAAACTGGTGGTTCTTTCTCGTCTTGGTATTCCACGGATGATTCCTACGAGCAAAGCATAGTTTTGAATGCGTTAATTGATCATTCCCTTTGCTCGACGACTTGCGTCGACAGGGAACACGACTTGGAAATTAGTCTTCTTCGTCAGTATTCGACTCGTCCGCAAGAGAGCATCAACAAAGAGTATAAAATCTTGTGCGATGAAGCTGATTACCTCGTGGCGTCGCTTTGCGCCGCAAATAAGTCCGATGAGGGTTGGAAAAGTGAGAAAGACCTCTTCCCGGAGAGGTATCCCATAGTCCGGCGCTTCTGGTACGTCGAGTGCTTCTCAACGATGGTGAAGATGACGCTCCGGTGTTTGACTACAGAACCAACGGATTCGTTATCGAATGGACGAGATAACGAAGAGTACGATAATCTCGTTCAATATGTGCGAACATTCATCGAAACTGAACGTGCGAGGAAAGTAAGTTCGTCATTGGAGACACTCGGCGAGGACGCAAAAATTTGGAGTCTTCTTTTCAAACGTGTTTCTCTGTTTACCTTATCATCTTCTTCGGTTAGCACTGATAACGAGGCTAAAAGTCAGTCCTCTTCCGTAAAATTATTGCAATTTTTCGTGTGTTTTGCCTCCGCGCTCGTTCGCGACGAGAAACATAAACTGCTTGGAGCAGTAGCGGATGACGTCGGGTACGATTTTTACGTCCAAGGCGCGCTCCATCTCGACGACGACGACGACGACGACGACGCTGAAACGATCGCGTTGTTTTCTTCCGTCCTTTCCCGCGCTTCACTTTTGGCATCACACCTCGGAGCGGAGAAAGACGGCGCTTTGTTACGGATCTGTAGCACGTAGCATTTTGGTATACACGAATAGAAGCGCACAAGGAAGCGCTCAGTCTTTAAATTTTTCTTCACAAAATTGCCTGGCTCGCTTTTGGGCTGGCAGTTACTCCTTTCCTTTTTATTTGTCGTTCTCCCAAAAAATCCAAAAAACAAAAAAAACAAAAATATCTCTCGCCTTTGCCACAAAAATACGCGCGCGCTCGAAACTCTTGTCTTTGCCACCCGCTTTGAACGAAAAGCGCAAAGCGAGCGGATCGTCGCATGCGCGTCGCGGCCCAACATCTTTCTCGACCAGGCGCCGTGCTCTGTTCTCGCCGCACCGACGCTGTTTTGCGGGGTCCTCCTCTTCCCACGAAAGCGAGAAAGGCGAGAAAGGCAAACTCGTTTCGTTCGTCGAAGGGTGTGGTGGTGTCGTCACAGGGCAGAGTCGTCGGCCTCGAGGGAGGAGGAGGAGGAGGAGAGAAAAAAGAAAAGGCAAAAAAAGAGAGCGCTTCTTCTTCTGAAAAAAAAGAAGAAGAAGAAGAAGAAGAAGAAGCAATGCTGAGTCGTCGTCATCGTCCAAAACGTCAAAGTCACAATTCGTCGTCGCTCGATTGTGTGTACGCGCGCTTCAAAAAAGAGGCAGAAGAAGCGGACGCGCGAAAGAAAGGAAGCGCGCGAGACGCCGCCGAGGCTGACGACGCCGACGCGGAAGAAATGACGAGGCAGAGCCACACGTGGCGAGACGTGGCGAACGAGTACCTACCGGAAGACGTGGCGAAAGCCATCTCCATCGAAGATCCGAAACGGTTTGAACGGTTAATCGAAAGTTTAGACTCGGTCGCGTCTTTGGAGAAACTGTCGACGCGACCGTCGTCTCCAGAAGAAGAAGAAGAAGAAGGCAAGAACGCGGCGTCGCTGGTCTTCGACATCACGAGTTTACTGCGAAGTCATCTCGTCTCTAAACCTTTCCGTGCCACGAAAGATGTACGGGTGATTGTCACTCTGGTCAACCACTGTTTCGCGGTGGCGTTGGCGGACAACGACATGAGAATCGATTTGAAAACGCGAACGAAATGGGCGAATTTAGCGAAAACGACTTTATCGGTGTTTGAAGACCAGTTAGATGAAGTTTTAGAGATTGATTGGAAACTAATCATGGATAAAGTCAATCACGTGTCCCAAGGCGAAGTGAACGAGTATTACGGGCCGGTGGTTTTAGCTGAGTGGCGATCGACGATTTCAGCGTTGGGGCGAGCCAGTCGGAGATACTTCAAGTTAGGGAGTTCCGAGGAGATTTGGGAAGCGAGCAGGAAGAACTTGGAGAATATTTGGTCCGAGGAGTGTTTCACGTCGTTGGCGTTCATGGTGGCTTTTTTACCGACGAGACATTTACGGAATAAGAAAGGAAACGAAGAAGACGTAAAGTTTTATAAGCGGATGATTGAAGGAGAAAACGGAGATTGGAATCGTTTGTTTGACGCGTTGCCAAGTTCAGTGTTTTGGAAGTCAGGATTTTTACAGTTGTTTTCGCAGTGTGCTAAACACGACGTGAGCGGACGGATTCTATGGCCAGAGAGTTTGGACGCGAAGATTTACTCCGCCGCGCTGTGGACTTTTCAATTGAGTTCATCATCGAGCGGTGATGGAAGACATAGTAGAAATAACGGGTCGAGACAGTCGCAACATCTACAAGTGATAACAAGTTCGGTGCGATCGATCGGATCGCCGGCGACGAAAATCGCGCCGAGAGTTTTGGATACCGCGCACAGAGCGCGGTCGATTGCCAAGTTTTTGGTGTTTCGGTCGCTGAATTATACAGCGACGACAACATCGGAAACATCGACCGTAAAAGACGACGACGGGAGTAATAACAACAACATCAGTAGTATTAGTGGTAATCGAGAGAAACTGTTTGAGTTTCTCGAGCATTGTTATCACCCAGACTCACCCGGGAGTGACGCTTTAGCGTGGTTTCTTGAACATTTCGTTGCGTACTTGGAAAAGGCAAAGTATCGCGCTGAGACGGAAGAAACCGTTGGTTTAGGTCCATTTACGGGTAAACAAGACGAAGAGTTGACGAAAATGGCGTTGATTGCCGATCAATTGTGTTCCAATACTATCTTTTCCAAACACGGCCACATGAAACAAGTCGCCGTAAAATCAATCGGGAAATTGTGTTACATTTGTCCCAAACACACGATTTACGTCGCTTTGAAAAGATTCGAAAACACGCTTCAACAGGAAGATTCCTCGCACCAAATACCCACGGCGATTGAAGCTCTGGCAATGGTGACGCGATCAATGCTGGTAAACATCGATCCAAATGAAATTTTGGTGCAACCTGAACACGCTGAAGCACTTTTGGCAACTGGGGAGAATGGCGGCGATAAGATGGAAGTGTTGGACGAACTCGAAGGGTATTCCACGGGCGCGTTTGTCGTCTCAGCATTGGAAGCGACGCTTCCATGTATTGACGTCAACGACGCCACGAAAACAAACGCGGCATTGAAGTTTTACACGATTTTGCTTTCGTCCGTGTCAAACTTGATCGATCCAGGGGAGGAGAACTGCGTGCAGCAATTACCAATCGTTTGGTCTGATTGGACGTTGGAGGTTTTAGAAAGAGTTTTCTCCGTGCTCGAACACGCGCAACCGGAAGTGTCTTCAAACAACCACGGTAGCAGTTCAGGCGGAGATTCCTCAGAGCAATCCGCCTCGTTCCTCATGAATGCAAATTGCATGTTTACGCCCATGTTTCGAACGCTATTGATTCGCTTACCGGAAGATTCGCGTAAACTTGCCATTCGTAGGATTGCCCGGTTCATTTTCACAAATACCTTACCGTCGGCGACTCGGGAATTAGGCATTTTAGTTTCTTCGGTGTTCATCGCGTCGCCGAAAGAAACTACAAATGAAATTTTCGACCCTATGTTTGATATGCTTTCGTTGGAATTGAATGAGGCGCAATTGGATGCGAAGCGATCGGGCGAACTTTCCAAAACACGAATAAACCGTTTGTCGTACATTGTCGGCGTCATATCGCTTGGCTTTGATCGCGCGCACACGACATCTTTAGCGACTTTAAAGGACAAGGTTGTGCAATCGAGTCGAAGGCTGTTTGCGCTGGCAGAATCTGCTCGATCGAATCCGGTTTTGTACATTGCGGGTCCCTTGTTGTGTCGGTACTGTTTAGCTTTAGGTAATGTCATCGATCAACTCGATGCGCAGCAATCGGTTACGCAAGACGACGAGGCCATCAAGAAAGGTAAACGTCAGTACGCCGATTGGGTCGCATTGAGATGGAAAGTTACCAGAAATGACACCTCATTCGGTCCACCCGATATCGAAGCGAGAAAGAAACTTTGTCTGCCGAAACCTTTCAATTGGGCGAGCGAGGAAGATCATCGAATCAAGAACGAAGTGCTTCGCGAAATCATCGAAGAGTTTTTAATAAATTCCTCGGCGGAAATGAAGGAGTTGTTCGAAGGCTGCACGGCAAGTGCGATTCAAAACATGGACATTAACGAATCTTATAGCGATCCATCTATCATCGACACTCGTTCTATGTCGCCAAAGAGTACGAATCAAGTCACCATCGTCGACCGAAGCAGAAGAAGCCCATCGCCGCCCACCGCGGCTGGACTCACCACAACGACACTTACGCCATCATCGTTGTCTGGTAACTCGCCGACGAGTTTGCAGAAACGCAAATCGCTCACTGAAATTGCAAAAGTGAGCAAAAGTGGTAGCATTGGCCAGTTTTCGTCCGTGAACGATATGGAAGATTACAACTGTCGTCGACATCGCGTTCGTTCGTTAGCGGCGAGAATTGGGGCAGTCGCCACGGGTCTGACCGCGAGAATACCCGATTTTAACGAGGATTCTGCGTCAGCAGACTTAGCCATTCATGGCGAAATGCCTGGTTCGTTGGTTTTTGACGTAAAAACGCGCCACGCTGCCGCGGAAGCGTTGAGTTTAGCCCTCGAGAACCATGAATCTGACGATGCGGTTACGTTGACGATTGTCGCGAGAGTCGCCGAGGAGATTTTGTCTCCTTCAAATTCCACGTACCACGCGGCTAAAGCCGCAATGCGAGCTTGGGCGGAAGATTCTACGAGTTTGCGAATGCCGCACCCGGGACGGAAAAAGAAGAACATCATGCTCGGCGCCAGAATTCCAGAATTATACCCGCGATGGTTGGTGTACGAATACACTCGCATTAAACATCACTGGCGACGCGCACAGGCGGTATATTTCAGAGAATCCAGTGGCGAATACTGCAGTAGCGCTGCGTCTAGACAAACGTCCAGTTGCGTACGTTTACTCGCCGCTTTGCGTTCATGTGCCATCAACAACACGTACGTGAGCACTCGCGCGGCAGCGAGGAATGCCATCGAAACCGACTTGGAGAGGTACCCGAAGGAAGCGCCGCGCGTCGTCGAGAGTTCCGCGGATTCTCTCATGATCCCTGAAGAAAACGAAGATCGATGTCGAGCGGCGTGCGAGGTTTTGAAAACGAATTCGAGCATCGTCGCGACGACGCAAACTTCCTCGGAATCGCTATTGAAATTTGCGTATGCGCTTTTACAGGCGCGGTGCATTCACGACACCGTCATTTCGCAACAAGCGGTTTCGGAAACCTTCGTGAACTTTGCGGCTCGATTTTCTCGACGCTCCATGGATTTGTTAAATTATTCTATCGACGGTCCAACACCTTTGATGAATGATTTAGTCAAATTTATCTTTAACCCGCCGGACGAACGAGCGAAACATTGGAGCTTTCAAACGATGGCGATTGCGTTTTTCATGTTTACGCTCGTTTCAGATTGTTCAGAGAAATCTGTCCGGAACGCGACACGAATCTTCCTCGAAGGTTTAACCAGCAATTCAAGGCCGACGTGGCTTCCAAGCGCGTGTGGTTTGCTTCTAGTCAGTCGGTATAAGAATTTTGACGATCAGATGCTTGTGGACGCGGTGAACACGGATTTTGAAAACATGCGAGAATTATCGGAGAAACTCTTGTACTCCTTCGCAGCAGCGAGAGGCGAAGACACGAATCGCGACATTGGTGATCGCGGGACGGGCGGGCAACAGTCGAGATCTGCTTTGCTCGCACAAGCCGGAGAGTCGTTGTATGGCGTCGGCCACGAACTCGCTGGACCATTTCCAAAAGTGTGCACACGAGCGATGGAAGGTATAGCGACGACGCCGGGCGTCTTTATCACCGTATTTTCGAGATTATGGGAAATGCTTTTCAAGGCAAGACCAGACTTACTTCGCGAAACGGTAGATGATGTCATTAAAGACTTAAAATCGCACGACGACGACGCGCGATCTTTGTCTTCTTCGTCAAAAAAGAAGAAAGCATCGGGAGAAGAAAGCGGCGGGGGAGATTCTATATCGCCGGGCAGACGCAAAAAACCGAACACTAACTTCGATTCGACGATGGCGGCATCGTCTGCTGACATTCCCGCATTAGACAACACGGCCATTTCCGCTCGCGCCGAAGCGATCGCCGCTGCCGTGCGTCTATGCGACGAAAATGCAACCGATTTACTCCTTCGAAAAACGCGCGGAAACACGTCGGATATTTCTCGCGAAACGTGGCTTCGCGCTTTAGCGTTTTCTATTGCTGAACGGAGCGACGAGGAACACTTCAACTCGATGTTTCTGAGAATGATTAAAAGGTTACCGTTAACGTCTGTGTCCATGTTGTCGCAAATGCGACGGTTGGAATCCATCGCCATCTTTGTCGCGGAGAGTGCTCGATATTCGCTCGGCGATCACGTTGAGTGTAAGGTGAAGTTGATTGAAGAGATGAAGGACGTCGACGTCGACGCCGCGAGTTCGCCATTCGTGCACGATTCTCAAGGCGTGAGAAATGCCGGTGCACACGTTGCCGCGAAATTGATTTCGTTGAACAGAAATGCTGCCAGGTTTAACCTCGGGGACGATCAAGTTTCGGCGAATGAAGCGAAGCTTCGTTCCGAACTCGATACGTTCGTGAATGATTTCTTAGCATCTCGGGTGGATTCAGAAACTCAAATCGTCGTTGGTGGTGACGACATGGCAAGGCAAGACGATGCGTCTACATCCGGTATAGCAGCCGTGGCGGCAGAAGAAGCTTCTGTGGAAGTCAAGAAGGCACGCCGGTTTCTCGAAACTACTTTTACGACCACGAAGCTTCTGATTCTCATGGGGGATATCATGTCTATCTCCGACCTCGTGCCGACGCTCATTCGATCCGCTTTGCTTTGCGCGGAAACCACCTCAGACGTGCATTTCGGCAATGAAGCGAAATCGTGTTTGATCGCCTTGCGTTCGGTCTTGTTCACTGAAAGTGGTGGTAACAGCTCGCGAACGGCAACTTTGTTCCAGGACATCATCGACACCGCGCTCTTACCATCAATGAAATCTTCTTTGTGGAAAACGCGAAAGCAAGTCGCCTTTTTCGCCTCTGCGTTTGCGTTTCGACACATGTTTGTCCTCGATGAGACGCAAATCGACAAACTTCAAAACGCCATTTCGACCGAGTTACTGGAAGACCCGCGGGTGGAAGTTCGCGAGGCGGCACGAGACAGTCTCTTTGCTTTCCTTTCCGGCAAACGGAGAGAAGCATTTACGGCGCAAACTGAATTGAAATTCAAGGAACGTTTCTCTTCTTCGATGACTTCCTCGGTCTCCGCTTCCTCGGTCGCGTCTTTGCCGCAAGACCAAATATCGCTCATCCAACGCCACGCGGTCATCCTCGCCCTCTCCGCTTTGCTCCACTCTAACATCGCCAACATGGAGGACGATCCACCGCAATGGCTCAAAAAGGCCACCATCCTCTCCACCCAATGTTCCTTCGACGTCGATCCGATTAAAGACTGTGCTCAAAAAGCGTTCGCCGAGTTGAAGAAGAAGCTTCACCAAAAGGAAAAATTTGAAAAGTTCAAGCGAGCGTTTTCTGAGCGCGAGTGGGACGAAACAGTCTGCGCGGGGTTTGAATACAGCGTCAGTTACATGGTTTGAGGCTGTTGAGCGAGAAGAGAAACGTAACTTTGTGCAACATATAAATATACTTACTACTTAAAACACAGAATGCAATTTTTCTTTTCTCTTTGGTACCACCCTCTTTTGTGAGAACAAAAAATATCCCGTGCCCGTTCCAACTCCAAGAAAAAAACGAGAGAGAGAGAGAGAGATGGAGAGAGAGAGAGAGAGCGAGAGAGGGAGAGACAGAACGAGAAAGGAAGATCAGCGAGAGAGAGAGAGAGAGAGCAAGATAGAGAGAGAGAGAGAGAGAGAGAGAGAGAGAGAGAGAGAGAGAGAGAGAGAGAGAGAGAGAGAGAGAGAGAGAGAGAGAGAGAGAGAGAGAGAGAGAG
>Ga0163180_10001524_pt1 | contig 13169 bp, 7 predicted proteins | sample AtlANTMetagenome_2_FD_109647 | JGI IMG/M metagenome (GOLD analysis project Ga0163180, IMG submission 109647) | Marine eukaryotic phytoplankton communities from the Atlantic Ocean - Atlantic ANT 4 Metagenome | ecosystem: Environmental > Aquatic > Marine > Oceanic | place: North Atlantic Ocean...
CCATCACCGGAACTCTAATCATCCGCGCCCTGAATCGCCGAGTAATGCACCTATGATGAGTAGAGACTTACATCAAGAAAATGGATGACAAGATGAGACGATTTCTAATACTGATTGTGCTAGTGCTGGCTGGGTGTGGTATCCGCTCAGAAAATGAAAATCCAAAGTCGCAACAAAACTCGGGGGGGGAAAAGACTTTACTAACTGCCGAGGAAGCGGCAAGCCTTTTCGCGAATGAGGTCGGGCGTTGGAAAATTACAGGGAAGAACATCCCCGTGGGCGGCGACGTGGAGCCTTTTGACGACATATTGGAGGCTCGTTGGAGGGTAAAGGGGAAATCTATCGAGTTCACTGTTAGTCCATTAATCAATGGGAAGAGAGTTCCCTTGATCACGCAGAGAGAATACGATCCCCAGGAGGGCGTGTTCATATGGCGTACCAAGGGCGAAGGGTTTCCTGTGACTTCAGGCCGGGACCATTACGATCCGGCAACCAAGACCTATCGGGGGACATATATTCACCCCGACGGGGCTAAGGAAACCAAGAAGTGCCAGCTGGTCAGTAAGGACAAAATGCTGATCAAAAGTATATTCGAGTTGGATGATAAGGTTGTCTTTTCTCGCGAAATGATTGTAACACGCTTGGTTAACACCGAAGAGACTGGAGATCTTCCCGCTGATAAAAATAGCAGCGACAAAAGTCGGGGCGAGGACAAAACTAACGACATGGCTGTGGGACTTACAAACGAGCAAGCTGCCGAAATCATGGCTTGGGAAATCGGCGAGTGGAGCATTACGGGACAACGCATGTCCGAAAATGGAGAACCCCAACTAGTTAAAATGACCAAGACAGTTCGCTGGAAGGAAAAAGGGAAATCGTTAGAGTATCAGTTCGATCTGTTAGAAAATGGCCAACCGGTGACCTACCGCGGCCTCCAGACATTCAATGCGGTCGAAAATCTTTTTGTTTACCGTGCAAAATGGGGTGAAAACCCGGAGACAATTTCATACGAGCGGTACGATCCCTCTACACGCACCACCTCCAGCTATTTCTTTCCGACCACGTCCCCGTCAGACAACAAAACTGTCACCGTTAGCCGCCGTGTTGGCGACGATAAAACTGAACAGACAATGGAAGTGTTTCACAAAGGCCAGCGGGTTTTCTCACACGAATTGGTCTCGACTCGGATCAAGGCCGGTGAAAAAAACGTATCCCCTTGAACGACTTAAATTCCATCACTCAAGAACTGGCCAAAAGCTGTAGCAGATCGAAAACTTAAGGTACTCAGAAGCCCTTCAACACCTTCATCAACAAATACAAGAAGCAGTAACAAATGAATGGGCTAGAGCCAGAAAAGGTGCCAAACCCAGGTTTAATCGTCTCAGTGTTTTGGAGGTTAGCTTCATGCTTTATGAACCAGTAAACGAGAAAGAGCCAAGCGATAATCAACAATTGGTAATAGGAGAAGAGGATGATAAGGGCTTAGGGTGTCTTGGGTGTTCTCTTGAAGCGTTGGCTATATTCTCAGGGGTTATCATGTTTTGGCTTTACTTAGTTTCATAACCAAGCGTCTTGGGCTTGGCGAAATCAGCATTGGCCGTGCCGGCAATGGAAGTAATGATCCCGGTATAAGTGCAAACTGGCCTCTTTTCACTTCCGCTGTTAAAATAGCAACGGCTATCAAAACATCCCTTCTTCAAACCACCAGCCTATCCCGGTTCCATGCAGAACCAACACAACTCCAACAGCCGGCACCGACAACAACGGCGACAGTTTATCCAAAGACTCGGGCTCTGCTCCACGCTACCGTTCTTCCCGTCCATAAACCAACTCGCCGCACAATCCTCCAAGCCCCCGAAAAGACTGGTCTGCGTCGGGACGGAGTACGGGATGCACGCGCCTGCATTTTTTCCCACAACCACCGGATCGAACTACAGGCTTCCGGAACTATTGCAACCGCTCCAAAACGTCCGTGAATTATTCACCGTAATCGAAGGTCTCGACCATCAACTCGGCGGCGGCCACAAAGGAGTGCAGGGGTTCCTCACCGGAGAACGGTTCAGCTTCTCAAAATCGTCCATGTACTCCATGGACCAGTACGCTGCTGACCGGATCGGAAACAACACCCGCTTCCCATCGCTCACCTTAGATCTACATGGAAGCAACTCCTGGTCATGGAATCGCTATGGCGTCAAAATGCGGGGCATCGGCGATCCGGCGCAGCTTTTTGATATGCTTTTCAAACCTCTGCTCGCCTCACAGAAAGAGCAGGCCACCGGCGAAATTAATATTGAAAAAAGCGTCCTCGACACGGTTGCCCGCAGTGCCAGGCAGTTGGAAAAAAAACTCGGCTCGCAGGATCGTCACAAGTTTCAAGAATACCTCAATGCGATCGAAGAAACCCAGCGGCGGCTCAGCCGCGCCGGCTACTGGATCGGAAAGGACAAACCGGTGGTCCCCGGTAGTGAAGATGCCCTGCAGCACAAGTCCGGCGGCGAAGAACGCCGCTTCGTTGCCATGCGCAGTATGTTCGACCTCTGTGCACTCGCATTCCGCACCGACTCAACCCGCATAGTCACCATGCATGTACCCGGCGGCAACGGCGTACTAAAACTGGATGGCATCAATGATGGATATCACTCGCTGAGTCATCATGGTCAGGATCCAAAGAAAATCGAACAACTCAAACAGATCGAACTGGAATACATCAAAGAACTGGCACACTTCATCCAGACACTCAAAGATATCCCCGAAGAAAATGGATCCATGCTTGATCATACGCTGATTTATTTCGGCAGTGGAATGGGCAATGCCAGCAGCCATTCCAACCGTAATCTACCCGTACTCCTGGCCGGTGGGAACATGAAACACGGAAGCTCGCTGAAATACGAGCAGGACAGTAAACCTCTGTGCGATCTCTATGTCTCCATGCTGCAGTGGATGGGCGTGGAAACTGACTCGTTTAGCAGCAGCCGCGGAAATATGTCGGAGTTGTTCTAACGTGAAGCTCAAATCACCATATATGCTCTTGAGCCCACTACTGACCGCCCTAATATTGATCTGTCAATTCCAACAGGAGCTGCTCGGGGCAGAAGCGCCGCTTCGCCTGTTTCTGAGGCAGTACTGCAGCGACTGCCACGGCAATCAAGATCCCGCTGGCGATCTTAATTTCAACCAACCGCTGACATCGTCGCAGCTGAAGAATATCTTTGACCAACTGGCCTACCGTCAGATGCCACCGCGCGAGGCTAAGCAACCTACCACGACCGAGCTAATCGATATCATCGGCGTCCTTTCTGGACGACTCGATCAGCAGACCGAAACCACCATTCCCCGCGGTACGCTGATGAGACGACTCAACCAGCGAGAGTATAACCATACCCTGCGTGATCTTTTGCGTGTCGATATCGAGTACAATCCCTCCCGATCCTTTCCACCAGACAATGAATTTGCCGGAACCGATAATGTCGGTTTCGCGTTGGTATTTTCACCGGCCCTAATGCGGGAAGCCATGCTGGCAGCCGATGACGTGCTGCACCGAGCGATCCGCTTCGGCCCGCAACCGATCAGCGAGATCCACCGGATACTTCCTGAGGATGCAACCCGACCGGTCTATCAAAATGGTGATTATGTCAAGATTGTGACCGGTACCGAGGACGGATTTCAGCAATTCCGGCCCGGATCAAAAGATATCGCCGAACTAGCTCAAGGGAACTATCACATACGAGTGCATGCCATGTCGCTGCATTCTGACTTTAAGGGAGTGGGGCAGATTGACGGGCCGGTTAGGATGAAGGTTCGCGTCGGGCCTCCCGGGAAACAGGCTGAAGCCGGCTCAAGGCGACTGGTGGATGAAGTCGACGTACCGGACGATAAACCAACAACGTTCCATTTCACGGCCAGACTGGAAAAAGGCCAGGTACCCATCGTCTCCTTTGCCAATGGGCATCGCGGTTCGTTTAAAAATCTAGTGAAACACCGATACGGTCCCGATGCCCGTCAGACCCGCCAACCCATCATGGAAAAATATGACGGGCCCCAGTTACGGGTTTATTGGATGGAAGTCGAAGGGCCTCTGTTTGACCAGTGGCCACCGGCCGGTAACCTGCTGGTATTTGGAGAACAAATGCAGCCACAGAGCCAGCAGTACATAAGCGAGGTACTGCATACGTTTGTACAGCGTGCTTTCCGGCGCAAAGTGGATGATGACAGCGTACAACCTTTTCTGGACCTCTATCAGAAGTTGCGGGAAAACGGGCATCCTTTTGAAAAAGCGATCCACACAACTTTGAAGGCCATACTGGGTTCGCCCGCTTTTCTATATCACTATGAAACGGAAGGGGAACTTGATTCCTACAGCCTAGTCAATCGACTCTCATATTTTCTCTGGAACACCATGCCAGACCAGCAACTGCGGGATCTCGCTGATCAGGGAATGCCCTCACGCGACCAACTGATCAAACAGGTAGATCGGATGCTTGATGATCCCCGTGCGGAAGATTTCATCCGCAGTTTTGTGGATAACTGGTTAGGAATCGGAAAGCTCGGGGAAATGCCGCCGGATCCAAAACGGTTTGCAGATTATTACACGGGCAACCTGCAGGAGGCGATGAAACGTGAAAGCCAGTTGCTCTTCAAGTCGCTGCTAGAGACGAATGGCCCGGTTCTCGACCTGCTGCATTCCAACTACACCTATCTTAACGAACGCCTCGCTCAACATTACGGGATCGCCGGGGTGGCCGGCGACGAATTTCGACGCGTTCACCTTCCGGATAATTCCCGACGGGGCGGAGTCCTTACTCAGGCGAGCGTACTTACCGTTACATCGAACGGCACGGCAACGTCGCCCGTGGTGCGGGGTGTCTGGATTCTTGAAAATATCCTTGGCAAACAGGTAAAGCCGCCACCAGATGATATTAAACCAATCGAACCGGACACCCGCGGAGCGACCACCATCCGACAGCAACTGGCAAAACATCAGGAGCAGGAATCCTGTGCCGTTTGTCACCGACAAATCGATCCGCTGGGCTTCAGTCTGGAACAGTTCGACCCAGTTGGACTCTTTCGGGAGAACTACACGCATCGGCGCAAGATTCAGACCGACGTGGTGCTGGCGGATGGCCGAGAGCTGGATGGGGCAGAGCAACTAAAACAAGCACTCATCGATCAGCCTGCAGACTTCATCCGCTGCCTGACCGAAAAACTACTGGTCTATGCTACCGGCGGCACACTGCAGAGACACGAGTATGCGGAGGTTTTCGAGCTTGTCGATCGCGTGCAGCGTCAACAGCATGGCCTGCGCGACCTGATTGTCGAAATTACGTTAAGCGACGCGTTTCGCACAAAATAATTTTCGGAACCCTCTATATAGCAATTGCAGCCATAGTATCGGTATTGGCTATTGGTGTTGTTGGGTGTGGCTCTGATGAGATTGCCACATCACCTGCTACTGAACAGCTCTCGATCGGCGAGATTATCGAGCAGGTTAATGCGAGCGGAAAAATCACCGGAACTCTAATCATCCGCGCCCTGAATCGCCGCGTAATGCACCTGTGATGAGTAGAGACTTACATCAAGAAAATGGATGGCAAGATGAAACGATTTCTAATACTGATTGTGCTACTGCTGGCTGGGTGTGGTAAATCTGAGAAGGCCGTCCAAGAGACTGAGGAGGCTGTCCAGGAGACTGTCCAAGAGACCGAGGACGTTTTTGTTCAGCTCAGTAAGGCAATCATCATTTTTAAAGAGCATGGGGAATTACTAAACAATCTAAAGCTCATTACCGACCAACAAGCGGAAATAATAGTTGACACTTATCAAACAAAGCATGTGCACTGGGATGCTAACTTCAATCCATTAGGTCTTCCATTGAATGGATTAAGTTCTATCACTAACAATCAAGCTGAAATCTTAGGTGAGGTTCGATACAAACCTGAAAAAGATGATTTTTGCACTCTTTATTTAAACGGCTTAAAGTCAATTAATGAGGAACAGGCAAAGGGTCTGAGCAAAGCCGAAAGTCTTGAATTAAACGGCTTAACCTCCATCACTGACCAGCAAGCGGAAAGCCTGAGTAGAGTGGAGGACCTTTATCTAAATGGTTTAACATCGATCTCTGATCAACAAGCGGAAAGCCTGAGTAAGGTTGAGTACCTTCATCTGAATGGCTTAACGTCGATCACTGACCAGCAAGCGGAAAGCCTGAGTAGAGTGGAGGACCTTCATCTGAATGGTTTAACATCGATCTCTGATCAACAGGCGGAAAGCTTGAGTAATCGTAGTTCCTTAGAACTCAACAGTTTAAACTCGATCTCCGATCAACAGGCGGAAAACCTGAGTAATATAGGATGGCTTGAATTAAACGGCTTAACCTCCATCACTGACGAACAGGCAGAGAGTCTGAGTAACGTTCATAACAGGCTTGAATTAAACGGCTTAACATCTCTCACTGACGAGCAGACAGAAAGTCTCAGTAAGGTTGAGTACCTATATCTAAATGGCTTAACGTCGATCACGGATCAACAGGCGGAAAGCTTGAACAGCGGCGAAGGTCTAGAAGAAAATATCGACCAAAACAATCGCTATCACATAGAACTCAACGGTTTAACGTCAATCTCAAATCAACAGGCAGAAAACCTTAGTAAGATAGGGAATCTTGAATTAAACGGACTAACTTCGATCACGGATCAGCAGGCGGTAAGTCTAGGTAAAACCGGAAGTTTGGAATTGGGGGGATTAACATCGATAACCGATGAGCAAGCAAACAGCTTACGTAAAATACCGTTAGGTTTAGTGATCTCTGATGCCTGCTATGACGTGGTTTCCAAATATATGGAAATTGGGCTGACTAAAGCTTCCGAGAAAAAATATTAGAACTTCTTTGTCAGAAAGATGATTTCTAACGGTTAATTGATAAATACAAGAATCAGAAAAGAAATGAATTACACACGTTTAAAGATAGTTTTAGTTATAGTCACCATCACCGCCGCCATCCTCAGTTATTCTTATTGGTCAGGCTCATCTTATGTTGGAACGGGTACGGGTACGAGTACGGGTACGGGTGATCCATGGTCGCAAGTACCGCCAGAACACCTCCCGTATGACCGGGTTATGAAGCAGGTTAATACGAGCGGAAAAATCACCGACAATCAGGCGAAAAGGCTAGGTAACGAAAGACATCTCGAATTAAATATCCTAACCTCCATCACGGATGCACAGGCTGAAAGTCTGAGTAGCGTTTATAACCTTTCTTTAAACGGCCTAACCTCCATCACAGATGCACAGGCTGAAAGTCTGAGCAAGATTCGGAAGCTGGAATTAAACGGCCTAACCTCCATCACAGATGCACAGGCTGAAAGTCTGAGCAAGGTTCGGAATCTGAAATTAAACGGCCTAACCTCCATCACCGATGCACAAGTGAAAAGCTTAATCCCCTTCACTGAGCCAAAGACAGAAAGTCAGTATCTGAATAGCGTTTTGAAGCTTTCTTTAAACGGCTTAACTACTATAACCGACGGGCAAGCGCACAGTCTTAGCGAGCTTCAGACTCTGGAATTAAACAGCTTAACCTCCATCACGGATGCACAGGCTGAAAGTCTGAGTAGCGTTTTTAACCTTTCTTTAAACGGCCTAACCTCCATCAACGATGAACAGGCATGGAGTCTGAGCAAGGTTGAAAATCTTTCTATCTCAGAAACCTGCAAGCAGCTCTTTAAGGAATACATGGCCAAGTCGTATGCAGAAAAGGAAAAGTTACTCAATGGCATTGCTGTCAATGGAATAATAACTGACGAGCAGGCAAAATTCCTAAGCGGATTTGATCCTCTTGTACTAGACGGCTTAACCTCCATTACTGATGCGCAGGCCGAAAGCCTAAGTAAGGTAAGGTCTCTTTGGTTAAATGATTTAACCTCCATTACTGATGCGCAGGCGGAAAACCTGAGCAGCTGTGACTCTCTTGCTTTAAGTGGCCTAACCTCCATTACTGCTAAACAGATAGAAAGCCTGAGAAAGGTGAGCGACACACTTGTTTTAGATGGCTTAACCACTATCACCGACACACAAGCGGATATTCTGAGTCAAGTTGGTTTTGAACTTCGCTTAAACGGCTTAACATCCATTACTGATCAACAGGCAGAAAGCCTGAGTAAGGTCGACATACTCGTTTTAAACGGCTTAACTACTATCACGGATGCACAGGCTGAAAGTCTGAGTATAGACATGATTTATTTAAACGGTTTGTCCTCCATTACCGAAACGCAGGCTGAAAGCCTCAGCACGGTTAGATATCTTGAATTAAACGGTTTAACCACTGTCATTGATAAGCAGGCAGAACACCTGAGTAAGGTTAGCGAACTTTATATCTCAGAAGCCCTTCAACCGCTAATTGACCAATACAAGAATCAGTAACGCCACCACATTTCCTTGCCCGGTGGTAACCGCGACTCCACGTGGTGAATGCAGATTATTACCAACCGCCCGTTCGAATCATTAACGTCTTACTTCCCAGGTTCCAGCAGATGTGATTGTGATGATGCTGGAATCCATGCTTGAGCCGATACTAACCGTACTATTGCCCTCCTTGTCCACGTTGGTTTTGATCGTGCGAGCGACTTCACGGGCTGGCTGGCCTTCATCAAACGGGACCAATACGCTCAAGAAGACTTCGGTCGTACTAGCTTTCAAGACCGCCTTCGCGTGGGAGTTTTGCGTTGGGTAGTATTCGAAACCCAGCGGACGCGAAATGTCAGCTGAAGTGGCGTGCGCTGTAACACCGAAAGTTCTTCCTTCACCCGGATGAATCCATAGGAGAATTCGCTTCGGCTTTGTTTGCCACCAAGCATGGTCCCATGCCGGAGCGTCGAACCAGTTGCGTTTGGGATCGTGCTGCACTGGCCCGCGGTCGGACCTGTTATCTTCTTGCCAATTTGCATCGGGTCGCAATAACCAACAGGGACCAGCGAGATAGCCATCGACGTATTCCCCCGCTTCGTAAGAATCACGCACAACGAGGTAACCTTCGCGAGTCAATACCGTTTGACGCGTCCAGCGACTGTGTGGTCCGAAGTAATTTCGATAACGAAACTGCCCAAAGGAATCTTCATTGCGATTTTCAGATCGAAGCGACTCGCGTTCGAGAATCCCGCCGCGTGCATCGTAGGTCAAGTATTCCATGCGATCGTTCAGTTTAAAACCTGCTTGATGCCCGCCGCGTGTGCCTATGTTGTTGCTGCCAGAAGAAATACGGCCGTTGTGATCGATGATCAGGCGCGTGTATTCGTTGGCTGCATTAAAAGTCATGCCGATCTTTTCCAGACGTACCGAGTAGCGAACATCCTTCTTTCCACGTATACGAATCGCTGGCCCTTGAGGACCGTCTATAAAGGATACGAATTCATTGACCGGATCGCCGCCTTTCCACACGACCTTTTTTTCGCTTTCCTGGCTTTCGGCCATCATTACAGTAAAGCTCGTCGGGGCTTGCTTCCATGATGAAATCAGTGGGAAGTCACCATTGGGGCCGGAGAGACGCGGAATTCCGAATTCAACGACGGAATCAACCAACTGGAATTCAAGTGACTCCAGGCGAAAATCGTTGTTTAGATACCAATAGCCATCCATGTTGCCATGTGCGTAGCCGATCTTGGCATCGTCTGACCGACGAAACAAACCGACCATGGAATCGTAATTCCAGCGACGAGAGTCGGGGCCATGACGACTGTTGAGTAGACCCGGCAGTGGCATCGAAGCCGTCTTCCAAGTGCCGTACGGAATATCGCCGGCGCGCCCAGTCACAAAATCGACCGCCGGATGCTGTACCCACAGGGCGTCATAGGCTGCAGGAAACTTCATGACGTTGCTGTTGTACTTGCCGGAAGTATGCAGGAACTTTGCGCCATGAGCGGCGTACTCGTAGAGTTGCCCCATGACGTCGTCGTTGTAGTGCATGTAGTTGTTGTTGCGGTCGTATAGGTAGAACGACGCGAAGGGCTTTCCCGATTCACGACTCGGACAAAGGTAAAGCCGCTCGGGCACGTCATGTTTCCCCGTACTGTAATAACCGACCTTCGAACCGCCGTTGGGAGCCTGCGGTTCCATTCCTTGTTTAATGAACCAAGCATAGCGCTGCTTGTAAGCGGCCATGTACTCTGCCGGAACGTCGCGATCTGTCGGCGGCCGGCCGCCGAGACTCGCTTGCTCTGATGCCCAAAGAAACTCGGGAGATTTGAACTCCTTCGCCAGTCGATACCAAACGTGGGCGTCGTTGTGGTCGCCGTTATAATAGGCGGCATCCCACGGATTCGAGTAGGCTTTATCTCGATCCGTCACGACAAACGAACCGGAGTTCGGATTGCCTCTTACACCGCCTCCGTGAACGTAGTCAAGGTATCGCCGTACGTGGCCATAGACGAAGTCCCGTTCCGATTCAAACTTGTTCAACCCTTCTGCCATGTCCAGAAAGCCGTCAAGATAGATCGGTCCATAGGGGAAATAGTTGGTTTCTGTCGTGTCGCCGTATTCCTTCACCTCTCGCCAAAGGGCATCTAGCCAGCGGCGGTGACGAGTTGCCTGGGGCAAGTCCGGAAAAATCTGCAATGCGATGGCCGGACCTCCGTTCATTCCATAAGGGCGGTTGTTAGCACCTCGCTCTACGTTCTCGTAATCGAAACTCTTTGATAACGCCTCGCTAACAATCTTGCGAAACTTCGCCTGTTCCTCTGCGGTAAGCATCTCTTGTCGCATGAGTTCCTCATAAATCCGCAAGCGGCCGCCGCTGCCCCACCCGCCGTGTCCCGAAAAGAAGGTCTTATAGGATTCGTCTTTGCCTTCGCGATCGAGAATGCTCCGGAAATAGGCTTGCAGAATAATGATCGCATTTTTCTCTTCTCGGCCGCCGTCGATATATCGTGACAGTAGCCGATCCCATTCCCACGCGCCGCGGTGTGCAGCGAACTGGCTTTTACGTACCGCCTCGGCCATGACATTGATGTTTTTTACATTCTCGTAAGACGGTCGTGGGTGGCCAGTCGCAAGATCAGTGGCTTCTTCAGCGGAATTTGTGGTTGTGAGAATAGCGATGAAGCTAATCACCAAAACTACTTGGTTTCTCTTATCAGTCATGCAATTCCAACCTTCGCAAGGTGACAGTTATTTACTTCGTGTTACCGACCACGTGCCGTCGCTGTGAATCGAGATCTGAACATCGCCGATTTTTGCAGAGAAAGTCCCTGTGTCGAGGATCGATGTTCTAATCGTCTTTGCGATTGCCTCTGGAATTTCATCTACGGTGTGAGGTGCAAATACGCTCAGAAACTGCTCGGTGTTGCCACTGCTGACAGATCGGTAACCGAACGTCGTAATGTTTGGCAAACCATCTTGGGTATGAGTTTGCTTGATCGATCCAAAGTTCATGTTGCCATCATCGTGCAGATGCAAAACTACTCGCATCTTTTCTTTTTGCCACCATGCATGATCAAGTGCCGGCGCATCAAACCAACTTCTCTCTTGCATTCCCACGGTGGTTTGCTCGTCGATTCCCAGATGCCAAACCGGCCCCGCCAAGTACTCGTCGTTAAGCGTGTTGCCCGGAGTATATGAATCCGCAACCACGAAATAACCTTCTGCAGTGAGAACAGATCGACGAATCCAGTGGCTTCCCGGTCCATAGTAATTTTCAAATGCGAATTGACCGAAGCAATCGCCCCTCTTATTGTTTTCCGCTTTGAGCAACTTGGGGAGATGTTTGGTTGACCCCATCCTCAGAAAATCACGATCTGTACCCTGTCGATCAGGATGCAAAGGAAAGGTGTGAGTGTTGTGGAGCACCAGCAGCAGATCCAGACTTTCCTCACCCGTGCCTCCGCCTTTTAGTTGGTTGTCGGAATAAACATTGTTGTACTTTCCAGACGTGTGTAAGTACTTGGCACCATTGACGGAATATTCGTAGAGATGCCCGGTGATGTTGTCCAAGTGGCCATCTTTTTCGTCAAACAAGAAGAAAGCGGCGAAGGGCTTATGTGGGTCCCGACCGGAGTTCAAATACAAACGTTCCGGAATCTTGTGCTTTTGCGCACTGAGCAGGCCAACCGATGCTCGACTCGCAGGGAGTTTCGGCGTTATCCCATGTTTTATAAACCAAACGAATCGTCGATTGAAAACCGCTTGGTACGCGGCAGGCACTTTTCCGTCAGGTGGGCGGCCACCGAGGATAACTTGTTCGGCAGCCCAAAGGTATTCTGGACTGTTGTAGTGCTGGGCAAGTCGATACCAAAAGTGACCATCGCGGCTCGAAGTTTCGACTTGGTAATAACCGACATTCCAAGGGTCAGCATAGAGTGTTTCGAGGTCTTCTCGAACGCGAGAACCAGCGTTGGGGTTCCCTTTGACTCCGCCACCATGATTGAATTGCAGGCAACGTTGTCCGATCGAATTTATTAAGTCGCGTTCCGAGTGGATTCGACCAGTCGCTTCCGCAACATCCAACATCCCGTGAAGAAAGATGGGGCCATACGGGTAGTAAGTCCACTCGGTCCAATCACCGAATTCCGCCAAATGTTGCCAAATCCGGTCAATCCATGCCCGGGCCTCTTTTGCTTGTGGAGCATCGGGAAACAGTTTCAATGCCAAGGCAACTCCGCCTGCATTCCCAAACGAGTGGTTGTCAGCCTGTTGCGATCCGTCTGTGAAGTCCAAGAACTTTCGCTCCAGACTTTGATGGACAATTTGTCGAAAGCGAGTTTGTTCTTCGTCGGTCAACATTCCCTGGCGAGCCAACTCGTCATAAATCCGCATACGAGCGGCTCCGCCCCATCCGCCGTGATACCCACCGCCATGCAAATCGCGCTGCAAAGTTCGGTTGCCGACTTCCAAGACACGCTCGCGTTTATCTCCCTTCAACGTGGTGAAGAAGATGTACATCAGATCACCTTCGCCATTTTTCTCTAGCTTCCGATGCCAATCCAGGATCAGTCCGCGAAAAACGGCTTGGAGAATTTTGAGGGAGTTTTTATCGACGCGGCCTTCATCGACATACCGACATCGCAGACGATCCCACTGCCACCAACTCCGCGAAAAGGAATAGTGTTCGCTGGAAGCCAACGACTTCCGCAAAGCCGCCGCCATCGCATTGATGTCTTCCACATTGCTATAAGAGGGGCGTGGATGACCGG
>Ga0163180_10001526_pt1 | contig 13166 bp, 14 predicted proteins | sample AtlANTMetagenome_2_FD_109647 | JGI IMG/M metagenome (GOLD analysis project Ga0163180, IMG submission 109647) | Marine eukaryotic phytoplankton communities from the Atlantic Ocean - Atlantic ANT 4 Metagenome | ecosystem: Environmental > Aquatic > Marine > Oceanic | place: North Atlantic Ocean...
ATGTTGTCCCACGGGACGTGTTTGCGTTTCCGCATGGGCACCAGCGTGTGTTTGTGTTTGCACACCCGTCGTATCGCGGCGCGGAAAAAGGGCAGTTGGAAGAGGTCTCCGACGCGTTCGTGGACGTATTTCTGCACTTCCAACACGTTCATGGTGGCGTGGGCGTCGTACTCGAACGCGTGCAGAATAATATCTTGGTAGTCCACGCCGATGCGCGGCGCCAACGACTCGGCGCCTTTGATTTGGCTGAACACAATGTCCCACACGGGGTGGTCGTGCGGGTGGGGCACGAACTTTTCGTTCACGACGTCCACAATGCTTTTGCGGTCCGCCTCAAACCCCAGCACGGGGGCGAAATACTTTTCGATGTACGCCACGCGGGTTTCGGTGCGCGGTTTCAACCACCGCGTGGTTTTCCGCACCGCCTGCACGACGCTCAGTTCGTGGTCCTTGATGTCGCGGCACTGGCTGGACAAGTACAGGGCGATCGTGTCGCGGAGGTCTTCAAAGGGAATCTTTTTGCGGGCGGATTTGTAGTAGAGGTGCAGCACTTGCACGAACTCGTCGGCACAATTTTTGCGCGGTTTCAACGCCACCCGCTGAAACTGGGTGGACGCCCCCGAGATGCCCAACTGGCTCATCGCGTTGCGCCACCCGAGCGAGCTGGGCGCCACGGCGTTCTTGCCCCGCGCCAACAACTCGGCGTTGACCGTTTTCAAAATGTCGGTGCGCAAGGTGGTTTTGCGCAGGCACGGTTCGTAAGTGTCGCGAATAATTTCCACCACAGTTTCGGCATCGCTGTGGTCGAAAATCCGCGTAATGGCTTTCTCGTAGGTGACCGCCTTCGCCACCATGGCGTCGGTGACCACGTGTTTCCCCGCCTTGATGCTGCCCAGCGACGTCTCCAAGTATTTGTAATGGCACCGCCGCACCATCGTAAAATCCATCCACGGGCGCGCGCTCCGCCACGTGTCTTCCGTGAACGTGTCGGCGACCAACAGCGGCGCCAGCGTGGCAATCCACTTGAGGAACACGTAGGTCTCGTTGTCGCGCCTCAACCCCTGCGGGAAGGGGTCTACGCGGGAGAACGAGCGCACCATCTTTGAGGCGTCGGTGCCCCCCTAAATAGATATGTTTTTTTTTCTGCACTCGCGCCGGAGTATAAATACCGTCCCCCCGCACAAGAAAAAAATATGCACGGAGTCATGCGCGTGATGAACACGAAATCCAATGGAAATTCCGTGGCGGGGTTGGAAGCGGGCACCTGCTGGATGTCGCGCGAACTGACCGACGCCTACAACCAGGCGAACGGCGGCAACGGGATCATCGCCGTCACCAACCACCACGTGGTGGGCGGGTCCCCCGTGGTAATGTGCAACTTTCACTTCAACCGCACGCCCGTGCTCGCGCAGGTGGTGCTGATCAACCACGAGAACGACTTGGCGTTGCTCCGCATGTCCCGCGCCGACCTGATTGCGCGCGCCGGCGACCGCGCGTTGGACGACATGCCGCTGCCCTTTTCGGACGTGCACAACCCCGCCCAGGACGCCCTCCGGTGCACGTGCGTGGGGTTTCCCTTCGGCACCCCGTTTCAGACCCGCAACGAGTGCAACGTCATCGCGGGGAGCGCCATGGCGGGCAAGTTCAACCATGAAAGCGACGCGAACATCAACCCGGGCAATAGTGGGGGTCCCATGTTGTACGAGGGCGCAGTGGTCGGCGTCAATACCGCGGTGGAGCAGCACGAACTCAACAACGTCGCGCTGCACAAACCCGTGGCGTTGGTCCGCAGTCTGATCCCGTACCTCGCCCACGCGCAGTACGACGAGCACGTCAAGAACGTGCAGTACACGGTGCTCCACGACCACGTCAAGGCGTCGGGGTGTCTGGGGTTTGAAGAGGACGGCACGCCGCGCAACATTGACGCGTGGCTCTCCGCAAACAAAAGTGTCGGGGACCACGTGCTGATGGAACGGTTGCACGCCCACGTCCACGCGCACGACGACGCCGCCCCCTGCGCGAGCAAGATCGACGTGACCCCCTGCGCCGACTGCGAGACGGGCAGACCGACCGCAGCGTGTCTCGCGTCCATCGCGACCACCAACCACGTGGTGTTCAACAAATTGTTCCAAGTCTCGTCCACGCTGCTCAGCAAGAACGAGAACGCCAAGCGCGTCTACCCCGCGGCGACCAAACCCGGCGTGTTCATCAGCAAGGTGCACCCGCACGAACCGGTGCAGCTGGGAGACTATTTGATGGGCATCACCACCCACGGCACACGCCACAACGTCGACTGTTACGGCATGCTGGACGACGGGTTGCCCTACTTTACCGCGATCAAGTACAACACGGAGCAGAGTGTGACGCTGCACGTGGCACGCAAACACGCCCCGGAGGAAATCGCGGTGCCCTACACGTACACGGTGGTGGACCCTGCCAAGCTGCCCGTGGTGCACAGCGCGTCGTTGGCGCCCGAGGTCATGCAACCGCTGATGGTGGGCGGGATCACCATGGTGCCCATGAACACCGAGCTCGCCACGCAGTTCGGGCATGCGGATTACCTGGACAGCAAAGCCAACGACGTGGCGTTCGTGGTGACCGGGGTGCACCCCGCGAGCGAAGAGTGGGTGGTGCAAAACATCGCCCCCGGTGCCATCTGCACGATGGCAAACCACAAACCGTTCCACGAGTGGGGCACCTCGACGCGCGCCGCGTGGCAGGCGGTCAGTCAGACCATCGCCAAAGAAAAGTCGATCATTCTCTCTTTCCACATGCTCGATCTGCGCAGCGGGGCGCCCAAGCAGTGCGATCATTTGTATGTGGCGTAGAAAGTCCCACGGTCCTCCACAAACCATGAACTTTTGTCTGGACGCGGTGCCCACCACCGCCAACGTGATCACCTACTCGTTCCTGTCCGGCGAACAAACCCCCTCGGTGACACCTTACGTCAACTTGCTCAACATGTTACAGTCCCGGTTCTTGACCCGTCGACTCGGGACCGTCCCCGCGCAGCCTACCATCATGGTCGCCAACTGTGGCAAGCACGGCAACTGGGTGGCGTTGCTCCCGGGGGACAGTACCGAGCATCCCGTCTTCCACGGGTACAGCACGTTGCAAGTGGCACACGCCTGGCTCAATCAAGACGGGACGCTGATGATCGGCTCGTCGGTGGCGCGGGCGCTCGAAACCATTCTGAAACGGACGTACCCGCGGCTGTGCACCTTCTCCATGACCTGGCAAGCGCTGGACGATGTCGTTGGGATGATCGGCGACGTCAACACGCCCACCACGCTGCTGGGGAAGATTCCGAGTATGGCGCAGGGGGAAGGACAAATTCAACTCTACCATGCACATCTGCGAAGTGTCAAGGAAAAATTGATGAATATGGCATATAAATAGTTAAGATATCTTTTGTAGTCCACCATGAAACGGCGTGCCCCGACCATGTGGGACCAAGCCCCGAAACGTGCCCGCGTACCCCCGCCCACCCTCAAACGCAGCTTGCCCGCGCAAATCTTTCATCCCACCCCAAAACGCGCACGCTTCACCGCGCCCGCACCCGCACCCGCGCTACCCGCGCCCGCCGAGCCCGCCGCGCCGCACCCTCTCTTTGTCGAGTTGATTCAGTACGTGAACCGCCTGGAGCAACGTATCGCCGCCCTCGAGCAGGGGCACCGTCCGACCGAACCGTCGTTCCAGCCGGGCATCGTGGTGTTCTAAAGGTCCAAATGGGCTTTGGACATGTTCCACAAGGTTTCCACGTGGTCCGGGGCGATGTAGAGTACACGAATGATGGCGACAATCATTGTTGTTTCAAGTATCTTTAAACATGTCAGTGTAATTTTCGCGCAGTGCTGGAACTGGATGTGCACCATGAACAGTATGATGCCCCACAGCAAAATCCACATGGTTTGTTACAACGCGGCGCGGACTAAGTAGTCCTCAGTAGTCTCACACTGTCCAGCAGCGCCTGCACACGGGTTTGTACTTGGACGCCACGTCGATGCGCGCCGTGCTGACGCTCTGTCTCTGCGAGTAGATCGCCTTGTTCCCGCACGCGCAGCGCGCCCTCAGATGCGTGATCGTGTCTGCGTGCGGGATCAGTTCGTGCATGTGTCCCATGACACGACCTTGGAAATCGCCGTTCAACCCGTACACGTGCACGGCGCGCCCCGCACGCAGACACAAGTTGACGAAGGGCACCAGATTCACAAAGAATTGCGCCTCGTCGATGAAGTACGCGTCGTAGTTGCGGTGGGACACCAACATCAAATTGTCAAGTTTCAAACACGGCGCGGTGCTTCCGTAGCGCGAGCGTACGACGGGGTCGTTGCCCGTCAGCGTGTGGCTGATCACCAGTTTCCGCGCGTGGGAGTACGCGCGGGTATCTTCGACGAGTTGTTTGGATTTACCACTGTACATGCATCCGAAGACCAAATGCAACATATTGGCAGAGTAGAGCGAGGTAAATATACACCATAATTACATTTTTTCACATGTTGCTAATTTCGCAAACACTTGCGCTTGCGTCATGTTGTACTGGAGCAACATGTTTTCCACCAGCAGAGCGGCATCTTCTTCAAACCCACAGACGAGCGACGCCAGAATGGCAACCACGGTCATCTGCTTGGTGCTTTTGAACCGATACTGGTCCATGACGCGTCGCACGGGCACGGGCACGTGTGGGACTTTGCATTTGTGATACCCCTCCGGCAGCAGACGTACTCGGCGTGCGAACGGCGTGCGCCCCAGATGCACCATCAACTCGTCGGACGTGAACCGACGGTCGGCGGACACGAGGAGGTGCTGCAGGATGCCGGTGGGGTGGAAGCGTCGGATGGCTCTCATCATTTGCGCCGCGTTGCCGGTGAAGGGTTTCTTTTTGTAGACGGTGTGGTAGTAGACGACGCCCAGCGACCACACGTCGCATTTCCCGTCGTAGGTTTCGCTCCCGGTCAACAACTCGGGGGGTCGCCAGTAGCGCGTGATGGCGTAGTCGGAGAGACAATCGGTGCCCTTCGCGTGTGGACGTGCCAACCCGAAATCGATCAATTTGTGCACGCCACCGACCAGAATGATGTTGTCGGGTTTCACGTCGCGGTGCAAGATCCCGTGGGCGTGCAGGAACTGGAGGGCGCTGCCGATGTCGCACAAGAGTTTTTGCGGGTGTGCGCGCATGACGTCGAACGGCGTGCCCAACTCCATGCGGATACGCAGCTGGAAATCCTGGCACTCGACTGCGTACCGCGTGCAAATATGACGATGCTGAAACCCACCGCAGTGCACTTCGCGGGCGACCCCGGTCCAGCCGCCAATGTCCTTGCGGATCTCGCGCACGTTGCAGAGTTTGCACGCGACCTGCCCCTGTTTCACGACCTGCCCGAAGGCGCCGACGCCTAGCACGTGAGCCATCTGCAGACCGTGGGGAAATGCCGAAACTCGTGGTAGACGTTGACGTAGCAGGAGGGACGACTGGCGTGCTCTTTTGATGCGAAATAAGTGAGATGAATATTACAGTGTTTGCACCGCATGTTTAGACTAGCGCGACGTATTTGGGTGCCATAACGGGTTTCACAGGCTCCACAGGTGTCCGCCGGCAGCGTTTCACCTCGTCGACCACCCACAGTGTCAGGAGCGTGACCCACATCAGCATGTAACACACGAGCATGGACACGTAAGCGTAGTGGGGCACGCAGTCGTAAACCACAACCTCCCCTGTAGGGTACGCCATGGGGTCCATCGAGTCCATAGAGTCCATCGGGTCTACTTGGTCCATGTTGTCGAAGGGGTGCGTACAACTTATAGGCGACGCCCATGGAACACCAGCCGCAATTTGTCCAGGGCAAACACCATGACGAGCATGCCCACCCAGCGGAGCATCTCCATCCAGGGGTACGTGGACTCGCACTGCAACACGTGTTGGCAGCGCGGCGACGTGTTCTGTTGCGCGAGACACCACCGGAATTCCGCGTGCACGTCGGCGCACCGCATCGGACTCCTCGGACTCCTCGGACCCATCGCACTCATTCGTATGCCATAATTGGTGTCATTGGTGTCATTTTCACTTACTTTTGTCCCAGTGGCGCGTATTTGGGGCGGTACAGACTGTAGACACTGTAGACACCCCACACTCCCGCCAAAACCAGTGCAATCAAATGATAGCCTTGCCATAGCAGCGTAAAGCTATACCCCACCAAAAGCACGCGCATGAGGACGTGGTAGGCGGTGTCGCAGCGCGTGCCCCCTTGTGCGCACGGCAACCTGTAGCACGTGCACAGAGGGCGGACCGACCCACACACAACCAACGGCAAGATAATGTGCAGGACCATGGTCGCCGACAACATGGGATCGGTCAGCGGACCACCGTACATGGTCACTTGGATCAACCGCGACGAGAACTGCAGCACGTTGAAGAGCAAGACGGTTTGAATGAGTGCGATCTCCCACCCGTGCCAGCGGTCGGGTTTGCCCCAGATGGCGTAGACCACGCCGAGACTCCCCAACGCCGAGAACAGATACCACCACTCGGACCACGCGTCCAGAATCCAGGTGCGTCTGAAGGAGAACGACATGACCGCAAAGTCTACAAATCCGAACGACTCTGCCATGCCCACCCCGACGGACACTGGAATCGCTTGCAGCGCCGTGATCGTCAAGTTGAACACGTCTCCCACTACAGCGTCACCCTTGCAGGCGACCAGCGCGCGGTAGAGTCCCACGCCGAACGGTTCGTAGTGAAGTCCGTGGTCTACCGTGTCAAAGACCCGCAACTGGTCGACGTGCAAGCGTCTGCCCCATCCAGTGTACTCGGGTTCGCAGACGATGTGGGACGTGTTGTGCCCGTACAGGGTGACGTTGACGTATTCGGTGCCGGGGACAAAGTCTGCACTGCCCAGCAAGTTGACGGAGAAGGAGAGTTCTTCCCCCGCGGCGACGTTGAGCCGGAGGAGCATGCTGTCGTGTGCCTCAAGGTGGCGGTAGACGCCCCAGCTTTTGCCCACGACATCTTGTTCGAGCAAATCGTCGTCAAAGGTGGGCACATGTGCGGCGGCGTGGACGACAAGCGCAAAAAGACACCAGAGCCACATGGTTGTGGGGTGGGGTGTACACGTTTATACACCTCGAGTACTTATCCCTCGGAGTGTTTTATAAATGCACTGGCTGCTGTTCCCTTTGAGCGCGGTATCCATGCTCGGCTTGCTCTTTATCATGTTGATGATGGACACGGCGATGCAGGAGACACCCCCCACCTACTACGTCCGCCGCCAAATGCCAGTGGCGGAACCCGTGGCGGAACCTGAGGAACCCGAGAAACCCGAGGAACCCGAGGAACCTGTGGCGGGGTATGGCGAGGACTTCGGTGAGGCTTTGGAAGACGAATTTGACGACGAACCACTGGAACCCCCAGAGGAATTTGAAGAGGACTCTGTGGATGAATCACAGTTTATGGAATATACACAGCGGACGTGGGATGGATGTCAACCGTTTTTGTTCGGCGATAGTGTCGACGGTCAACTGCAGTTGCAACTGGGGAAGGTGATAGAGGCGTTTCGCGAAGCGAATATTACATACGCGTTGTATGCGGGGACTTTAATTGGTGCACTGCGTGGACGACCAAACGAATATGAAGTGGACAATGATATACTGATTCCCTCGCAGTTTGTGTTGACCGAACAAATTCGATATATGTTTTACAAACGTGGCTTACATATCTTCAAATCTAGTATTTACAGAATATGCAATCTTGGAAAAATGGACCAGCCACGTAACCCGTGGAGTGGCACGTATTCAACATACACGGATTTATACTCGTTTTTGCCATATTTACATTGTGATCCCAAGGATATTTTTTCGACTCGTCATTGGCTTGAAATAACATCGTTTGAAACGGTACAATACGGAAATGTATCCGCAGTTATACCATCGCGCGTACTTTCGAAAGAGTGTTTGGATATACGATATGGCACATGGTCTATTGGTCAACATGCGGATGGTTGGAAACGAAACGTACATGAACTCTTCGGGAAGACCTAAACTGGAGATGGCTTGTGCAACAGTTTGGTTTCTTCTTCGATGGATGTGAGGGTGTCGAACGTGCCTTCCACCTGGTTCAGCAACGTTTCGATCCATCCGTCCAGCACCTGCGTGCCGCTCACCACATGCGCGGCGACCGTCGGGCACAAGGCGTGCAAGCGTTTCTCCGTCTCGGGGTACAAGAACACATCATGCTCTTGGATGATGGAGACCACGTGGTAACAATTATACCGCACCCGCCCCATCGCTGCCCAGCCGTCGCCGTCCCGTTCCACTCTGCGCAGCGTGTTCTGGTTCTGCGCGTCGTACTCTGCCACCGTCATTCCCGGACTGTCCCCCAACTCGTGGATGTGGTAGGTCACATACTCGCCCCAACAGGTAGTGGTCGCCTCGATTTCTTTCGAATAGTAAAAATCGAAATACAACGCCACGTCGCGCGTGTCCACCTCGCACGGGTCGCCCCGCAGAAACGTTTGACACCGGTTCTCCACGCAGGTGGTCAGCCCCCTACACTCCGACTCGCGACATATCGACGCGTGTAAGGCTGCCAACCCAATAGACAAAAGGAACATTTTAAACAGTTTTATCAACATGTAAATATCACTTACTTTTTTTCACACATCGCCAAAAATGCACTCGCCAACAGGTCGCCAAAATATCACTCACTTTTTCACATTATGGTGGGTGAAGACCCGCAGCTGCTGCCAAATGATTATCACACGCGTCCCCGTCCACAAACTGATGCGGATCACACCGGGCAAACCGACGCTCTACGTGCCCAAATTCGAAAAGGTACGCATCCTACGGTTGTACGGCGAATGGAACCTGGAGGATTTCGACATCAACTACCATCTCAACCGCGAACTCGGCGGCGTGTACCCCACCTCGTTCGACACCATGCTGCACTACATGAATCTGCTGGAACCCAACGAACAGCACTTGCAAGTGCACTACCACAAACTCGGACGCCAGGGGCTCAAAGACGGGTTCAACATCGTACAGAGTGCCGTGCGGTCCCGTGTCGGGGAAGAATTCTGGTGCAAATAACAAATCATGCGAAACGAAGTCCCTCGCGCCCACCACGTCCGCCGCGTCCCCCGCGTCCACCGCGTCCGCCTCTCCCCTGTCTTTCTTCGTGTTTAGCTTCCCGCAGCTTCTTCTGTTGTGCGCGCCACGCGTCGATCTCTTTGTCGGTCCAATCGCCGTTGTCCGTGTACAAATCGGAATCGTCGGAAAACCAATTGCCCATTTGTTGTGCAAAAGACGTCTATTTATAGTACGAATGGTGCACCCGATTGGTTATAAAAGCGTAGTGAGAAAAGTATAAAATGGAGTGTTATATTTGTTTCCGCAAAACGTACCACCGTTCGCCGTGCCCGTGCCGTGCGCATGCCTGTGCCGCGTGCCTGGCGTTGGCGCGGCGCAAAGGGTTTGTCAAGTGCAGCATCTGCCAACGGGACTACGAGGTGTTCGAGTGGACGCCCGTGTACTTGCGCGACAGTACCAGTGCCCCGCGGGCGTACCGTGAAGAGTTTGTGAGAACATCGTTTTTCATTTATCTGGTGTATATAACCACGGGCAACGTGTTGCGCGCGGCGCTCAAGTATATGGTGTGTGTGGCGGTGTGCTTGTGTCTCAAATGGACACAGAAATGGGTTCAACGTGTGCGGCAGGTCCAAAGATATGGTCGGGATCCAGGGCGTATCGTTCTTCGACACTATCCATGGCGACGAGTGTATACACCTTGATCTTGCGCCGTTGCCCGAGACGTTTGATGCGCCCGAGGACTTGCTGGCGGTTCTGCATGTTTTTCTCGACGAACACCAGCGTGTTGGCTTTCTGCAGGCACAACCCGACGCCGGCGCTGCGTTCGGTGATGAGCAGCACGCCCTCTTGGTGGAACGTCTCCAAAGCTTTCGTGCGCTGCTCGGGCGACGATTTGCCCGTGATGGCGGGGGCGCCCAGCTCTTTCTGCAGGTAGCGGATGACCGACGTGTGTTTGCTGCAGACCACAGTGTTGCCCTTTGCGATCAGCGTGCGGATCGTTTGGACCTTGTCGCCCTCCTCCTCGACGAGTTTGGGGACTTGGTAGAGCACGCCGCCGTGGGTGACGCGGTGCACGTCGTCCGTCTGGTCGACCAACTCGAGGTAGTTGTTGACGGGTTGCCGGCAGTGGGGGCACTTGTTCGTGTGCTTTTTGAGTTGCGTCACGCAATCCCGGCAAAAGACGTGCCCGCACGAGGTGATGGTGGGGCGCTCGTAACTCTCCAAGCACAGCGCGCACGTGTCCATGTTGGCGATCGTCTCTTTGACCCGCGCGACGGCGTTGGCGTCAAACCCAAAGGTCTCCACGACGTTGTCCATGGTGGTTTTGTCCACGTCGATGCGGGTGCCGTAGCGGTGGAGGGGCACGCACGACGTGTGCACGCACATTTTCTCCAAATCGTCCAGCATGCGCTTGAGTTCTTTGGTGCCCACCCCTTGGAACGCGATGCCGCGATACTTGAGATACTGCTTGGCGTAGGCGTGGGTCGGGTCGCAGTGCAGCGTGATCTCCTCCACTTCCAAAGTGTCCAAAAGCCCCCGCGTCTCGAGAACGTCGCGGGACAACCGCAGCGTGACCGTCTCCACGAGCGCCTTGTCTTTGGCGCTGAGGTTCTGGATGCGCGTGCCCGGGTAGATGTTGAGCAGCTGGGCTTGCAGCAGCGGGGGCGGCGGCGTCGCGGTAATGCACCACAAATAGGCGGGTGCCAAATCGTGGATGCCGCGCACGGTGAGCGTGTTACTCGACTTGAAGAGGTGCGCCTCGTCGATGACCACCCGGCTGATGTGCAGAAACTCTTTCCAATTTCTGCGGAAGAACGAGGGTGTGGTGATGACGCAGTGTCTTTCCGCCATGGCGCACGCCCGCAGGTGGCACTTGCGGTGCTTGACGCGCACTTTGCGCAGGGCGTTGCAGGTGGTGTTGAGGTTGTTGAGCGCGTAGAACTGCGCCATCGTGCGGGTCAGCGCCGGGCAGCCGACGGCGGACACGCGGGCGAGTCGTTTGACGTGCCGCACGGTGACGACCTCACGTTTCTTGGTGTGCCACACGGTCGCCATGATGCCGTACTTGTGGCATTCGTCCTTCCACTGCTGGAGCAGCGAGGGCGGGGCGACGACGAGGGTGTGCACCGGATGGGTCAGCATAAGGGCGATCATCATCACCGTCTTGCCCAAGCCGACGTCCGCGGACAAGTAGCCGCCGCCGTGGGACCATACTGGCGCACTCACGCCCGTGTAATCGTTGCACTTGTGTTCGTTGGTTTTGTAGGTGAAGAGTTCGGCAATATTCGAATTTTCCAACTCGATCATGTTGACGAGGGTCTGCGTCTGAAAGTCGTGCAGAAACTTGTGGTGCATGTTGCCCCCGTAGGGTTCGATGACGGCGGGGGCGACCCGTTCGGTGGTGGTGATACGGCGGAACACTTGGCGCGCCACCAGCATCGTGTGGGGGCGCGGGTGCAACCCGTTCCAAAAGATGTCGAACGTGACGTTGGACCCCGAGCGGCGGGCGCGGAGGGTCACCAGTTCGCGGGCAGCCAGCGCGTGCACCAGACGTTGGGAGCGGTTCGCCACGCTGTAACTTGACGTGATATCGATGAGTTCCTGGACGTACTGGGCGTCATTGAGCTGGAGACACATTTCCAACTGGAGCGCCACGCTGCCCGCGCACCAATGGCGGTAGGTGTGGGTGTGGTGGCGGTCGCGGTCCATGACGCGGAGCGCGTTGGAGTCGTTGTGGAGACTGGAGTAAGTGAGCAAGTCGAGGAGACTCTCGTGGTGCAGCTGGTCGGTGACCACGGCGGGAAACTCGCAGGGTTCTTCAATGGACCCCAACAGCTTCGGTTCCGGGTAGTCGTGGGTGTAGGGTTGGCAGACTTGTTTCGGCAGGTAAGCTCTGCCCTGCTGGGTGTCCACGATGTAGTGGTCCTGCGTCACGCCGTAGCACGCGAACACCGTGTTGAGGTTGATGACGTGGCTGGGGTAGACGCGCGCGGTCCACTGGGGCAGCTGGAAGTAGGCTTTGCGGCACCGCGAGACGGGGACGTCGAAGAGGACGTGGGTGAAGACGGGCTGCAGCGTGAGTCGTTCGCCCACGGCGTGCACGTGGCACGGGTACCACGCGTGGTAGATGCGCACGTCGACCGCGTCGCCCACGTCGGGCGTCCAGTCCGCGCGCCGCACGTGCTGTTTCGGCACAATCTTGACGCCCCGCTCGGGGTTGAAGACGGTGTAGCTGGAGGTAGAGACTGCACACACCCAGCCATTCCAGGCTTGGTGAACGCGCACACGTGTACCGAGCATCGTGTTGTGCAGACAGAGATCCAAAATAAATACACCATAATCCCAGGGTTCCATATTTCAACGGATATTTTTTAGGAACCCACTCGATTATGGCACCTATAACCCTCCCAAGATTTCACCCAAAACAGGATGTCGTTCGCGGGCATCCAAAATCGGTTGCACGCTCAGCACACTTTTAAGAACGGACCCTTCGCGCGATGCAGGCACATCCGCGTGCTCCAGTCCCACCCCAACTTCCACCACTTCGTGTTTAAGATCCCGCGCAGCGTCATGCGCAAGTCCGCGGTGCTTTACGGCGAGTACCGCAAAGTGGACGGGTCGGCGCCCGACACCCGCGGGTACAACTACCACAAAGCTCTCGGGTTCTTCCTCGACCTCATGCACCGCATCTCGGGCATCAAGGGCAAGAACGAGGACGTCAACAGCGGCAAAGACACGGTGGTCATCCTCGAGTACGTGCCCAACCCGGAGAACGCGAAACGTTGTCTCGGTTGGCGCATCCACGTGTTCACCACGCGGTGCCCCGACGTCATGCGCACGCTCCGCAAACAACTCGAGTACTTTTCCACCGTGCTCAAGAAAAACAGACCCATCGAGGAGCACCAGCACCACTACCGCATCTCCACTCTCCCCGAGTACGTCACCGGCGTCTGCGACATTTACAACAACAACACCAAAATGTCCAGCATCCTCGACTCGGTGTACGAGAACGACGGGGAGGACATGGACGCGTGCCCGCTCAGCCCGCGGCACATCTTCGACCCCGCCAACTCGGAACTGGAGGG
>Ga0163180_10001529_pt1 | contig 13146 bp, 8 predicted proteins | sample AtlANTMetagenome_2_FD_109647 | JGI IMG/M metagenome (GOLD analysis project Ga0163180, IMG submission 109647) | Marine eukaryotic phytoplankton communities from the Atlantic Ocean - Atlantic ANT 4 Metagenome | ecosystem: Environmental > Aquatic > Marine > Oceanic | place: North Atlantic Ocean...
ACCTCGCCTTCTTGGGCGCGTATAAACTCCACAAGCCGCTCGCCGGAACGCCTATCCTCCACCGTGGGGACGTAGCGCTCCTTCTCCCATAGGGTCTTGGGGTCTTTGGCATGCATGGTCAAAAGCAAGGTCACAGCAAGTGCCATGGCGCCTTGTACCCGAGGAATCGCATTGCGAACACAGCCGCCTAAGATCAAACAACACAACACTGCCAAGAGCCAGAACCCCGGCATCAATACATTGTTGAAGCCACCATGATGGGCCCGCATCAATGCACAGAACGGAAAGATCACAAGCGCAATGCCCAACCAGTAGACCACCGCCTCCCAGTCCTTCACGATGCGCTGGGTACATGCCGCAAGAAGCCCAATGGCCGCTGCGAACACAAACAGCGACATCGACGCAGCGATCTCATCCTGGATCGCCGGCCATGCACGGTCAGCCACCTTGGGATGCGTATTCGGCACCTCCACGAGATAGGTCCAGAACAGTCCATCGGTGCTGTAGACCATCCATCCGGTCCACAAGAGCGCAATACCCGCCGTAAACGCGACAAAGCGCAAAGCCTGTCGGCGACCATGAAAACGCCACAACCACAACGCCATGGGCACACCCAGCACCGCGTAGTTGTGCTTGGACATATAGGCCAGAATCAGCAGGGCACCGCCCCACAACGGCGCATTTCCCGCCCCGCGTCGAACCAGCACAATCGACCACGCCGCAAACCCCAGAGCGACCGAATCGCTGCGCACCAAATCGAAAAAAGCGCCCGCGTCGTCATAGCAGCTCGCATAGAGCAGAGGCGGCACCAACGCGATCGCCCAGACCACCCGCTCTTGCCGCAGAGCAGCCACGGACGCTGCCATCGCTGCAAGCGTCCCCAGAATGCTCAGCCAACGCCCCGCTGCATAGCTCGGCTCTCCTAAGATGGAGAGCACCCATGGATACAGAGGCGGGTAGATGTAGGGCACAAAATCGGCACTCGGTGCCACATACAGCCCTTGGCCATTACGCAGCCGATCCGCATGCACCAACATTCCCCCTTCCATCCACTCCAAATCAAAGCCGTAATCCACCCGGTGATAGAAGCTGTAGAAGAGGTGGCCCAGAATAAAATAGGCCAAAAGCAGCACCCCAATGAGTGCCACCCACTGAAGGATACGACCGACGTCATCTGCGTTTTGGGGCTTGGATTCCTTGTTCATCGCTCCGCGCTATATCCCCGTCTACGGCTGCAGGCTCACTGGATACCGTAGCGATTAAAATGCGTGCCTTTGAGAAAGCCAACCAACTGCATTTTGGACTGCACCGCCAACTGGACCGCCAGCGAACTCGGCGCACCTACCGCTGCCATGGCGGGAATCCCTGCCATCACCGCTTTTTGCACCAACTCAAACCCCGCTCGGCCGGATACCACCAAGATGCGATCGTCGACAGGCACCCGATCCTGTAAAAAGCGCCAACCCAAGACCTTGTCGACCGCATTGTGTCGACCCACATCCTCCCGCAAGACCTCCAGGGAACCATCCAGCCCAAAAAGCGCCGCTGCATGCAGACCGCCGGTGGACTCAAAGGCCTCTTGTGCCGCCCGCATTTTCTGGGGCAATGCCGCCAAAAGATCCGCATCCAACACATCCACTGGTCTCACGGGTTCTGCATGTTGCATCACCCGCTCGATACTGCTCTTCCCACACAAACCGCAGGAAGAAGAGGCATAGAAGTTTCGCTCTGCGGACGCGAGGCGGTCGGGATCCACTCGGGTACCCGCAGCCAATCGAATGTCCACAATGTTTTCTCCCTCGGTACGCGGGTCCTTCACATGGGCGATGGCGTGAAAATCATCCGCTCCATCCACACAGCCCTCAGTAAACAAGAAGCCAGCCGCAAGCTCTTTATCGTGCCCCGGGGTCCGCATGGTGACCGCTAACGCCTTGCCCTCCACCCGAATCTCCAAGGGTTCTTCCACCACCACAAAGTCGTCGACAAGCCGTGCCCCGGGTTCTTTCTGGATACGTATCGATTGAATCGAAGAAGTCATAAAAATGCGCTCGGACAAGTTCAGTCCACCCAGTGTAATAAACCTGGAGTAGAAGTGCTGACGCATTGATTCTAGGGATTACATCTCGTACATGCCACTCCAACGACTCCTCCAAGAACGCTTTGGTCACAATCGCTTTCGCGAAGGCCAAGAAGCCATCATCGAACACGTGCTCTCGGAGCAGGATGGTCTGGTGGTGATGCCCACTGGCGCGGGAAAATCCCTGTGCTACCAGCTTCCCGCCGTGGCGCTCGGGGGCACCACATTGGTTGTGTCTCCCCTAATCGCGCTGATGAAAGACCAAGTCGATGGACTCCAGAAGGCCGGCATTCGAGCCACCTACATCAACTCCACGGTGCCCCCTCAAGAACGCCGCCAGCGATTGGTCGGCCTGAAACATGGAGAGTGGGAGCTTTTGTATGTGGCCCCCGAACGTTTCACCGATCGCTTTGTGGAGTTCCTACAGATCTGCAACATCCGGCTGCTTGCGATTGATGAGGCCCACTGTCTCTCCCAATGGGGCCACGATTTCCGCCCCGACTACCTCCGTTTAGGCAAGGTCCGAGAAGCCCTCGGGAATCCCACCACCATCGCACTTACCGCAACGGCGACTCCAGAAGTTCAGACAGACATCGTCCACACCCTCCAGATGGACGACGCCAAGGTGTTCGTACAGGGATTTGAGCGAAAAAACATCGATATCCGAATCCTGCAGCTCACCAGTCTTCAGGAAAAGCGCACCCAGCTTCCCACCTTGGTGCGAGGTCAGAGTGCGCTTGTGTACACCTCGACCCGAAAGAACGCCGAAAAAGCCGCTCGATGTCTCCAAGAAGCCGGTATTGATTGCAGCATTTACCACGGTGGTTTGGACACCCAAGAGCGAACCCGTGTCCAAGACGCCTTTATCAGCGGTTCCATCGATGTGGTCGTGGCCACCAATGCCTTTGGAATGGGTGTCGACCGATCCGATGTTCGCGCTGTGATCCACTGGGATCTACCGGGAAGTCTGGAGGCCTACTACCAGGAAATTGGACGCGCTGGACGCGATGGAAAACCGGCATCTGCCACCTTGTTGTTCAACCCAGCCGACCGACGCACCCAAGAGTTCTTCATCCGAATGGGACACCCACCGACCGCTGATGTAAAGCGGATCTACCACGCCCTGCACGACACACATCAGAACCCTGTTTTTATGCCGCTGACTGTCCTGGCTGACTGCCTCGGAGACGATCCAAACGCCACACGTACCGCCGATTCCTGCATCAGTGTGTTGCGAAGAGAAGGCTGGGTCAAACCGGTACACAGCGGACAAGAGGGCATCATTGGCCTTCAACTATTGGCACCTGAAGAACACTTTTCGCTCGACGAGAAAAAGCTCAATCGACGCCGGGACAGTGAGTACGCCAAGCTCGACGCCATCCTCCAGTTTCCCAAAGGCGCATGTCGCATGCATGAACTCATGCGCTATTTCGGAGAAAAGCCCGAGACTTCCGGCTGCGGCCACTGTGATGTCTGCAAATCGGGCGGACCGGTCGAAAAAGTGCTCTTGGAGGAAGCGCAGTTCAAGAAGGTCTACAAAACCCTCCGCTGTATCAAGGACATGCGAAAATCCTTTTCGGCGGGCATGATCGCCAAGGTGTTGTGCGGGGTGGAAGACAAGGTCGTGCGCGCCTTTCGCTTTGAGAGACTCCAAGGCTTTGGCCTGTATTCAGACTGGAAAACCAGTCGTGCAGAAGCCTTGCTCGAAGCCATGGTGGACGTCGATTTGCTTGAATCCAAGAGAGTCACACGCGTCATCCGCGGCAGAGACTGTACCTACAGCGAACTCCAGCTGAGTCGCTTTGGGCAACGGGTCTTGGCGGGCAAAGAAAAAGACATCAAAATGGTCTTTCCAGAAAAACCCAAAAGCCACAAATCGCTCCAATGGAGAAAAAGCACCGGGCCCAAGGCCGGCGATTCCGACCTGTTGGTCACCTTGAAAGAGGTCCGCCGCCAACTCGCCACCGCGGCGTGCGTACCCACCTATGTGGTGGCTTCCAATCGCACTTTGGAAGAGATGGTGAGTCTCCGACCCGAAACCTCCTCCGAGATGCTCACAGTGCACGGCATGGGACCCAGTCGTCTCGCCCAATATGGTGCACCATTTATGGATGCCATTCGGACTTTCTCAACGATCGGCTAAGCTCAGGGTGTGTTGACCCTCGCTCAGATTTGCCTGCTCGCCCAAGAGGCCGATGAGTCTCGCATCGCAGAAGCGCGATGCGGCGAGACCTGCAGCGCCGTCGTGATGGAGGTCGGCAAACGAAAAGAAGTCCCTGGAATCTCCATTCGGGTCGGCACGCAAGTCACAGAGAGCGACGCTTCCGGTCAAATCCAATTCTCCGACGAGCAGAGCGACGCCTTGAAACTCACGCTCCTCGATCCCTACTGGCAACTCCGAGAGGCGACGCTTTCCACCCAGGGCTCCGAAACGCGCATCATTTGGGTCGAACACACCCCACAGGAAGCACTCGGAACCTACTCTCACAATCAGGTCTTCTCTCAACACACCCTGGAAACCGAATCAATCTCCACGATGCCCGGCAGCCTCCAAGATCCCTTGCGGGCCATCCAAAATCTACCCGGTGCAGCACGAACTCCGATGAATGCCGGCTGGCTTCTCGTCCGTGGAACCAACCCCGAGGCCACCACAGTTCTCTGGGAAGGGCTACCGCTGTCCCAGCTCTATCATTTGGGCGGATTCGCTTCGATTTTTCATCCCAAAACCATCGACACCGTCACATTCAATCCTATCGGCTGGGTACACCACGCATCGGGACTCGGTGGCCAAGTGGAGTTGTCTGTGGATAGACCGGACGCCGAACGACGCGTAGAAATCGGCCTTGATCTCATCAACGCCACGGCCTACGTCGTGGAGCCGATTCGTCCCGGAGCCACGCTATTCGCCAGCGCTCGGCACTCCTGGCTCCGTGGAGCGCTCGCCATCGCAACCAGTCCAGAACAGGCCCGCATTGCTCCCCAATTTAGTGACTGGAGCATCGGTACTCACACAGGAGACGCCTCATTCTTGTACCTCGGATTTATCGACGGAATCGACGCACCCACCGCGGATGGGGAACAAATTCTACATGTTCAACAGTCCTCTCATCAGGTGTTGGCGCATATCGACAGACCATTTGCCAAAGGGACGCTCGACATCAGTACGCTATTTGCGACTGAAAAACGCTCCCTATCGGACTCTGGACAAGCACTCAGCGAACACGGTGGCCAACACAGTCGAGCCCATATCGAAACGACTCAACGCGTCGAACAATGGTTTTTTCGAGGGGGTATCGATATCGCACTTGGGCTGTTCAATGTCGCCTTTTCACCCCAGGAAAAAGAACGCTATTGGGGCAGCGGGGAAGGCTTTGCGTCGCTCCGATTCGGACGCAAAAACGCCCTTGAAATCGGACTGAGAAACACCCATTTGACTGTCGAGGAACAACTGCATCGATTCGGGCTCGATCCGGCAATCCGTACCCGCATTGAACTCCTCGACAATTGGAATCTCCAAGCGCAATTGAGTTCACGCCACCAAGCACCGAACCTCGACCTCATCATCGGTGACCCCGAAGGGGCCTATCTTCCATTGCAACGCGTTGACGAGGGCAGTGGTGGTATTCACTGGGAATCTGGACGTCACCAAATGTACATCGCAGGCTACCAGAAGGCCTTCTCTCACCTTGCTCTCCGTGAGAGCGACGGCACAATGGGCTCATTTACAGGAAAAGCATACGGCGTCGAAAGCTTTCTCCAGGTGGAATCCGAGCGTTTCCAATTCGCCCTGTCCACAGGTTTTGGACGTTCGATTCGACAGGAGTCTGACCAACTGGATGCGATCCCCGATCCGCTTGACCCCGGAATTCAATGTGTGGGCATCGCTTCATGGACGGCCCCACGTGGATGGATTCTCGCGGGTCGTTTTCGATATGCATCCGGCGTCCCCTTCCAAAGTGACCGCCCCACCGCACTCGACCTACTGACACAACAAGAAATCTTGCTCAAACCCACAGTCAACCCTGCGACAGGACGACTTCCTGATCCCCACGCGATCGACGTGAAGATCGCAAAGCGTCGTACCTACAAAAACTGGCGGGTAGAAGCCTACCTCGACATCCAAAACCTCTACAACCGACGTGTTCCTGAACCCATTCTGACCGGTTTCGAAGAGAAGCCGATTTTCGGTTTCGGGATGCCGGTACTGCCTGTTTTTGGTGTGGAAGGCAGTTTCTGGCCGCAGAACTAAAGTGCGATTTGTGCCGCTTTCGCACTCTTCTTGCGGCCATCCAAAACCAGCGTTCCACGTTCTCCGTCCGGCTTGTGCCAGATGACCCGATTGGGTTTCTCTCGCCACCGGCCACTTATAGTCAAGACCGCATCTTCCATGACTAAATCAACGTGTCCGAACTTGGTCGGCGCATCTCTCAATTCCGTTCGAGCATCCCACCATCTCCGATCCGTCCCACGGAAGAGGTGAAGCACGCCGCCTTCTTCACACAGGATCATATTGCGCTGCAGCATCGCAAACTCAGCCGCGGCCCAAGCATGGTCCCCATCTCCCATCACACCACCGCGGCCTGGCAAATACGCCTCCGGCCAACAGCCCGTAGGACTTGCCCCTTCAGCGAGCGCATCGAGATGCAACGGTGCACCGCTTTGTTCTCCCGCCAACTTTGCCTGGGCCAAATGACAGGTGAGATAGGGATTGATGCCGGAATGAACCACATCATGAAAGAAAGCATTGCCTTGAACGCAATAGCGATCGAGCCACTGCATGGTCGACTGTAATGAAGGCTCTTTGGCCGAAAAGAGATTCAGTGGCCAAATCGCACACAAGGCCGACACCGCCGCCGAGTCCATCTGCCGACCAGGGGCCGCTGGTATCGGACCCTCTCCAAAGAATGCACGCAAACGCTCTAGCATTTGCCCATGGGCTCGCATAAAGCGTTCTGCGTCCCGAGACTTGTTCAGCATCGATGCTGCGGTCGCCGCATTTTTCAGACCGCTACAACTCCAAATGGAATCCCAATAATACTGATCAGCAGGCCCGAGGTGTTCCGCGGACCACCCCGATGGCATCAACCCATCTTCCTGGGTTTCAATGATCCACGACGCTGCCTTTGCAATCGAGGGATAGAGTTGGGCGAGTAATCTGCGATTGCCGGTCAAGCGCACGTGATCCATGACGCTCCAGATACCTTGACCCGTGCCATCCCATTCTCCACCCTGTGAGAGCCATGCACCCGAACGGCTCTGCCGACTTGGATAGGTCTTCAAGATCTCCGCAGCCCTCCGGCCGAATCCCAACCGATTCAAAGCGGCGAGCAGAAATGCCGCATCGCGAAAGAAGAAGCTGTGATAGGTCGCGGGTCCTGGGGTGACCTCGTAGGTATCGCAGAGCGATAGCAAGGTGGTTCGACTACTGGAAAAAAGTGAGGGATGAACAGGCAAGTCCATATACGCACCTGCCCGAATCAATCCGCGATAATCAGCCTTTACGCCTGCAAAAAGACGCGTAGCTGACGAACGCCGGAGCACCTCACCCACAGCCGGATCCCGAAGCGCATACACCGTTCTCTTAAAACGATCTCCAGGAGAGAGATTCACCCGATAAATTTCGCAGGCAGTCGCAAGGCCCTGCTCACACGCGACCTGGGTCTTCGACTCCAACACTCCCGTTCGCTGCAGTCCGTCTCTCAAGACACCACCGGAGAAGGCATACACATCGCCCTCTTTCCAGGTACACATGTGTTGTTCATCGCCCTGTCGAGGCACGTATAGAAAGGGCTCGTTGTTCACATTCCAGAGGCCAGCTTCCGTGCGCTCTATGTCAAAGATTGGCGACACACCCTCAGGGTTTGCAGGGCGAATCGCTATCGCAATCCGAATTGGTCGCATCGCAGGAGCCTGGGTCCAAACACGGGTGGTCAACCCAAAGACCAAATTCCCATTGACGACCGCAGGGAAAGCATCCAACTCCACATGAATGTCTTCGCGCAAGGCCTGAGTTCGAACGATCGGTAAATCCTCGATGCGTTCCTGCCTCAAACCAGATGGCACATCTGAACCCCAACCCGGCATAGGTCCAAGTGGATACAGTCGTCGGGAATCCCCCACCCAAACGGCAATCGATGGACCATCTCTAAACGGTGTAAGCCACCCACCCGGGTCCACAATCGCCTCATCGGCCCAACCAGGAAGGCCGATTGTCGTCCAGTTCCGGTAGAACAGATTCACGTGTACCGGCAGGAGCGCTCGCGGCAAAAAACCCGGATCTTCTGGGTCAAGCTGCTTGGTCAAGCCATAGGGCCATGGCCTATCGCGGCCGATCGACAACACACGTGTGGTAAGCGCACCCTGCGCCACCATCCGCGTACCCATTGGAAGCAATTCGATGGGCACACCGTGACCCGATTCGAGTGCGTGTAGTGCCTTTGTACATCGGGCAGCAAATCGGGTTTCACCACCCGAAATAAAATTGCCGATGCCTCGCAAACGTCGAAAGGGTAGTCGTGGGATTCTCAGTTCGTACGCCATTTTCGACTCAATGCAACCTCGTCTCGGTACTCGTCTAACTCAGACATCACCCGTTCCGGAGACCAACCGAGAAGTGCAGCCATACGTTTCGCGACACGCTCCGCCACATCGAGTCCCTGATTTTTTTCTTTAAAGAACAATTGCGTGCGTCGAATCATCACATCGGACAGGCTCGCCGCAAACTCCTCGCGCACGGCCCAATCCACGACACCCAACACTTCAGGCCGACCTGGGATCAAGCGCTGACTCGCCTCGGAATCCGCTGTTACCCATTCTGCGAAATCAACTCCTCGCGCTCCATATTGGTCTACCAAATACTGCGCAGTGTCCAACTCAATCGCCCCCTTAGAGGCCGTAAGGGCTTTTTGAGCCATGGATTGGTGGTCATCTTTTTTCGACCAGCCCACAGCGCCAGGAAGCGGCGAATGTTGGGTGCCGGAGTCTTTCGAGAAGCCCGATACACCTCTTGCCTTCAAAATATCTCCGCAGGCATCCACCACTTCAGCTGACATCCGCCGATACGTCGTCAGCTTTCCACCCGCTATTGTCACCAACCCTTCTGGCTCGACCACAATCCGATGTTCACGAGAGACATCCGATGCATTCTGGGAATCCGCGGCCACCAACGGACGCAAACCCGCCCAGGTCGCAATGATGTCCTCTTCACCCAATTGGGCATCCGGAAAGAAGCGTTCACAGGATCGGAGGAGGTATTCCACATCGTCGCGTGTCGCCGCGACGTCGGCTGGATCCCCTTGATAATCCGTATCCGTTGTACCCACGTAGGTTCTATCCCCCCACGGCACAGCAAAGAGAATACGCCCATCGTCTGGATGATGAAGCACAACGGCATAGCGCAAAGGTAGCCGCTTCGAATCGACCACCACATGAATCCCTTTGGTGGGTCGCAGGATCTGACCTTGCATACCAAAGAGTGCGCGTGTTCGATCACTCCAAGGACCTGTTGCATTCACCACACAGCGCCCACGGACGACAAACTTCTCCCCCGTATGCTTGTCCTGAATTTCTACGCCCTCAAGGTTGCCATTCTCAGCCCGAACAAACCCGACCACCTTGCGATAGGTCCCCAAAACGGCCCCTGCTTGATGCGCATCCAAAGCTGTTTCTAAGGTAAGTCGAGCGTCGTCGGTGGTGCAGTCCCAATACAGCGGCGAACCACTCAACCCATCAGAAGCCAAATACGGTTCCAATGCGAGGGTTTTCTTTGCGTTGTAGCTTGTGTGCAGCTTGGGAACGCGAAAAAACACCAAGGCCTCATACACCCACAAACCAAGCTTGAGGTAGCAGAGGCCAAGTGGGCTGTGGCGGTAGACAGGAAAAAGAAACCCCTGTGCATTGACCAAGTGTGGAGCCACCCGCTGAAGTGTACGACGCTCATTGACGGCCTCAAACACAAGCCCCAATTGCTTCTGGTCCAAGTAGCGCAAGCCACCATGAATCAACTTCGAAGAACGCGAGGAGGTGCCATACGCGAAATCTTTGGCCTCCAATAAAGCCACGCGTAGACCACGCCTTGCAGCATCTCGAGCCACACCACAACCCGTGATCCCCCCACCAATGACAATCAGATCAAAGTCGGTACTTTGAAGCTTTTGATTGATCTCTGTTCGCGGCAACATGGGTAAAAACCCCTCAAGATACTCGCACCTGATGGACTGGGCGTCTGCCTTCTAGCACGTCCACCACACTCTGTGCCGCAATGATCGACATCTTCCGACGAGTTTCCTGGTCTGCAGAGCCGATATGCGGCAGTAAAACCACATTTTTCATCGCCAAAAGCGCTGGGTGAACTTTGGGTTCTTCTTCAAAAACATCCAACCCAGCAGCCGCGATGCCGCCTTCTTGGAGTGCGACCACCAAGGCTTCCTCATCCACCACGGGTCCGCGTGCCGTATTGATGAGCACCGCTGTTGACTTCATTACACGCAACTCGTCGACACCAATCAGGTGATGGGTTTTCTCTGTCAAAGGACAATGAAGACTCAAAAAATCGGATTCAGTCAGAATCTGCGCCATCGGGACGCCATCCCGACTGCCTCGGCTCAAGACACGCAAACCAAAGGCCTCTGCGCGACGAGCGACTGCCTGACCAATGCGCCCAGCGCCCACAATTCCAAGCGTCTTGCCCGAAAGTGAAGCACCCACAAACATCGTGGGCGCCCAGCCCTCAAAGTGACCCGATCTCAAATAGGCATCCGCTTCCACAATCCGACGCGCTGTCGCCAACAACAACGCCATGGCCAAATCAGCCGTCGCCTCGGTGAGTACGCCAGGGGTATTGGTCACCACGACATCGAGCTCTTCGGCTGCCAATAGATCCACGTTGTCTGTTCCAACCGCATGATTGGCAATGACTTTCAGTTGACTGTTTTCAAGCAAATGCCGATCGATCGGATCGTTGAGCATACAAAGGAGGCCATCACAATCTCGTGCAAGCTCTCTCAGCTTTTGCGGAGACATGGGTGTCTCGGAATCATGAAGCTCCACATCGAAGCCGGCCTTCTTCAGAATCGCCATGCCTTCTGGGAGAATCCGCCGAGTGACCAAGACCTTCATGGACTTGCTTTTACCTTGGGCATAGCGGGTCGATTTTTGGAAAGCGCTTGCCAAACATAGGTCCGGAGAACCTCATCCGTGCCTTCTAATATGGCCTTTACTTGGTCGTTTTCTTGACCAGCGGACAATGCCACGAGTTTCCCCGCAGTCCAACGCACACGATCGCGCTTGTCTTTCACATAGGGAAGAAAGGACTCTACGGTAGTGGTTTCACGGAAGAACAGTGCCTCCAGTGTAGCGATCACCACATCTTCTTCCTCGCTCGCCCCAACCAAGCGAAACCCACCACCAAATGTCGCCACATGACTCACATCACGCACATCCTCAGGAACGATTGGAGTCACAAAACGACCCAATCGACGCTCCCGAATCTTTTCTCCACGAATGCGTGCCGATTTGCCTCGCCAAACAGCCAGTACCTGATCCACCACATCGCTTGGCGCCGGCTCCTTCCAAGGCGCCAACAGTCGGACAGCCTCCAAGGCGAACGCTGTGCGCGCATATGCAGCATGTTGTTCAGGAGCACTTTTTGCGACACTCGGGTCAGCCACGCCCCGGCCATAATACAAATTGAACCAAGCGCTGGAGAGCAAGGAATCTAAGCCTTCACCTCTCAAGCCCTGACGTCCCTCCGCCAGCACCGCCTTCACTTTCTTTTCCAGTGTGACCATGCTCTCAATCACATTGTCCGACACTGAATCCAGTGTCTCCACGGGCGGCATTTTCCAGCTCGCATGGGTGAGACAATTGCGAGCATAGCGCCCCGCGCGGACACAGTGCTTCATCGCCAATACGATACGCCCTGCACCGCCCAATTCTTCTCCCGCCCGAAAGTGGCACTCATCCCGCCACAGACCTTCCTCGATGGACATGCACGCGCTCCAGGCGCCTTCATCATCTCCCATCGCCGCCGCATGCGCCGCTGCGGACACCCGACAGGGAATTCGCGCCTCAGGAAAGGGAATGCGTTCACAATCTGCCAATTCAGCTGGAGACACATTGAGCGCATCTCGAGCCACATTTTGCTCCACAGGCACCGAATCACTGCATGCGAAAATCCACGCAAGCAACCAAATCATCATCGCCTCTTCTTGTCTTGGGTCATATGCGGACGACCTAAGATCTGCCGACATTTCTCCTTTCCAGCCGTTGTCTCTGCTTCTTGGCAAATCCACTGATACCGGACCGGATCCGACGACGCGAGGCGAAAACGCAAGAGATCACGACTGTAGACGGCCTGCGTATTGCCTGTCTTTTTTTCCGTAATGCCATCGATGTAAATGCGAATAGCCACCTGATCACCGGAGAACTTTTGGACTTCTTGAAAAAGACAATCCTCCCGTTTCTCCCCATCTGAAAGTGAATGACAATCGCCAGATCCACCGCTCGAAAAACACGCCAACAACAACCAAATCATGGCTCAAAAACCTCCAAATCGCCCCAAGGCACCGCTTCTCCCGCTCGAATTTGGTCGAAATGAGCTCGCCCAATGGCGGCCTCACCTGAATCCAAGCAGTGTTCGTACGCCCGAGCCTCTATATCAACACGTTGCTCTTGAGATGCCCCCACTGCCGCAAGTGCCGCCCGTTTAAAGGCAGCAAGTGCTGTGGGGGAATTTTTCGCTGCCCGGGATGCCAATGCTTCCGCACGAGCAAGCCCTGCATCTACATCTTCGCAGAGTTCTTGAATCAAGCCGATCCGATAGGCTTCATCCGCCGAGATTCTCTCGCCGGTCATACCCAAGCGCAACGCTTGCGGTAAGCCAATCTGGGCCCACAACTCCGCGGTACCGCCGGCACCTGGAAGAATGCCGAGACCGGTCTCTGGGAGGCCATAAATACTGTCCTTACAGCCAATGCGGTAGTCCGCCGTCAGGGTGTACTCGGTACCCCAACCCAAGGCGACCCCATTCACTAGCGCAATATGAAAAAGCGGCAAGGCGCGGACGCGCC
>Ga0163180_10001530_pt1 | contig 13145 bp, 15 predicted proteins | sample AtlANTMetagenome_2_FD_109647 | JGI IMG/M metagenome (GOLD analysis project Ga0163180, IMG submission 109647) | Marine eukaryotic phytoplankton communities from the Atlantic Ocean - Atlantic ANT 4 Metagenome | ecosystem: Environmental > Aquatic > Marine > Oceanic | place: North Atlantic Ocean...
AAATTAAAAAAAAAATTTCAGGAATATATAAAAACTATCTCTAAGCTGAAGTTAGACTATATATCAATTGCATGTAGCAACACTTTAGAGGAAGTTCAAAAAATTACTAACAAAAAATTATTAATTAGCGTGGCTGTTTTTTTTCACAATGTAAGGTTGATTGATAATTTTACCTATTCTTCATCTGATACGTAATGTGTGCCCCGGCTTTCTCTCTCTTCTATACTTGAAGCTATAATTGCAAGTGCAGTTTGTGCCCCATTTCGCAAAGCAATAATATTTTTATCTAAGCGGCTGTTTTGATAAAATTGTTCAACATCAGATTGAAGATTTCTTAAAATGTTCATTGCTGAATGTAGTTTAGATTGAGAGCGAATTAATCCAGCTAAATTCCACATTGTGTTTTTAATAGTTAGCCATTCTTGTGCAATATGCGCGCGATCAACAACTTTATTGCCTGGATGCCATGATACTATAGGTGGAAAATAATCACTATCATCATAAGTATTAATTGCATCTTGACCTGCAAAATATCCCCACACCAAACATTCTAAAAGTGATGTACTCGCTAAACGATTAGCCCCATGTAATCCACTACACGCAATTTCCCCTATGGCATACAATCTTTTTAAGGATGTTTTTCCAACTAAATTAACCCCAACACCACCACAACTATAATGTGCTGCTGGCACAATTGGAATAATTTCGTTTGTTATATCAATACCTTTCTCTAAGCAATACTTAGCAATGGTAGGAAATCTATTTTGAAGCCACTGGCTATCTTTATGTGTAATATCTAAGAACATACAGTCGGCTGATTCTTGAATCATTTGCATATGAATTGCTCTAGATACTACGTCTCTAGGAGCCAGAGCGCCTAAATCATGATAATTATGCATAAATTCGGAACCCTGAGCATTAACAAGCTTTGCACCTTCTCCGCGTAGTGCTTCGGAAATTAAAAAGCGCCCTGTTGGATGATATAAAGCTGTTGGATGAAACTGAATATAATGAAGATTAAAACACCTTGCTCCCGCTCGCCATGCCATAGCAATACCATCACCAGTTGCTTCCTTGGGATTAGTTGTATGTAAAAACAATTGTCCTAAACCACCCGTTGCTAAAATTGTTTTAGATGATAAAATTGGTATTACATCATTAGTTTTATTATTTAAAACCATCGCACCAAAACACGCTGGTTTTTTATAAATATCTGTTGATTCTATAGAATGATGAGAAAGCGTTAACAAATCAATAGCTGTATGTCCTGTTAAAATTTCTACATTATTTAATTGCTGTAAATAATTTAGTGCCGCCTGATGTATACTAGCACCCGTTTTATCTTGATTATAGATTACTCTTGAATCACTGTGTGCACCTTCTGTAACGCGTTTTAATTTATCACCACTTTTATCAAATTTAGCTTGAAGAGTATCTAGTAAAATATTTTTAACAAGGCTTGGGCCATGTTCACATAAATGGTCCACAGCCTCTTCCCAACAATGACCTGCGCCCGCATGCAAAATATCTTGTTTTAATTTTTGTGGTGAATCATTGAGACCCTTATATACAATGCCTCCTTGTGCCCAGGGCGTATTGCCTGATTGTAAAGAATCTGTTTTTGTAATAATCGTGATTTTTTTACCACTTTTTGCTGCAGTAATTGCAGCGGTCATGCCTGCCAAACCAAGACCTATAATCAAAATATCTGTTTTTTTTTGGTTCATTTTATATCTAGGCTAATATCTTTACTTTTAATATTGTGAGTTAATGCACCCATCGAGATACCATTTACACCATCAATACAAAAATCTTGCAGTGTGTCTGCCGTAATACCGCCCGATAATTCAACATACATATTAGCACCTTTAGAATGTAGTCTAATTTTTTTCAACACATCGGCTAGCACTTCAGGTTTAAAATTATCTAATAAAATAGAGGTTGCTTCTGATTTCAATGCAACATCTAATTGATCACTAGTGTCAACTTCAACTTGAATATCCTTATTAGGGTTTGATACCTTGGCTTGTGCAACCACTTGCACAATATCAGGATTATCAATCAAATGATTATCTTTAATCATAACTGCATCTTCCAGGCTAAATCTATGATTGGTACCACCACCAACCACAACAGCAAATTTTTCAAATAATCGCAAACCCGGTGTTGTTTTGCGGGTATCTAATAATTCAATATTATATTTTTGTGTGATTTTTGACAGCTTAAAGGTTGTACTGGCTATACCACTTAAGCGCTGAATTAAATTTAAAACAACTCGTTCTTTTTTTAAGATTGTATCAATCTTGCCATGCATCGTTGCAATAATATCGCCTTGGTCAAGCCTTTCTCCATCATTCACAATGTCATCAATAGTGCAATCTGAAAAACCTTGATTAATAATTTCCTTCCCAGCAAACACAAGTGGCTCTTTTGCTATAAAAACAGCTCTAGAAATATGTCCAGATGTTTGTGTTGAGCTTGTCGTAATGTCATTATCAATACAATCTTCTGCAAAAAACTGCTCTAGCTTTTGTTTAACAAACTCTGGCGATAGTTCTGTATGTTGCTTAAAACGAGTCATACTATTTCAAGCATTCTATTTAGAGGTTTAAGTGCCTTTAATCTTATATCTTCATCGAGTGTAATTTCATATTGAAGATTTTCTAAAGAATCTACTATCTTTTCCATAGTATTTAATCTCATATGCGGACACTCATTACACGCACAGCCAGTATTACTAGGTAGTGGAATAAATTCTTTTTTTGGATTGTTTTTTTGCATTTGGTGAATTACGCCAGGCTCAGTCACAATAATATGCTCTTGCTCTTTTGCATGCTGAACATATTTAATAATAGCACTAGTTGAACCAATAAAATCTGCATGAATTAAAATATTTTCATCGCATTCAGGATGTGCTAAAACAGATGCATTCGCATGCTTAACCTTGAGGGTTACTAATGCTTTTTCAGAAAAAATTTCATGAACTTGACATGTTCCATCCCAAAGAATCATATCTCTACCCGTCTCTTTTATCATATATTGACCCAATAATCGATCAGGTGCAAAAATAATTTTCTTATCTTGAGGTACTGATTCGATAACTTTTTTTGCATTAGCTGAAGTGCATATAATATCTGACATTGCCTTGACATCTGCGGAACAATTAATATATGAAATCACAACATGGTCAGGATATTTATTTAACCACTCTTTAAATTTATCGGATGGAGCACTATCAGCTAAGGAACACCCGGCATTCATATCTGGTAGGATAACTTTTTTTGCAGGGTTAACAATTTTAGCAGTTTCTGCCATAAAGTGAACACCACAAAACAAAATAACATCAGCATCCGTTGTCGCAGCTTTGCGGGATAATTCCAAACTATCACCTACAAAGTCAGCCATATCTTGAATTTCTGGTTCCTGATAATAGTGAGCCAATATTACAACATTATTTTTTTCTTTTAATTCTTGAATACGATTTAGCATTATTCTCCGTTTAAAATAAGATCAATAGATTGTACAATATCAATAATATTAAGTATTCCATCACCATTGACATCTCCTGTTGCTGAACCATCTAAGAAACCTTGGCTATACTCTTCTTCACAAGATTCTGGCTCTATTACTGTTAATATAAATTCGCTAGATGCCGTTGCAAGTCCATCTGATACCGTAACTATAATGCTAAAAGTTATATTTACTTCATTTGGTGTTATGGTTAAAATATTATCTGTAATAGTAATTGAGGCTGTGCTATTATTAGCTGTTGCAGTATATATTAATTCGTCTCCATCAACATCTACTGCATATAATTCATACACAAATGATTCTCCTGAAAATATTTGTGTATCATCAATGGGATATAAATAAGGTGCATCATTTATAGCATTAACAATTAAATTAATTGTACCTTCATTTGAATTTGATTGACCGTCGCTTGCAACAAACGTAAAAGTATCTATCCCATTAAAATTAACATTAGGGGTATAGGTGACAATACCTCCTGACTGTGTTACAGACCCATTACTGGGAAAATCAGTAATAGAAAAATTTAAAACATCGCCATCTATATCGCTTGCTAATAAAGATATAGTAATCATACTATCTTCGTCTAATGTATATGTTGCACTTTCTGCTACAGGAATATTATTCATATCAGATTCTACAATATATAACATTAAAGGGCTGTTTAAATCTCCTATAATACCATCTGATATAAATGTGATGTTTTCAGCAATCTCATACATTGTGCTTTCAGAATTAGCATAAAATTTAAAATTAATATTATCGCCTGAAACATTATGAGAGTAGACCTGTATTAAAAAGGCATAGCCACCACCTAAAAAAGGCGGCACTTCCGCTGCTTCAGCTACACCAACACATTGATCTAAATAAAAAGCTCCCAATAAATCTGATTGCATTCCTATTTCTTCTGATCCAGAAAATGCGCGGGCTGTTATAGCCATAACATATTCGAAATCATTTGGATTTAAAGACCAATCTGGAATTGTTGAATTCGCACATCCCTCATTAATGGGCTGACCTATATAACCTGATGCTGGAAAGCCATAAGCACCTTCAATACAGGCATTAGAAAAATTAGTGTCAAAGAGCGTGACTCCATATAAAATTGCACCTGATAAATTTGCATTAGAAAAATCAGCTGCGCCTAATCCCGCGCCAGATAAATTTGCATTCGTTAGATTTGCACCTACAAACATTGTCCAAGTTAAATCAGAATCAACCAATATTGCATTAGTCAGATTCGCCCCAGAAAAATCTGAACCTGTTAAATTGGAGCTCATTAAATTCGCACCAAAAAAATTAAAACCAGATACATCTTCCCAGGCAATATTGACATTCTCTAAATCGCAATATTCCAAATTAGGACTATATTGTTGCCAATTAGAACTATTACATTGGCTGTAGGCAGTTGCAGTAATCAATATAATCAATAATAAATTTTTCATTTTTATTCTATTTCAACGTTGTTCCAAATATACATTATTTTAGATATTCAATGTTATCAGTAAATACTCCATCAATGTCAACGCTATCCAACACGTTTTTATTATTAATCGTATAGCTATTAATGCGCATACCCTTTTTTCGTGCCCATTTTATAATCCAATGATCAAGCATTGAATAGTGAATATGTAGGTTTTCTGGTTGGACACGGAGCATCCAAATCATATTATCCCACGCATGCAGCCATCTATTGCGACTATATAAAAATCCAATCACTGTTTCTGGACGATAAAGACGTAGCTTCATTAAAATTAGTGGATTAAAGCTAGATATAATACATTTATCATCAATTTTTTGTTTATTTAGAAATTGAATAAGTGGTTTTAAAATATCATGTCCTTTAAACAACCCTTCGGATTTAATTTCAATATTGATAAGCTGAATTTTATCTAACAAGGGCACTATGTCATTTAAAGAAGGAATATATGTTTCTTCTGTTTGATTTTCTTGTTTATTTAAAATAATGGTTTGTAACTCTGTAAGGGATAGCTCTGAAATTAATTCTGTTCTATTGCTTAATCGTTTTAAATCCATATCGTGAAAAATTACAATTTGATTATCTTTAGATAATCTAATATCTAGCTCTAGTCCATCTACTCCTTGATCTATAGCTTTATTAAAAGATACAATTGTATTTTCTGTTATCAGAGTTGGTGAGCCTCGATGTCCCATAACTGGAAGTTGTATATTATTATAAGCAGGCTGACAATTTTTTTTCCACTGCCAAAAAAAAATCAGATAAGTCAAATAACCAAAAAATAAAGTGCTGCTTATAATTAAAAAAAATATCATATTAAAACTTTTTATTTAAAAACATTGAAACAAAATATAGTCCTATTGCAACTAAAACATCATAAATCGGTAACGCATTGGGCGCGCCAAAATTCCATACAGTGACTAGGATTAGCCAGATTAAAAAGATTTTTTGTTTTTTTTGCATAAATAATTGTATAAAAACTTATTAAAACTTATTTTAAATTACGTGACTAAACAACAATGTTTATAATTTGTGAATAACTGTAGATTATGAGTAATACTGAAAACTGGAACAATTCTCTTAATATTATTAAGGGTGAGCTATCAAGCCAAGCTTATCAAACTTGGTTTGAATCAATTAATATGGTAAGTGTTGATAGTGATGAAATTACTATCGAGGTTCCAAATAGGTTTCATTATGAATGGCTAGACTCAAAATATCAAAACGTAATTAAACAGGCCTTAAAAGCTACATTTAAAAAATCTTTAAATATTAAATATAGTGTCATTATTAACACTGAACCAGAAACAACAAATATACAAAATACAGCTAGTGCAATATCTGAGCTTATTCCAAAAAAATTTCATAGGGCTTCGCAATTAAATAGACGATATACATTTAAAAATTTTGTTGAGGGCCGTGGTAATCAGTTTGCAAAAGCAGCGGCAAGCAGTGTAGCTGATTCTCCCGGTCAAACACCATTTAACCCATTATTAATTTATAGTACTCCGGGTCTTGGTAAAACACATTTATTGCAAGCAATTGGTAATCATATTTTACAAAATTCTAAGGATACTCGTGTTGTATATGTTACTAGTGAAAAGTTTATGTTAGATTTTATTTCTTCAATACAAAACAATAAATCAACAGATTTTGCAAAATCTTATCGCAATAATGATGTTTTGCTATTAGACGATGTTCAATTTTTTCAAACCAAAGAACAAACCCAAGAACAGTTTTTTCATCTATTTAATGATTTGTTTCAACAAGGAAAACAAATTGTTTTAACAACTGACCGACATCCCAATGAGTTAACACAGCTTAAACAAAGGTTGGTGTCGCGTTTTCAATCTGGTCTTATTGTAGATATACAGCCGCCAGACCTAGAAACAAGAATGGCAATTTTGATGAATAAATCAAAAAATGAAAACCTTGATATTCCTTATGAAGTAACAGAGTTCATAGCAAGCTCAATTAAGGCAGATATTCGTTCTATGGAAGGTGCTTTGGTAAAATTATTGGCATTAGCCTCCTTAAAAAAAGAAGACATTACGGTGGATTTATCAAAAAAGGTTATTGAAGATATTATTGGAGAGGCAGCACTATCGCAAGTTTCTATGACACAAATAACCTCTGAGGTTTCTAAAACATATAAGGTCACTACAAAGCAATTGATGGGAAAAACAAGAAAAATGGAAGTTGTTAATGCACGACACATCAGTATGTTTTTATGTAGAGAAATGACATCAAGTTCCTTATTAAGTATAGGAAAATTTTTTGGCAATAGAGACCATTCAACTGTAATTCATGCATGTAAAATGATTGAAGAAAAAATAGCGGCTGACAATAGCTTTGCAAAAGATATCAAAAACATTAAAAACCAATTAACTTAGGAGAAATTATGTCTAATAATATTATACTAATAGATGATGATAAAGAATTAACAGCATTAATTAATGAATTTTTGTCATCACATCATTATCATATTACGGTATTTAATAATCCCGAAAAGGCCGTTGACACTATTTTAAATTCTAGTACTTTGCAGTGTGATTTAATTATACTCGATATTATGATGCCTGGATTAGATGGGTTTCAAGTTTTACGAAAAATTAGAGAATCCTCTAATATTCCTATTATTATGCTTTCTGCTAAAGGGGAAGTTGCTGATCGTGTAGTTGGTTTAGAGTTAGGGGCAGATGATTTTTTGCCTAAACCTTTTGAACCGCAAGAGCTTTTAGCACGAATTCAGTCTATTTTAAGACGAGTGCTGGCAACAAATTCTTTAGTAGATATTATTGAATTTGAAGGGCTAACTGTTAATAAAATTAAACAAGAAGTTCTTCTTGATAATAAGATTGCTCAGCTATCAACCGCAGAAATGGAAGCTTTAATTTTATTTGTCGATAATGCCAATACTGCTCTTAGTAGAGATTTTTTAGTTGAAAATCTGCGAGGAATTGAATGGCAAACATGTGATCGTTCTGTTGATGTCTTGGTCAGTCGGCTGCGACAAAAGCTTGGTGAAACACCATCTAGGACAAGGTTTATTAAAACTATTCATGGAATTGGCTATCGCTTTGTTGGGGTGAAAAAATAGTTGTTTAACCAAACATCCATTTCATTTGTTTCATGGTTTCGCTCAACAGCGCATTGGTGGTTTCGAACTCTTTTTGGACGTTTAGCACTACTATTTGCTCTTGCGGCAACCGTATTGGTTATTTTATCTTATTATATTTTCAACTGGGCTGTTGATGATAAAGATACAATTTTAGATATCCACGATTTATATTATCATTACAAATTTGTTGCTTCTTGGGACGACTTATCTGACACCGTATCTATAAGAGAAGAATTAAATAATTTACAGCTTGGTGGGATCATATATTATTTAACATCTGATACTTTGTGTGTAGATGGCTATATATATAATAAGCAAAAAGAAGCTCAATTAACCTATTGGTCTAATGTAAAAGAAAATATATCTATTTGTAATTATTTAGGGTATCAAAACTCTAATAATATAGAAATGGACTATGAAATTACATTTCCAGGATATGTTTCTTTTGGTGATATTTACATAAACCATGATATACACCCTGCAACCGTTATTGAAACAAATCAATATCGTATTTTATTATACATACCTAGTTTTATCTATCAAAATGAATGGTATACATTTTTTCCTATTGTGTCCTTGTCTGTTTTGTTTATGTTGTTGTTATATTTATTTGTTAGGCGATTTCTTAAGCCTATATATTTAATGGAAAATAGAATTTTATCTCTTCAAAAAGGTGATTTAGATTCAGAAATTCCAATTATTGGAGCTGATGAACTTGCTTTATTATCTCTGAACTTTAATAGATTAATTAAAGAAATTAAAAATTTACTGGGACAAAAAGAGCGGCTGCTGTCTGATGTAAGCCATGAAATTAGAACGCCTTTAGCAAAAATGAAATTATTAACAGCTATGAGCAAAACAAATGATGATAAAATTAAAAAAATAGATAAACAAATCAGTGCGCTAGATTCTATTGTAACTAATATTCTAATATCTGATAAGCTGTCCGCCCCTTATTCTAATTTAGATATTGAAAAAATTAGCGTGGAAAATTTATTACAACAGGCGCTTGATTTAGCCAAACAACAAAATGTAGATATGCAGATCAAAACAACCGACTTTATTTCTTGCGATGTTGTAAAAATGGCTATTGCAATAAAAAACATCTTAGATAATGCAGAAAAATATGCTCCATCTGATAAACCTGTAACTATTAAAGCGTCCATTACTAAAAAGGATACGACAATTACTATTATTGATGATGGACCTGGTATTCCTAAAGAATTATTAAAAACTATTACAAAGCCATACACAAGGGGTTCTAATTTAAAAAAATCAGGTTTTGGTTTAGGATTATCAATTTGTCAAAAAGTTATTAAGGCACATAATGGGTCTTTAATTATATCTAATCATAAAACTCGAGGTGCAATTTTTAAATTGGTTTGGCCAACACGAGGAGAAAAAAATGCAAAAAAATAGTTTAAATAAAATTATACTAATTGGTCACCTTGGCGGTGATCCTGAGGGTAGATATACTCAACAAGGGAATGCTTCTGCAACATTTTCTGTAGCAACCAATGAATCGTGGAAGAATCAATCTAATCAAATTATAGAGCATACAGAATGGCATCATATCATTGCCTGGGGAGCATTAGCTGAGTTTGCCAAAGAACATCTTTATCAAGGCCAACTAGTACATGTCGAAGGCTCTCTTAGAACACAGTCTTGGATGGATAAGGAAGGTACAAAGCGGAAAAAAACAGAGGTTTTCTGTTCTACTATTATTCCTTTAGAGTGGAAAAAAAATATAAAAAAATAGTTGTTACATTTTGTAATATTTTTTTCTTTTCTCATATAGTTGTTCGTGTTTATATTCTTATGTAGAAAATTATTTATATTAAAAATGGAAAATATATATAAAATATTATTAGTTGGCTTAATCTTTGCTTCTTTTGCATTAGCTAGAACATCGGGAAAATATGAAGCTCCTGAATCTTTTATGCGCGCAAAAATCAGCGGATCAACTAAAAAAGCCTATGTTCCAACTGAAAGCGAAAATGAGAACAATGATTCTATTAAATGGAAACGAAGACATAAACGTAGAAAAAAAGATAAAAAGAGAAAGCCTTCAAGGGGAAGATAAATTTTATAGTTTATATTAATTAACAACTGAAGGGATGCACTAAGCGTCCCTTTTTTTTTCTATGGCCAACAACAACCCATCATATAAAGATTTAGAAACTGTGCCTAATGAGTATGCGCAGCGAAAATACGAAATAGATATTGCAATTCCAGAATTTAATGCTGTTTGTCCTAAAACAGGATTGCCTGATTTTGGAACTATTTATATATCATATGTTCCCAATCAGCTAATTGTTGAGCTTAAGTCTTTAAAGCTATATATTGTTAAATTTAGAAATATGGGTATTTTTCACGAACATGTTACTAATAAAATTTTAGAGGATTTTTCTAGGGCATGTAAACCTCACTCAATATCGGTTAAAGGGGACTTTAGCCCCCGCGGTGGCATAAAAACTACAGTTAGTGCAAAAAATTAACATGTTATTATATATAAGTATTAAATTATCAATGATATAGAAAAACATTTATTATGAAAACAACAAAACATATAAGTAATAGAAAAAGAAAAAACAAACATGGTTTTAAAAATAGAATGAGCACAAAATCTGGTCAATCTATTCTTTCTGCTAGAAGAAAAAAAGGCAGAAAACAATTAACTGTTAGTTCTTAATAAGTCGCTACATGCCATTTAGGGTAAATAACCAATCTTTGCGCTCTCAGCAATCATTAAAATGTGACGGTGTGCTTGTTTTTAAATATCTACAGGCTGAATCTTCTTATCTACATTTTTTTATAGGCAAGCGATATGGTAATGCAATCAAAAGAAATTTATTAAAGCGACGCATTAGACATCTTTTTAAATTGTTTTCTCAACAACTTTCTCCTTCTATGCTTTGTTTGTCTGTTTTCCCTATAAAAAAAAACATCTCTTATGAAGAACTAAAGACCTGTTTTGCATTATTAACAAAAAAAATGGTTTAATCTTATGGGTGACTTAAAAAAAACATTTCTTGCTGGGTTTGCTGTTTTAATAATTTTATTATTTGCTCCTTATTATTTAGAATTTATTGGTTACAATGTTTCAAGCGAAGAAGTTGTTGCAGAAGAAACTATATTGCCTTCTGAAAACAACCAAAAAACACAGCCAATAACAGCTGAACCTATGGTTGTTCAATCATCAAATTTATCAAAACAACCAACAAATGTTCATGCTATTCAAACTCCATTATATAGCGTTGTAGTGTCTAATGTTGGGGGAGGATCAATTCAAAAATTAAGCTTAGCTTCTCAACAACAATTTATTGGGGGTTATGTTTCTGATGGAAACTATCAAAAAACTGAAGGTGCTGAGCTGGTAAGTAACACGGGAGGCTGTGCCCCCTGTGTTGGTTATTATGATTTAAACAATCAGCCTCATGTTTTAAATAATGCAGATTGGAAAACACACAATTCTTCACATTCTATTTCATTAGAAAACAGCCCAATTATATTAAGTGTAGAAAATATTTTTAGTGTAGAATATTTTTATCAATTATCAAAAACAACAACCATATTTAAAAAAACAATTTTAAATGGTGAAAACTTTGTTTCAAATCATGAAATATATATTCAGTCTTCTGATAATTCTATAAAAAAAGTTTTTTTATTTTGGGATAAGGGAATAAATAATACAGAACAAAATGTATATGATGAGCTCACTTATGCATCGGCTTCTTTTTCAGTTAATCAGGAAATAGAAACAATATCTTTTTCTCCTGATGATATAAATGATACCTTTGATGATGCTATGGGTAAATCTGGATCTGTTGATTGGGCTAGCATACGAAATAAATATTTTATTGCTGCGTTTATTCCAAATAATGCAAGCTCAGTTAAAATTGATGCAACGGCTTCTATTTTAAACAATAACACTGTACCTGTATATAGTGCTCTTTTGTCTTCTGAAACGAGTTCAGAGTTGGCCTGTCGACTGTTTCTTGGCCCTTTAGATATTGATCAAATCAATGCTCTTGATACAACATTAGATAGAATAATGAATTTTGGTTGGTTTATTATTCAACCTTTTAGCCGCGGGGTGTTGTGGTTATTAAAATTGTTGCACTCTACTGGGCTAAATTATGGGGTTATCTTAATCCTGTTTGCTTTTATTGTTAGAATTATAACGGGGCCTTTAACTAAAAAAGCTTTTGTGTCTTCACAACAAATGCAAGCTGTTCAGCCAAAATTAAAAAAACTACAAGAAAAATATAAAAACGATTCAAAAAAGCTTAACCAAGAAATGATTAAATTATATAGAGATAATAACGTTAATCCTGCTGGTGGATGTTTTCCTATGTTGTTACAAATGCCCTTGCTTTTTTCTTTATTTTTAGTGTTTAGGTCAACTATTGAATTTAGGGGAGCTCCTTTTTTTGGATGGATATCTAACCTATCTCAGCCAGATACAATTTTTTATTTGCCTTTCCATATACCTATTTATGGAGACCAGGTTGCTTTTCTTCCAATATTGTTGGGCGTTTCTATGTTTTTAACACAAAAAATGTCAATGGCTAATATGGATAGCCAGCAAAAACCTATGATGTATATAATGTCTGCTTTTTTCTTTTTAATTTTCAATAGTTTTCCTTCTGGTTTAAATTTATATTATTTAATTTATAATATCCTTAATTATTTTCAGCAAAGATCCTTAAAGAAAGCATAGCGCGCTATGTATGATACTGGTGATAATATTGTTGCTCTTGCTACCATGGCTGGCAAATCTGCATTAAATATTGTTCGTGTTTCAGGCAAGTGCTCTGAAAAATTTTATCAGAAACTTACGCAAACAAGTAGCAAACCCAAACCTAACTATTGTCTTCCTAAAAATATTTATTGTAATGTTTCTAATGCGGCTATAGATCACGCAATGATTATATATTATAGGGGTCCTAAAAGTTTTACTGGAGAAGATAGCTTAGAAATAATTGTACACGGAGGAAGCGTAATAGCTAACCA
>Ga0163180_10001531_pt1 | contig 13144 bp, 11 predicted proteins | sample AtlANTMetagenome_2_FD_109647 | JGI IMG/M metagenome (GOLD analysis project Ga0163180, IMG submission 109647) | Marine eukaryotic phytoplankton communities from the Atlantic Ocean - Atlantic ANT 4 Metagenome | ecosystem: Environmental > Aquatic > Marine > Oceanic | place: North Atlantic Ocean...
AAAAACAATAATACTGGGATTACTGAGTTTCTTATACAAAATTTTGAAGCTGATAATATCGAATCATTTATTAAAAATGTACTTAAATTGGGAGAAGTCCAAGCGCTTATTGGACGCGATGGTACTGGTATTTTCAAAGTGTTAAAAACATTATATTGTTCAAATGAAGAAAGTTTCACAAATAAAATCACATCTAACTATGAACCATTTTCAAGTAATCAATGTTTTTCGCTACTATAAAAATATTTATTTTATAAATATATTATAAAATGAGTTGTACAAATTATAGTGATTATAAATCAAATATAGCATGTGTAGTAGAAAGTCGCGATACTAAAACCGATATTTTCGCCATTGAACGTGAATTATTTGAAAATATAAATGTATTTAACCAAATGTATTCGTGTTATATTCGCAAAAATTACAACAATGAGTATGGTACACGTACACCATTACCTGTAAGTGATTGCTCTAATACAAATATAAGTGATGCCAGTATAAACGCAGTTTTTGACGAAATCACGAATTTAGTAAATCAAATAGATGCAATAATACCTGATACGCCAACAGGAGATTTTACCATGGCCGATGTAAATGAATTAACAGTAAAAAATGATAAAATCCGCAATGATATAGCAATAAAAATGAATGAACTTAAGGAAGGAAAAGGTTCTCATGCTGCCGCAAGTAAGCGCAATTTAGATGCTACTATATATGGATCTATATTATGGACTACTTTAGCCACTGGATTTTTATATTATGTGTTTGTTGAGTTATAAATGGAAAATATAAAAATATACTTATTATTTATAATAACTATATATGTCTGCATACAATGAAATAAAAGATTGTTTATACCCAGAATTACAAAGAATACGAAATGAAAATGATTATGGATATAAACAACTATTCGAATCTGCTAATCAGGCGATACATGTTGGTCCGATGGTAGACGGTGAAAATATTCAATTATCGCCTGAACAAAATCCGACCGCTTTAACAACATACGAGAAATGGGGATATATGGATGACGCAAATACATGTATATATAACGCACAAAAAATGTACACAAACATGTTGTTGAATGAAAACATAAAAATTGCGAAGGGTGAAATATCTGTAAGTAGCGGCGTTTTAACAAAAACTGTATCATTGACCAGAGCAAGCGACTTTAATGTCGGTATTTTTGATGATATAAATTCATCAAGAGAAAATGGATTAATCGATGTTCCTGCAAATACAGCAGTTGATTATTTCACTTATTTTTGTCCAAATGAATCAGGTACTCATACATTCCAAGTTTCTTTATTAGAAGTTTATTATTTATGGATAAAAAATGACTATGCTTTGTATGATTATTTACCCCGCAACTCTGATATTAATAAGGAAAGTATTAATGTTACAGCAGGAGCAAAATTCGTAAAAGTGGATTTAAAAAAAGGTGAATATTATCCTCTGCGCATTCAACTTTATATTGGAAGTAGTGGAAGTTCTATACCAGTATATATATATGATCCACAGGGAAAATCAATATATGACACAACGGGACACAATTATTTCAATGTGTTAGACAATGGTAAATATATAAGAAAAATGTTGTATTATGCTCTGTATAAACCTCAACAATCAATGACAAATTATAAATGTTATTTTTTACATATGACTCCTAATAATTATAACAATATAAAAAGAATGAAAATGAATCAACCAATATTATACAAAAAACTAATTATTCCCACTCCAATTACATATGAAAGTTATATTTATTCAGAAATTGCGAATGAAGGAACACCAGTACAAATTAAAACACCCATAGGAGGTAAAATCACAGTTGTTAGAGCAACATGGGGTACCGGTGATATTCGATTAAACGAACCCAGTTATGAAACGCGCAAACACACTGATCCTAATATTATTATTGATAATAATACTGTAAGATATGAATGGCAAACAACCACACCAAAAAAAAGTAGATTTATAGATAAAACGGTTACTGGTATATACTTTGCGCAATATACTGGTGACTCCGGTGGAAACCCAAATTCGAAAGTTTATAGACAAACACCGATTAATGATTCAAATATTTATGAAGATGGTAGTTCTGGTGTAACAATCTCGGATATTAATAATACGCATTCAGGTAAGGATACCTCCGCGTTTATGACTGGATGGATAAAGGCACGAACTGATGCCAATTCTGGTCATTATAATCGTAAAAATATTCATGCATGGAGAGTACAATTAATATCTAATGGAGCATCTACACTACAACTTCAAACTAGGGATGGGAATAGAGAATGGTCCACTCCAAGGGAAAGGGGGACATGGACAGTGGAGAGAAATAACCTAGAGGAATGGTGGGCGTTTTTTAACAATGATGGCACCAGTAAGTACGCATTTCGTTTGTTTTGTGGAAAAGATGTTACGGTTAAAGTAACTTTTAGTATGTATTATGATTTTAAAAGGGGAGGACCACATAGATATGGTGCTAGAACACTGAAAGAATTAAGTGAAAGATGGGGTGGCAGATGGGGACATGGTGATCATCCGTGGATCATGCCATGTTGGTTTAAATACACTAAACAAATATATGAAGATGAAACAAATACACATAATGCTAATATAACAACACAAACATATATTGATCCTACTCCTACATATCAAGTTGAACTGCCAAATCTAGTTACATATAAAGGCGATGTTGATGTAACACAAGAAATACAGCAAATTATTAATGACGGTTCTGTGAAAACTGAAGATAATGGTTTTGAAGTCCATAGATTGGATGGTAATTATGAAAATATTTTTACTCCACTTCTCTCTAATAATATAGCCAAAGCTCAACCAAATAAACAATTAATTATTGACTATAAATTCCAAATAGATCTAACCGGTAATGAAGTGAAAAATAAACAATTATATGTAGACGAAACCGGTCAGTTTGTAATATCATATGATTACAATGGAGAAATAAGCACATTTCCTATTGCCCCAGCACTAAATCAAAATCAAATGTGTTTAGAGGAAAAACCATGTAATTACACGCTTACTCTTGAAGATGACGCCAGTTTAACAACAAAAAGTGGAAGTGGTGTAGTAATTTCAAGATCATTGCGTCAAGAACTTGATGTCGCATTAGGTGAATTAGGACTCACATTCGATGACATTATTACAAACTTCACTTGGAAAAATGATCCAATTAATATTTATTCTACCCTAAACAACGGTGATCTTTTAACAAATGAAATTGTAGAATTAGAACCACCTTTAAAGGTTCATAAATCGATAAGATCAGATAATGGTAAATTTAAACTAGCATTTGAAGGTACAGATTTATGTATTTATTATTGTGTTCCATCGTATGATACTAAAGAAAGTATTGACTATACTTCTAATATTCACACCGCAAAATATGCCAATGAACCAGCACAATATTTTTATTTATATAGACCAAAAGCAAATCCACTAGCAGGTCGTATAGTCGCAACTAAACATAACACAACTACTGGATTAAAAGATTTGAAAATATTACCTTTTAGAAATAACCAAATATTAATAGATGGATCAGTAAATACAATAAATGGTGTATATCCAGTAATTTGTAATACACAAAATGATACTTGTGATGATAGCGTTAATTTCGCGTCCGAGTCTTTAGGAGGATATGTAGATAACCCTAATTATTTCTATTTCGACGTGTCAAATATTGAACAATGTTCAGACGCATGTTTAAGTGAACCAAATTGTCAGCATTTCTTCCATATTAATACTAGTACAGGAATACAAAAATGTTTAAGAGATAATAAGGCAAATCCGAATCCTTTAACAACATATAATAATCCTGATCCAGAATATATTTCTACATCTAGTGTAAATATGCGAACATATACAATAAATGATCAAGATCCAGATTGTTATATTGGTAAAGAAATTACACCAGAACCAACCAAAAATTTTTCTAATTATATTACCTTATATAATGCGGAAGTTGATAATGATGTAAATAAAATAGGTTTGTGTGGCGATTCTAGTTATAATCAAATAAGTGACTACATTAATTCAGCAAATGGGTTTTTTAGCGGTGGTAAACCATATTCCGGTCGCCCTGACTGGTTACAATGCGGTACAACCGAACAATTTACTAATTATGAATCATTTGATGGAACATGTGGAACAGCACAATGTTTAGTAGATGAACTTGACAGAATTAGCGCTACACGTACAGCTGAATTCAATGAAAAACAAGAAAAAGTAGGAGTACTTGAAGAAAAAATAGATAAAGAATACACAGATTTAGGAGTCAATGTAGAAAAGAAAGATTTAAAAAGAATCCAAAAAGAAATACCTAGTAAATATACTAAAAAATTATATTCAGCACGACCAGAATCAACAGTATTGGATGCCAGAGAAACAGATTCAAAAGAAATAGCTATTTACGAGAATACATTATATACTATATCAACTTTAACAGCAGCGACTATTATTATCAGTGCCATTATCTTAACAAGAGATTAAAAGAGATTATAATAGATTTATATAATAAATTTTATTGTATAAATATATATGAGCGATACAAATGAAACACAATCTAATGCATTAGATTTACAATCATTAATAAATTTACAAAAACAATATGTACTTGATTTGGATCGTATTCCAACTGGTAAACAAAACATAAGCAGTTTGCAATCACAAGTAGTAGAAATGAATGAAAAATTAAAAAATTTGGATGCCGCATTCGTTCAATCTGGAGAAAGTGTCAATGATATTTTATTAAAACAAGGTGATATTTATAATGTTTTACAAACTGAAAATACACGTTTAGTAAAAGAACAACAAGATATAGAAGATGCGGTAAGTGGACAAAAACGTATGATCAATATTAATACTTCTTATGTAGCAAAATATAATGAATGGAATAAAATATGGTTCATTATTATTACATTATGTGTTTTTATCATTGTAATGCATTATGAATATCACTGGTTTAATATAATACCAGACTTTTTACGATACACTCTATACATATTCGCAATTGGTCTCACTATATTTGGAATAGTATTAATTTTAGTAAATATTGCTAGCAGAGACAAAATGAATTTTAATAAAATCGATCCTCCACCACCATTCAAGGATAATAGTACAGACGCAGTTGCACAACGTGAGCAAGATTTAGAACAAGGTAACTTATTATCTTTAATAAACACATGCGTTGGCGAACAATGTTGTAATGAAGGAACTACATATAATGCTAACGCAAATATTTGTATGTTAGATGAATTGAATGAAAACGTTACTAACCCAGAGGTTGAGCCATTTAAACCATATATTCGTCTTAACAAACGCGCACCTTAAATAAAATTCGATACATAATATGTAAAAAAAATGTATATTATGTATATATGACTATAAGCAATGAATTAGTAAATAAGCAAAATGTAAATTTGAGTTATCAATTACGTAAAATAAAAGATAAATATTCAACGGATGAACAGAAAAATTATTATGAAAGACAAAAAATTAATGATGCCAAGTTTTTCTTCAATATGTTATTTGTTTTGTATTATATTGTTTTTATTATAGTATTATATTTTCTATATCAATCTACAAAGTACTCTAATTATATGAAGATTTTTTTAGCTGTTATTTTAGGAATATACCCATTTATTATTTCAACATTAGAGTTTTTCTTGTTTGAAGTTATATATTACATTTATGCTTTGATTTTTTCAATTCCATATAAAAGTAAAGTGTTTGGTTAAATAACGAACACTAATTTGTTTTACATAGTTCCGTATCACTTGCTGTATAAAACTTCTTCATCTCTCCTAGATATATAGCATCATCAAATTTTGATTTATAATTTTTATCACGTGAAATTTCAGTAATTTCAACAATATTATCATTCATATCAATATAATAAATATATTTTTTTTTATCACTGTTTTTTGATCTTTCAATATAAAAATCATTCCATCTATCTCGTTGTGTATTTGAAAACCAACCGTACATAATACTAGTATTTATATTATATTAGTTTTATATCTATTTGTTAATAGTTTATATTTTAATATTTATTTGAAATATAATTCTATATGAACAAAACAATATTTATTTCAATTGCTTGTTTTATGGATGATGATATTATAAACACAATTGAAAATTGTATGGAAAATGCGAAATTTTCAGACCGTTTAACATTTGGAATATGTTTACAATGTGATACAGATAAAGATTATATTAAAAAATATGAATGTCATCCACAATTTAAAATATTAAAAATGAATTGGTCCAAGGCACGAGGACCTGCGTATGCTCGTGGAAAAATATATGATTTATATGACAACGAAGATTTCTTTTTACAAATTGATTGTCATAGTCGTTTTTATAAAGATTGGGATAGTAAAATAATAAAATGTTTTGAAGAATGTCAAAAAATAAATCCTTATTCTGTTATTAGTTATTATCCAATTAATATACAAAATATACATAAAAATGATTCCACTATCACTAATATAACAACTGTTAGATGCGTAGACGCAAATATGGGTATAAAAACGCATGGACGTTGTGTTTCACTAAGTAGTTGTCCCAGAAAATCTTGGGGTATTTCCGCGGCAATGTTGTTTTTCGATAAAAAAGCATATTATGATGTACCTTTTGATAAAACAATATATTTTGGTCTTCAATTTGAAGAGCAAACTGTATTAGCAGCACGTTATTGGACACATGGTTATGATATATTCACTCCAAATCAACATATACTAGCAACTGAATATATCACTAATAGAAAACGCCAAAAACATAATGTATTAAAAGATGGAAATCTATTTAAATCATCATATAACAAATTATTGTATATAATGAAACTGAAATACGACGCTAATATCGATAAAACTACTATTTCGCGCGGGTTGGGAGATAAAAGGACCATCGAGGATTATTATAAAATGTTAAATATTTATCATCAAGTAAAAGAAGTATTTCCCGCTAATTTTTTAGATAATGACATAATAAATAATAGAGTAATCGTGAATATTGATTTACCAAGCGAAAAACTACAAAGTGTAATAATTAATATGGAAAATGCCAAAGAAAAATATAATAATATGAAATCTTTGTTAACACGTTTTGAAATACCTTTTCAAAGATTTGAAGCAATAGATGGATCAAAAGTATTTAATGAATTAAAATATAATGGACGTGTTATGAATAATGGATACAGTCTGCGTCCACATCAAGTGGGTGTTTGGCAAAGTCATTATATCATATGGCAAATGATGGTTGATCAAAATATACAACAATTATTTATATTTGAAGACGATTGTTTATTTGTACCAGATTTCAAAGATCTTTATAATAATAATATAGTACCCTTTTGGAAATCAAATAAATGCGATATCTTATTTGTTGGATTTTCAGGTGCCAGTGTAGATATTAGTAAAGACTTATATTTTGTCATTTCGGGTGTACCTAGATGTACACATGCTTATATTTTATCATTGGATGGCGCAAAAAAATGTTTGAAAAAAATGGAAACGATAGATTATCCCATTGATGAAACAATGGGTCGTATGTTTATGAGAAAAGAACTAATTGGATACAGAACATCATATTTATTGGCATACCAACCTTGGGAAAAGCGCGAAGATAAATATCCTCTTCCTGCTAAATATGCGAATAAATATGGCGATCTGATATAAAATTTATTTATTTATTTTTTCATTTTTTTCATTTTTTTCATTTTTCTTTGAAACAATCATTTGGTTTTTGGATGGGTTATTTTGAAATGCTTCTTTTTGTCTGACATGTTTACCAGTATACACATACTTACCACTTTTTGATTTCTTCTTATCACGACGATCAATTCTATCCATAATATATAGTTACTGGTATATATTATAACAATTATATCTTGAAAATATTATCAATTTTTTTGTATTAAATTGGGTAAACATTACTATAAGTTATTTTACGTTCTTTGAAAAAATCGGATTTTAAAGTATATAAAGAATTATTCTTCGTCTTTCCTTCGATTTCACTACAAAAAAATGAAATAATAACTTGTCTACAACCTTTGGTTACTTCATTTACTTTATGTGTTGAAATACCAGGAAATATAATAGCACTATTTGCTTGCGGTTTTATTTTAAAACCATATTCTACTAATTCAAATTCTCCACCTTCATAATCATCATTGAGAAACAAACTCATTGCATAACGTCTATGTTGATATGGATCAGGTGTATCACGATGTGGATGAAATCTTCCATTTGTTTCTGCTTTATAACTACATATTTTGTATAATTCTCTATAATTCACATCAAAATAAAAGACTTTTTTTATTTCAGGAAATAACGATCGAGATAACTTATTATCTATTTCTATTTCCAATTCTTTATTTGGATGAACATGGTTACGGTTTTTTCCACTATGTGAATGTAATATTGATTGGTTTTCATTATTATTATAAAATCCCTTTATTTTTATTAATAAATCATCGGAAAGTACATCATGTACATACAAATACGGTATGTTACATTTATATATTGGTCTTTCAATAGACATATTATATTCATTTATACTATGTACTTGTTTATAATTAAAAATCTTGCGATTAGGTGTTAAATGGTAAATATTAATTTCATCATTTTCTTGAAACAATTCATATAACTTTGGATCATTTGTACAAATATTTCGTAAATTTACCGGAGGAATACCTTGACAAAAAATAATTATTGTTATGTATTTAGTATCCGGTATAAAATTAATAATTTTATCTATATTTTTTACATGAATAATAATATATTCTTTGTATTCCACGTAATTATGTATATCCTTTTTATGACAATCGAAAAAATTTATACAAACGAACGGAAAATAATCACCTCTTTCTAAATAATATCTATTTATTGTATTTGTAGGTGATGATGGAACAACCGGTATACCAATTGACTCATAATAACTAGGATTATAATCTTTGTATAACATATTGCGTGAACATTCTCGAAACCATAAATTAACAATATATTTTTCACCTTTTATTACTGGCATACCAGCATGTTCTGATAAAGGATGACGCATATTCGTATTCTTATATACATTTTCGAAAAATAAAAGTTTACCAGCCGATGGTTTTATTTCTTTATTTATTTTTGTAAATTTTGTCGCACCACCTTCTTCGACATCGTTCAAATATAATATAGTAGTAATTAATCGAGCACCACCAAATTTCATTACACGTAAAGTTTTATCCGATCCATCGTGTTTTATTGTATCGTAATGTGGCTTATATTCATTTGTTTCACCATAATAAACGGCTTGGAATGCTTCCGCATTTTCCAACGGCATATTTACAAATTTTGCTATTTTTTTGGAAATATTATGAATTATTTCATCATTATCATGTCTAATCCATGAATTCTTACTTGTTCTATAATCAGATTTGTATCCACTTTTCGTATCTGTAATAAGACTATCTACCATATCAATGGATCCGATATTTATCAAATGTTTACATTCTTCCAAAGTTATAAAATTTTCAACATATTTGATTTTTGGTTCATCATAAACAATTTCTATATTATTAAAATCAAATTCAGACATTAGACTATATATTAATTATATTTTCAAATTGTTTTATAATTACCTTTTTTATTATATTGTATTATATTAATGAGTTGTTTATTTAATAGTATTAATTATTTTTTAAAAATTCCTCCACAAAGTATTCGTAATACTATTTGTGATTATTTAGAACAAAATAAACCAATTATGGAAGGAATCGAAACAAATCAAGTCATAAAAATGGAAGGTGTAAATAATTATATTAATAACATGCGTAAATCGTCAACTTGGGGAGGTGCCATTGAAATTCAAGCCGCATGTAATATATGGAATATGAAAGTGATTGTAATAAATATACGTAATCGTGTTAAAGGTAATAATGAAATAGAATTTATTCCTTTACATGGAAAAATAGAAAAAACGATCAAAATCACATGGAGTGGTGGTCATTATGAGCCAATACGTGCTTAATTTATTATAAAAAATTGATTGTAATAAAACCTATATACGCATAATTTATTAATTAAAATATAAGATTAATTTAAATTATGGAAATAGAAGTAACGAATAATTATTACAACAAAATACGAGATATATGTTATGTCTTATTTACACTAGGATGTATAGCACCAATATTTATAGAAATGAATACAAATTTTAGAACAACAGATAAATCAATGCAAGAATTATTAATAGATCAACATCGACATCATAATAATAATATTATTTGTGATACGATTGATTTTATATTTATATTCAGTATTGGATTAGGATGTAGCTATATACCTTCATTGATAATAGACACAATAAAAACTTGTATATTTAAAGATGTATCTGCAAACGATATATTATTATTTGAAAGATATATTTTGACAATATCATATATTATTCCTTCGTTATCAACATTAATATGTATATATTATGAATACGAATATACTGGTATAATATATTTATCTACATTTCGTTTTACATTTTTATCATTCGCTTATATAACATCAATAGTTCTTAATAGAACAATAACAAACATATGGACACCTAAAACTACAACAACAATATTTATATCAAATGGATTTCTTTGTTTTATTCCATTAATTCAAAACCATATAATAAATAATATAATTGCATCACTGTACTTATGTTTATTATTTTATTATACATTCAAATATGTTAAAGAAATAAATATATGTAAAATATTATTTGGAAATAATCAAAATGAATGGAAAGAATTAATTGTTTATTCTTCCGCAGCATTATCAGTAATACATATTGTGATATTAATATTATCTATAAGTATTATTGGTAGAGCAGGTGCAATGAATGCAAATATAGATATATTAATTGCATTTCATTGTAATAAAATGTTTACATTTATAACATTAGCTACTATTTATAGTACTGTTCCTGGAACTTTATCAGCAGTTCAAAATAGTACTATAACATCATTAAGAACTTTCATTCGGCATTTATCTCATGAAATTCGAACACCAATGAATGTAGTTCAAATGAATTTGGAAAATTTGGTCGATAAATTGGAAAAAGTAAAACCAAAATTTTATTCACATGATTATGAAGAGATAATAGAAATAACAACAGAGTCTGTAGAATCAAGTGAAGTAGCAGTTGAAATATTAAATGATATCTTAGAAGTGGATAAAATAATTCAAGGGTTAGAAAAATATGAAAAGCAACCCTACAATTTTGGAAAATTTGTGGAAAAAACATGTAGAATATTTGCCGCAAAAGCTGTGACAAAAGGCGTGACTCTAGATTATAGTGATTGGGAAAAATTCAGTCATATTTCAATAAATATAGACTATAACAAAATGGGTATGGTTTTAAGAAATTTTGTAAGTAATGCTATGAAATTTACAGATGAAGGTGGTACTATAACTGTAAATATTAGTTTTATAGGTAAATATAATAACGATATTAAAAATAATAAAGTATTACCAGATGAAGAAAATCAAACATCAAATCCCTTTATCAGAGTTGAAGTTATAGATAATGGAATTGGTATATCACAAAGTAATATTAATGAATTGTTCAATCGATCCATTCAAATAGAAGCATCAAAAACTCAAGGTGGTAAAGGTAGTGGATTTGGATTATTAATAGCAAAACAACATATTGAAGCACACGATGGATATATTGGTGTTACATCATTGGGATTAGGAAAAGGTTCATGTTTTTGGTTTGAAATCCCAATAATTAAGATACCATCTGAAAATAATTGTTTTATTAATATTGATACAAGTGAAAAAGAAATAGAATTAAGAAATTCAGAAGATACAAGAATAAAATTAAAAGGAGAGAAACCTACAGTTTTAATTGTAGAAGACGCGCCTTCAAATGCTAAAGTATTAGGAAGATCATTGTCATTATTAAATTGTAACGTTAAAATTGTAGAAAATGGACAACTATGTATTGATGAAATTAAGAATAATAATATTTATGATATCATTTTTATGGATAATAAAATGCCAGTATTGGACGGTCCAAAAGCAGCTAGTATCTTAAGAAGTAATGGTTATACTTTACCAATAATTGGACTTACTGGTAATATTATGGACGATGATATTAAATATTTTATAGAAAATGGTGCGAATGTGGTATTTGGAAAACCAACAAAACGAGATAAATTAAATGAAATTTTAAAAAATTATTTAATATTATAAATATATCAATGTTTATCTATAGTATTCTCTTTCGCAATATTATGAATAATTTTTGGATATTTCAAAGATTTTTCGCAAATAGCAGATGAATTTTGTTGTATTGATATACATCTTTTGGAAAATTCGGAATCTAGATCATTATAATCAGGATTTGTTTTTTTCCAATTCATTAAAGATTTGAGACTCTTACGTGATACTTCTTGTATCGCATTTTCCATTTTTTCAGTGGATTTATCCTTTTCCCATACATCCTGATCTTTGATATAAAATGTTTCTCGTTTAACATCGGTACAATGTATTGGTCTTTCATGTAATGTTAACTGACGTAAATTATCAATTAATATCTTTGTCATACCATTGACAAAACCGAGTTGAGCATTATTTTCTAAATCATCATGACTTATTTCGATACGATCAATGAAATCTGAGAAATTAACTGCGTTTTTACATTGATCATTGAGAAACATATTTATGTTAAAGTGGTTATTCATTGTATTGTTTGTAGTATTGTTTGTAGTATTTCCCATTTTCCCCATCATTTCCATCATCATCTGCTTCATTTCTGAGTTCTCTTTTAACAAATATTTAATAGTTGAGTCACCTGAAGTGGAATCATTATCTATAACAGCAATAGATTTTTTCCCTAAACATTTCCTTTTGTGTACATGTAAGCTTTGTCTATGTTTATATATTTTACCACATTCGTCACAAATGAATTCGGCATTTTCTGGCGTTTTTTTGTCAGCATTTGTCAACATTTTATGTTTTCGAGTCAATAAATGTCTATCATAATCACTTTGTTTACAGCATTTAAAGTCACATATATCACAATTAAAATTTTTGGCGTTTTTTGGCGTTTTATTTGTCAACATTTGTCAATATATATATGTTGACAGAAAAAA
>Ga0163180_10001534_pt1 | contig 13135 bp, 5 predicted proteins | sample AtlANTMetagenome_2_FD_109647 | JGI IMG/M metagenome (GOLD analysis project Ga0163180, IMG submission 109647) | Marine eukaryotic phytoplankton communities from the Atlantic Ocean - Atlantic ANT 4 Metagenome | ecosystem: Environmental > Aquatic > Marine > Oceanic | place: North Atlantic Ocean...
ACTTTTGAACTTTTATCAGATCCTAATGTACAAAGTTTGATTAAGCAATATGCGGCTGGAAGTATTAACACAAGCGTACAATTTGTTATTACACCACCCGCTGGTAAAGTTGTTACCGCTGCTAATTTTGATTGTACAGGTGAAACAAGTTCCCCAGAAGGTGATTGTATAAACCACAATAATGTTACATTTGCAAATCAAGCTGAAGCTGATAGTTTTGGTAATTTTGGAACAGACAATACAATTTTAGTAACAGTACCAGTTATATTTACACATGGTAATGCGCCACAAAGTATAGTTGCTAACATAACGGGTGATTCAACATTCAGAAAATACAGTGTCAAAGGAACGTATACTTCTTATGTGGAAAACGCAACATCATCTGGAACTATAGTTAAAGGTAAAATAAAATTAGCAAGAGTTGCTGATACTAGTAAGGGTTGGGAATATGAGGTTACAAATGTAGTTGATGGCACTGGATATTGGAAGTTAACAGTTCAAAACGCTGTTGGTGGTGTATCTCCATTAGGAACATTTCCAGGTGGTGATGATCTTCTTGTAACATTATATGATTTAGATAATAATGCATTTAGTGGTTTTACAAATAAAACATACGACTGGAGTCAGGTTACTACAGATTCAGATCCAACACAAGGAATAATAAAAGCAAACAACCAAGTTCCACAAAATGCAACTATCTTATATATAGATGAAGAAGACAAAACCGGTGCAAATTTAGATGGTGAATTTACAACATTAAAAGACTCTGGTATATCACAAACAGATGTAGCGTATACCGCAACTGGAACAGCTGGTCAAACCGTAACAATTGATTTAGATACTGACGATGGAACAACTAACGCTAAAGTATTTACAGCTAAATCGGGTTTTGATTTTAATGAGTTTCCACCTACAATTAGTATAAAGGGTGATGGTAAAAGAAATTATGTAAAAGGAACACCAACTGATACTGGAGCTGGTAGTGTAGCTTCGCCGTTAACAGCAAGATCATTTACAGTACAATATAAAATACCACATAAAAACGTCGATGGTGATAAAATTATATTTAGATCAAAAACAGAAAAACAAATAGCAACATCAACAAACCAGCTTTATGATTTTTCAATAGATCAAACAACAATAAATCAAAATGGTGAAACAAGAACGTTAAGTATATCTGGTGATGCTAGCTCACAGGTTATTGTTGATGCTAAAAATGCTTCCAACAACACTATAATGAGTGGCCCTGTTACATTAACAATACCAGCAAGTGGTACTATAACTCAAGATATAGATTTTCCAGTCTCAGGTAGCTCTACAACTTATAGTGTAACAATGACAGAAACAGGTGCTAATAGGTTTGATATGAATGGTAGCTTTACAGGAGCGTCAGGCTCAGCTGGATCAAGAATAAAAACATTAAGCTTTAACCAACGCGCTGATGTTACTGTAACTTTTTCAGCTACAACATCAAATAGTAGCTTAACTGTTGATGGTCATGCAACAACATCAAACATAACCTCTACTGGTAAATCAGAAAGTGAGCCTGTTGATGAAGTGGCATTAACATATGTTGTAAGCTCTGGTAATAATGGTGCTATAACAGCTAATAGTGCTACGTCAGTATTTACTTTTGATCACACAAAATGGACCGGCACATTAGACACTAATCAAAAAACATTATCAAATGGTAGTATTGTTCAGTATAAAGCATTAAAAGCAACAATGAACAACAACACAGCAACCATAACGGGTACCGCATATATTTTAAAGTATGGTACAGCTAATGATACGTCAACAATGGATGTGGATGCGTTTTTAGCCGTTGTAGCAACAGCTCCAACCGCAACTGGGCAAACTGTTAGTACTGTATTTGATACAGCAAAAGTAATAACTTTAGCCGGTACTGATCCGCAGGGTGGAACTAACTTAAACTTTGCTATTGTTAACAATCCTACAAACGGTACGTTAAGTAGTATAACTGAGGGTAGCGCATTAACATCAACAGTTACGTATACACCAAATAGTGGCTATAGTGGAACTGACTCGTTTACATTTACAGTTACAGATGGTACAACGGTAAGCTCATCAGCAACTGTTAATATATCAATAACAGGTCAATCATTTCAATGGTCTGTTGATAATAGAGGTACTGCAGATGCGAACACAGCTTGTAATCAACCTTGGGGTGATACGGCCGCTGGTGAAATTGATACTGTTTACGCTGACACTAGCGTACCAACTAATGGTATGCGTTTTTATACAGATTCAGCATTAACAACAAGTTACAATCCAGCAACAAACGGAACATCTAGCGCTCCAAATGATTCACATAGGTTTGTATTAGGTGCGGCAGGTGGAAATTGTGGTTACCATGGTATAATAGGATCGTTAGGTCATGTAAATATAATCTACGATTGTTGTAATCAATAAATAATAAAAATATGGCTAGAAGAACAATAACAATATCATTTGCAAATCCACTAAACGTTTCGCTACATGCTACAAAAGCATATGCTGCTGGTGAAGATAGAGCTAATGATCAAGTTTATAAAAGAGCATCAAACGGTACAATCACTCACTTAGGTGATTTAATTGCTGTTAATAAAACAGCAAAAACCATAGATGTTAGTGTTGAGGGTGGATTAACAAAACCCGTTGTAAGTAGCGGTGAGTTTATATTTTTTGGTAAAAATCAAACAACAGGAACGTCAGGTATGACTGGATATTACTCAGAAGTAGAAATGAAAAATGAATCAACAAGTTACGCAGAATTATTCGCGGTAAGCTCTGAAGTTTTTGAAAGTAGTAAATAATGTTAAAAAAGTGTAATTATAGAAAATATGACAAGAAAAAAAGGTAGAGGCGCTTCAAACCAACCGTTTTTTAGAAGATCAGCAAAACCAATGTATTATGGTAACGCGGATAGTATAGAAATAACACCATATTTTAAAGACAATTATGGTGGTTTGTTAGATGATGAAGCTCAGTTTATGGCTGAAACGTCAGCGAGAGAAGCAGCAACAGTGAGTGCTTTTAAACCATTTGGCGGTAACGCGGATACTAGATTAGATCAAAATCTTCAAAATATATATGATGAAACACAGGGTTCTATGGTTCCTGAATACACTGGAAAACCTATAGACTTAAACATAAACCCTCAACAACAGACAACTGAACTTAATGTACAGCCTACTGTTGATATAACACAGGAATTACAAAAATTACAAACAGTAGATGAAATTGAACAAGTTACAAACAATGAAAACACAAGTATTATGAGCGGAGCATCAGGTAGTTTAATATCAGCAGGAGCTGGTATGATGACAGAAGGAGCTATGAATATAGCACAATCTTTTGGTATGAAAAGAAAAAGAGCAGAACAAAGAGCTGCAAATAGAGAACACTATAGAATGAGACAAGATTACATGTCGTTGGACGTTGAAGATCCTTATAGAAATTTAACAAACCCATATGATAACATGACTGTTAATCAACAAATGGCTCAATTTGAAGCACAACAAAATCAACAAGCACTAGCTAACACACTTGGTAGTTTACAAGGAGCAGCTGGAGCAAGTGGTATAGCTGGTTTAGCTCAAGTTGTTGCAAATCAACAATCAAGAAATATGCAGAGAGCATCAGCGTCAATAGGTTTACAAGAGCAATCAATTGGTATGGCAAGAGCAGCTACTCAAGCAAGGATGCAAGAACAGGGTGCACAATTAGAAAGAAAATATAAAACAGAACAAGCAGGTACCTTATATGGTATTGCTCAGCAAAGAAAATCAGCAGCAGATGAAGCAGTAGAAAAAGCAAGAATGGGATTAGCTGGTGGTGTATTACAAACTACAATGGGGGCTGGTATGGCTGTAGCAGGTGCTGTTATGGGTGGTTAAATAAATAAATTATGGCAGATAAAACATTAATACAAAGCGCAAGAGATATGTACAGAGCCGGCTTAAATGAGCAGGACAAATGGAGGGAGAGAGGTTTCCGTACAGGGCAAATGGTATCTAAGGCCATAAGTGATTTTTCACTAAGAAAACAAAGACAAGATCAGTTTGATGAATCAATGCGTATGCGACAGCAAACCATAGATATGTCACAACAACGTTTAGATTATTACATAAATAGAGATGCTGAAATAAGAAGAGAAAACGTACAGAAAAGAGAATACGAAATAGCTTCAATGTTTGACCAGCTTACAAGTTCTATAGGAAATGATCCAACAGAGGGTGGTATAATAACTGAAATACAAAAAGCGTTTGTTGAAAATGAAACTAATAACGCTAATAAAAGTATTGATAATCAACAATACATATCAACGAGGGTAGGTTTAGAATCAAGATTAAGAAAAATGAGTGGTGGTATTGGTCAATATGTTAGCTTTATGAAAGAGATGTTTAGTGCAGATCCGTTGACGCCTGGTGCTACATTTAATATATCAAACTTATCTAAAAGTAATGAAGAAGAGCAAAGAATGATAGATCTTTTAATTCCAGGTAATTCACAAAGAGGATATGACGCTAAAGGTGATTTGTATTTTGATGCTAAATGGAATGGTGTTGATGTATCAAGAAGATACTGGGCAACAGACTTAGCACCAAAATTACAACAAGTTGATCAAGCTGGGAGAGGTCTCTCGTTTGGTTACGGTGAATTTGATGAAACACTTAGGGCAAATGCTAGAAATGGTCAAGATGTTGGAGATGTTAGTGGAATATTTGCAACCACTGTAATTGCTGGTAAAGATGGTAATATGACAGAGGCTTGGAAAAACGCTCGCTCTTTTATTGATGATATAGAATTAACAGCAGATAGTAGTTTAATGGATACGCCAGATTGGTTAGTTCAACAAGAGCGATATAGACAGTGGTATAATACAGGTAAACCAGAAGATCAGCAAATAGGTGAAGATAACCTTCTTGGTGGTAATCATAAATACTGGCATCGTGATGAGGGTTATTCTGGTAGGGGTAAACCAGGAACTGATTTAATACAATGGACAAGTTCCCATGTTAGTAATCATTTAGCTACTAAATACAACCCTGTGGCAAAAAAAGTAAGAGATGATAGAGCTGCGGCTGCAGCACCTAAAATGGACTTTACACAAACAATTGGACAAATTGAGAGTTTAGTTGATAGTTTTAACAGCGGTGATCTTGCTGAGTTTGGTACTGTATATAATAAATTAGAACCAGGTGGTGATAAATACAAGATGAAACCAAACACGGAAACTAATGATGCTGGTGAAGAAGAATTAACAGGTGCTTTTCAAATGTTTAGAGATGCAGGTGCAACAACTCCAAATGAACAACCTATGGTAGAGTTTGCACCTTTTCAAACAAGAGGAACAGCTGAAGAAAAGAGACAAGAATTTGAGAGGTTAATGAAGATGTTCTCAGGTACAGAATTTGGTAATAATTATGCTAGTTTACCTGATTCAGTTAAAGATAAACTATTAAATTTTACTAGTGATAATAAAACAGGTGAAACACCGCCACCACAAGAAGCACCAACGCTTACTTTAGATCAGCTAAATGAGACAATAAAGTTAATAGATGAGAAAAAAATCGGTGGTGTATTTAGAACTGGCGCTGATAACGTTATAATGTTAGATGCAAATGGTGAACCAGTAACAAGGGATACGTATAAGAAACTTGTGAAGCAACGTAATAAATTAATGGAAGAAGCAGGTATTGACAAAGACGTAAATGAAGCTACAATTGATAGAGTAAACAAAGAAGTAGCTAGGCTCAAGAAAATTTTAGGTGAAAGAGATTTTGGTAATGGGCCAAACGCAGAAAAAAATTACCTTAAAATGAGAGATAATCATATTAGATTTTTGCGTAACATGGGCATAAAAGCTAATGAAGCAACTAAAAAAGAAATTGAAGATATTATAAAGGATTACAAATAAAATTATGGCAAACGGTAATGAAAATTTAAATGGTTTAGAGTTACTAACCTTATTTAATTCTAATAAAACTAAAATTAAAGAACCAGAAGAATCAGCATGGGAGAGAGAGTTTCGTGAGTCAGGGGAGAATATATCAAATGCACTTAGTAATATAATACCAGATTTAAAATTAGCTTGGGAATCAACTAAAACAGCAACTGTTGATTTAGTAAAACCTTTATTTGGTGAGGAAACGCAAGATGATATAGAAGAATATATCGTTGATCAATATGCTAAAATACAAAAGCTACAATCTGAAAGAGCAGATACAGGTGAAGGTATTTTTAAAGGTGCTAAACAAGGTGATGTTTCTGATATTGTTGGTGGTATCGCAAACGCGTTTACAGGCGTAACAACAACATTAATACCAGCTATAGTAACAAGGGGTGCTTCTATATATCCTCAAATAATGGCACCAATGATCACTGATTATAATATAGAGAAAGCCAAGCATTTATACGGTGATGATCCAGATCGTATGAAAAAATTAGTTGAAGATGAAGAAACTGATTTTGTTTTACCAGCAGTAGTTGGTTTTGCGGCTGCTAGGATGGAGAAGTTTGGTTTAAAAGGTATACAAAGTTATATAGCTAAAAATGCTACAAAAGGTAGAGGTGCTGCTATGTTGTTAACAACTGGTTTAAAAGAATCAGGGACTGAGCTTGGTCAGTTTGCGGCAGAAACAACAAATAAAAGACTAGCACAAGGGGCAAATATAATGGAAGCAACATGGGATGGTTTTGTTTCTATGGGTACAGATGAAGGTATTGAAGCAGCGTTGCAAGGTTTTGTTGGTGGTTCAGGTATAGCTGGTGGTGGAAGAATCGTAAGTAGAGCATTAAGAAATGATACTAACGGACAAAAGTTTGTTGCAGCTAGTTTAAGAGATTTATCAAAGCTTAACACAAAAAGAGGTTTTGCTAAAAAAGGTTCAGCTGAAATGGATGCTTTGGATATAGAAATAAAAACTGTAGAAGATAACCTTAGAACATATTTATTAGATAATCAAAAAATTGGTAGCTTATTAGATAATGAACAAAAAACAGAGTTACAAGATTTAATAATAGAAAAAGATAAAATAAGAAATACTTTAAAAGCTTTAAAATCTGATTTTGAAGCTGGTAAAATCACACAACAATCATACGGTGGTAGGGTTAAAGCTGTAGCAGCTAGATATGGTCAAATTAATGAGAGAATATCTGAAATCAAAAGCTCAGTTGATTTAACCCAGTATGAGACACAGAAGCAAGCTGTAGAAGAAGGCGCTAAAGTAGCAGGTGAAAAGGTAAAAGAAGTAAGTAAAGATGAAAAAGCAAAATTATTAAAAGAGCAAGGTTATAAAGGTCAAGAGCTTACATCGTTAACAGATGATGTTGCTGGTATGTATAACCCAAAAGATAAAACATTATACTTAGATAAGGAAACTGCGTTAGAGGTTGGTGAGATTAATGTTGCGGGCCATGAGTTATTACATCCTGTGTTTAATAAATTAATAGGTGATGATGCTGCTCAAGGTAAAATTGTTGAAGATTTTAAAAAGCAATTAACACAAAATGATCTTGATACGATGGAAGTTGAGATGGCATCAAGGGGTTATGGTATAAATAGTGGTAAATATAATACAGAATATATAAATGTATTTTCTGATAGCATAACAAAAAACAAAGTTAAATTTAACGATACTGTGTATAGCAAAATTGGAGATGTTATAACTGGTTTATTTAAAGGAGTTGGATTTAAAAATATATCATTTGATTCTGGTAGAGGTGTATATAATTTCTTAAAAGCATATCATCAAGGTTTAGATACTGGTAAGTTTGATCAAGATGTTTTAACTATCTTAGAAAAAACTAAAGGTATGAAAGATAAGTTAGCAGGTAAAGGTCAACTATCAAGAGTTACACCGCTAGAAGAAATAAATACTTTAGTACCTAACACGATAAAAACAAAAGCAGATTACGAGGCGTTTATTGCTAACCCAAAGAATAATGCTAAAATGTTTGAATCTATATATAACCCAGGTGGTGTAATAAATAACTATATAAGATCAAGACAAACATCACAACAAGAAGGAGACAAAACAATTGAAAATACAATTGATAGAATATTAAACTTTAACCCTGAAGCAACAAGAGCTGACGGATCAGTCGTTGGTATTGAAGGTTTTGGTGAATCAATATTTGCTAATACAAGATTTGCTAAGTTAGATGCTAGAAAAGATTTAGCTATTGAAACTGAAAGACAAAAAATGGAGGGTGGTGATATGGAAGTAGCTGCTAAAGTTGTTGCTACAGAAAAAACAGATGATATAGTTGAGACAACTAAAGAAACTAAACCAACACAAGTTAAATCAGATCCTACTAAATTTGATGGTGTTCCTAAAGGTATATCATTAAAATCAAAACCCGATAAAGATTTAAACGTAAAAGACATTGACAAGAAATACACAGGTGAGGTTGGTGAACAAATATTTAATATACCATCTAGTAAAATAACAAAACCAGCAAATAACTTAACGTTGCCAGAAGCAAGAACAATACAACAATTTTTTGGTAAGTCAGATAATTTAAATAGGTTTATTAAAATACTACCTGAATTTAATGTAGCAACCAACATAACACAAATTGGTTTAGAAAAACTAGACGTGCCAAAAGACGTTAGAGGTATATCACTTGGTATAACAAAAACCATACAAGATTTATTTTATGAAAATTATGTAGATCCAAAAGGTGAAATGACTACACCAGGTGGTAGAAGTAAAGGAGCAACCAGTCAAACACAAGTAAAAAGATTAAAACCTGAGTTTAGATCCACAATCACAAAGGAGACATTAGATGCAGTAAGATCTAAAATAGGTATAACACCTACTGGAGAGCTTAATGTGCTCCCTAAGGGCGCAGAAAGATCCTCTATTGGACAGTCATTAAAAGGTATGGCTAAGTTATTTAGTCAACTAACAGCAACAACACTTGTAAGAAAAGCATTACCAAAAGCAACTGCAAAAGAATTAGTACCAAGTAAAGCTGGTTTAAGAGACACGCAGTTTAGCGTGGGTGTTAGAAAACAGTTTGATTTAAAGTTAAAAGGTAAATTAAAAGTTGATACTTTGTTGACTGACAACGGTTTAGACAAGAGTTTGAACTTAAAGGAAGAAATTAAAACACCAGAAGGTCGAAAAAGAATAGTAAAAATGCTTAAAGACAATGTGGTAATTCTTGGACCAAAAGAAATGTGGATAGGTTCTCGTGGTGGTAATGTCTTTACAACTTCTGGTAAAGATTATGGTATAAGCATAAAAAGCGGAACACAACAAGAAAGAGATTCACTCACGGGATTACGCGTTGAAATAAATAATATGCTTAATGACAAAGAAACTACATTTGGCGCACCAATAAAAGGTATTGATAATTACACGTTATCTTCATACGGAACTATATTTAAAGGTAATACAAAAGATATAAAAACCAAATCTAAAAAGTTTAATAAAAAAATAGGCCTAATACATGATGCTTTATGGAAAAGGATAGATAAACAAATATCAAAAGATAAAAAATCAGCCTCAGGTATAGCTACATATTTAAAATTAACAGCCAACCACACAGGGCATTGGCATAAACTAGGCGCTCAAATAAGTGGTTATTCACCAAATATAAAAGGAACAAAATATGAGTATGAGCATGCTATGCCGGCAACAGCAGCTTACCTATACTTGTTAGATGCGTCACTAACAAAAGGAAGACCATTTGCTAAGAGTTACAAATTAGTAATGGATAACTACAAGTTAATAGCGTTAGATAACATTGATAATAAAAAACTAGGAGACGCTAAATTAGCTAGAACAATGCCTGATGGTTGGGATATTTTAAATAATAAGTGGTGGGAAAGATATTTTAATGAAGCGGTTGCTAAACAAAATGGTGGTATTGATCCAAATTCAATAATAGATCTTGATGGTAATAGCTTTGCTATAGCGTTAAATATAGACAACGCTGGTAATAAAATTAGTAGTAATGCTGTAATTCAGTTGATGGATGCTAAAAATTTAAACAATGAAATACTACCAAAAGAAACAGGTGATCATCTGTCTACTGATGGTACTATTGAAAAAATGCAAAATATAGATACGGCAATGCAGTTGTCAAGATCATACAAAACACCTACAAAAGGTATGAGTGTTATAGATTTTGACGATACATTAGCTACTAGCGATAGTAAGGTTATAGTTAATATGCCTGATGGATCAACTAATGAAATAACACCGGCAGAATTTGCACAACAGCATGACGATCTTGTAAATGAAGGTGCTAGCTTTGATTTTAAACAATTTAATAAAGTTATAAAAGGTAAAAAAGGACCATTTTTTAATAAAGCAAAAGCATTAAAAGATAAATTTGGTAATAGTGATATATTTATATTATCAGCAAGGCCGCAAAAAGCAGCGCCGGCTATACAAGCTTTTCTTAAAGGAGTTGGTTTAGATTTAAAACTAGAAAACATTATTGGTTTAGAAAATGGAACACCTCAAGCTAAAGCTGATTGGATGATTAGCATGGCGGCTAATGGATATAATGACATTTTATTTGCTGACGATCAAATTAAAAATGTTAAAGCTGTTAAAGAAGCGTTAGATATTATAGATGTTAAAAGTAAAACATATGAAGTTAAAATGCAGTTTAGCAAAACCGCTAGTAAAGATTTTAACAAAATATTAGAACAAACAGCTGGTGTAAAAGCTGAGGCAAGATTTTCAGATGCAGCAGCTAAAACAAGAGGCGCTAAATCTCTACCATGGTACAAAAGATGGTTTATACCACCATCAGCGGAAGATTTTACAGGCTTGTTGTATCATTTTGTTGGTAAAGGTAAACAAGGTGAAGCACAAATGAAATTTTTTAAAGACAAATTGATTGATCCGTTTGCAAGAGCTTATAAAAATATAAACGCAGCCAAACAAGTATTAGCTAATGAATTTGATGCTTTACAAAAACAATATCCACAAGTTAAAAAGTTATTTAAAAAAGATTCTGGATATAACAATTTTACAAACGAGCAAGCTATAAGAGTTTATTTGTGGGATAAAAATGGCATTGAAATACCTGGTATATCTAAAACAGATTTAAAAAATCTAACTAAACTAGTTAAAGACAACGATGATATGAGGGTGTTTGCTGATAAGCTTGGTAAAATAACAAAGCTACCCGATGGCTATATAAAACCTAGCGATACTTGGACTGGTGAAACTATTGGATCTGATATTATTAATGTTAGTAATAAAGAAAATAGAGCTTTATACATGAAGGAGTTTCTTGATAATAAAGAGTTAATTTTTTCTAAAGAAAATTTAAATAAAATAGAGGCTATATATGGAACGTCATTTAGAAGTTCGTTAGAAGATATATTATGGAGGATGGAAAATGGTACTAATAGAAGAACTGGTCAAAGTAAATTAGTTAATCAGTGGACAGAGTGGGTTAATAATTCTGTTGGTGCAATAATGTTCTTTAATTTTAGATCAGCTGTGTTACAAACTATATCAGCCGTTAACTTTGTTAACTGGAGTGACAACAACCCATTAAAAGCAGGTGCAGCTATAGCAAACTTTCCACAGTACGCAAAAGATTTTGCTACTTTATTTAACTCAGACATGTTAAAGCAAAGGAGAGCGGGATTACAAACAGATGTTAACGCATCTGAAATGGCTGAATCTGTCGCTGGATCTAAAAACAAAGTAAACGCAATGATAGCATATTTACTTAAAAAAGGGTTTTTACCTACACAGATTGCTGATAGTTTTGCAATATCTTCAGGTGGTGCTACGTTTTATAGAAATAGAATAAACACATATAAAAAGCAAGGATTATCAGATAAAGAAGCTGAATCAAAAGCATTTAAGGATTTTCAAGAAATATCTGAAGTATCACAACAGTCAAGTAGACCAGATCTTATATCAGAACAACAAGCTGGTCCATTAGGTAGATTGATATTAGCTTTTCAAAATACACCTATGCAGTATACAAGGTTAATGAAAAAAGCAGCGTTAGATTTAAAAAATAGAAGAGGTGATGATAAGACTAATATATCTAAAATATTATATTATGGTGCTGTACAAAATATTGTATTCTCAGCACTACAAAATGCTATGTTTGGATTAATGTTTGAAGATGAAGAGGATGAGAAAGTTAAAGAAAAATATGATAAGAAAATGTCAAGGATGTTAAATAACATGTCTGACACTATATTACGTGGTATTGGTGTTTACGGTGCCGCTGTATCAACGATTAAAAACGTAGCACTTAAATTTATACAAGAAGAAAAAGAAGGTTATAGAGCAGATCATGCTTATACTGTAATTGAAGCAATTAATTTATCACCACCAATTGGTAGTAAAATTAGAAAAGTATATTCAGCTACACAAACATATAAATTTAATAGAGATGAAATAAAAGAAAAAGGTTTATCTCTTGACAGTCCAGCTTATGGTGCGGTTGGTAATGTTATATCAGCTGGTACAAATATACCTACAGATAGAGTATATAATATAGTAAACAATGCTCAAGCAGCGTTAGATAAAAACAACGCAGCTTGGCAAAGAGTAGCTGTTGCATTAGGTTGGAATAAATGGGACGTTGGTATAAGAGATATTGAAAAAACTAAAGAACAAGATAAAAAGGAAAATCAAGCTATTAACCCAGAGGTAGAAAGAAACAGAAAAATTATTGAAGCGAGAAAGCGTAAAAAGAAAAGAAAATAAGTGATTATAAATTATGGCAGCAAATAAAAATCAAACAACTAAAGAAATATTAAGGATAGTAGAATATCAAATAGAACAAATATTTACTGAAGTTGAAAAAATCAAACAAGATAACAGGTCTGCCCATGACGAAGTGAAAGATGATCTTCGTTTTATCAAAAACAATCTCTTTGATCCAAAAGAAGGTATATGGACAGAGGTAAAAGACAATTCAAATTTTAGAAAAGACACTACCAAATGGAGAAACGCGTTTGGATTAGGTTTTTTTAGCTTAATAGCAAAACATATTTGGGATTTTATAAAAGGAACACAATGAAACAATTACTAACGCTAATTTTTATGTTCATTAGTTTAAATACTAATGCACAATTTTTTAAGAAAATATTTAAATATTCAACGGTGTATACATCGGGAAATATTTC
>Ga0163180_10001535_pt1 | contig 13133 bp, 5 predicted proteins | sample AtlANTMetagenome_2_FD_109647 | JGI IMG/M metagenome (GOLD analysis project Ga0163180, IMG submission 109647) | Marine eukaryotic phytoplankton communities from the Atlantic Ocean - Atlantic ANT 4 Metagenome | ecosystem: Environmental > Aquatic > Marine > Oceanic | place: North Atlantic Ocean...
AAGAGGTTTCTCTTTTTATATGTCAAAACCAAAAGGCCCAAAAAAAAAAAAAAAAAAGAAAAAAACGGAACCCTAAATGGATCAATCGAAAAGGTCGCGAAAAAAGAGAGCAAAAGTCAAAAGGAGGAGCCCCCCCTTGAAAAGGAAAGGACCACCAACACCGACAAAAAGAGAGAGAAAGAGAGAAAGAGAGAGAAGAAGAAGAAGAGTAGTAGGAGCGTTTATTTTTTGTCGTCTTAGTTTTCCCGTGCGGCTCGAGGGGAGATGAAAAGCGCGGCGGCGAGCGCGGCGCCCACACCGCTCGAGAATTGGAAAACGAAGGTCGTTAAGAACGAGGGACGCAGACTGGGACGGTACCGTCGAAGACAAAGGAGCGGATTGAACGCGTCTTCTTCTTCTTCTTCTTCTTCTTCTTCTTCTTCCTCTGCTCCTTCTTTTCCGTTCGTACTCACCGATGACGACGAAGATGGTGGTCTGGAACGAGGCAGAACGGTCTGCGAATTCGACGAAGAAGGAACGAAGTGTCTCTTGACAGCATGTTTTGCGAAGAGGTGTAGGACAGAATGGCAAGAGAAGAAGGACGGGAGCGATGAAGTCGCGTTTGAACACACGGTAGATTTCGGTGTGTCAATAAGTGACATACGAATAGATAGCACGCACGTAGAAATTAGGAGGAATGGTGACGACGATAATGCAATCGCGTTACGTCGAGAGGATGTGTTTGACATCGAACCGGACGATTTGACCGTATATAGAGTCGTTCGACCTTGGACAATAGATAGCGAGAAACCAACGGAACCTGTTTTGGAACCGTGCCGAATGTACTCAAACACCATCGAAAGGGTGTGCGCTTTGTGTCCTTCCGATGATACTAATCCAGATTTACCACCTACTGCGCTAATCGCGGGATTTAGTATGCATCGATTCGGATTAGGCGTCGACCCGAAGGAAGATACACGACGTAAAATCGCATCTTTAAAGCCATACAGAGGTAATGACTGTTCGGTTTTGGATATATGCACAGGATTGGCGTACACCGCGATTATGGCTTCGGAATTGGAGAACGTATCGAGCGTGACAACCATCGAACTCGACCCGACGATGACACAAATATGTGCCATGAACCCACATTCAAAAGGCTTGTTTAGAAGTAGTAGCGACGCAGAAAACAACATCATCACCCAACTTTACGGCAACGCCTTCGACGTCATCCAAACGTTGCCAGACTGTGCATTCGATAGAATCATCCATGACCCGCCAACTTTCGCGTTGGCCGGGGAATTATACGGCGAAAATTTCTACTCCGAACTCTTTCGCGTCCTCAAACCATCTGGCAGAGTGTACCATTACACTGGAGACCCATCCGCCAACGTCACGGGAGGCGGCGGCGTTCGAGGAATAGTCAAACGGATGAAAATGGTTGGCTTTGAAACCGTCGCAATCGATCAACACGCACATGGCGTCGTCGCGGCGAAACAAGCGAACGTCAAGTTCTTCAGCAGCGGTAAGAAAGACAAGAAGACGAAAAATGCGAGAGGACCGCGCGATAAGACGAGGGGCAACAGAGGTAAAGATGGAAGGAAGAGAGGGAGTACTAAAAGGTGGGAAGGTGACAGAGGACGAAACACCTTCGATGTTCGCGGTTACGACGACGACGATGAGAGTGAAAGCGAGTATTACTAGTTTTGTAGAATTGAACGGCGGGCGTTGCTGAAACATCGACTCTTTTACTCCTCTTTTTTCCAAAGATTTTCCCCCGTGAGGATAAACCCATCGTTTCACCCTCTTTTAAAATCCTCACTTATAACCGCAATAGTTCTAAGTAATCGAATGTCTTGCGCACTGCGCACGTTTCCAGGAGGAAGGGGATGTGTTCAACCCGGTAGGAGCGATGGCACTGCTTCTTCCTCCTCTTCTTTCGCGCAGCAGCAGCAGCAGCGCACGTCTTTTCAGCGCGCTGCGTCGTCGATGATGACCCCGACGTCGACCGCGCATCATTTCGGTGCAAAGAATGACGCGTTTCGCGGAAGAATTGGACACCACATCAGCAGCTCGAGAAATAAGATCGCGTCGTCTTTCGTGTCTTGGCGTTCCGCCGGTTTGGTGGTGAAGAGTAGGTCAAACAACAATGCTTCTGTCGCTGCAACGAAAGAGACCAACAACAACAACAACAAGAAAGAAAAGAAGGAAAAGAAACCTTTAGGCGAAGTCGCGAAGAATTTATTCGTGGCTTTAAAACCTGTTCGTTTGCAAGACGACACGTCTAAAGCGGCATCTGAATTGAAAGCAATTCTGGAACTCGCCAGATCTAGGCCGAAACCAAACGAAGAATGGTCGGATGTTCAATGGCGCATTCAAGAAGAGGCGCAGAAGAAAGTCGGGACAAGCATCGCCAAGTATTGGAAGGCGAAGTTTGCAGCATTCGGAGAATCCGAGGCTGTAAAAGATGCCGCGCCATTGATGGGGAGCGCAGTAAACGTGGCGATTACTGGTTTGGTTCTGAGGATATTTTTACCGAGGTTGGCGGCTTTGAACGCGGTTGGTGGTTTTGACGAGTTGGCTGAGTTTTTCGGGATACCGCCGAGGGATGATTTGATTGGGTACTTGGATCAGATTAACGGACAACCGATGATTGCTATTTTTGGCATTTACGTTTTACTCTTCTTCGCGGAGAAAGTGACGATGACGGATGAGTTTCTACCGATTGGTTTTGTGCTGCCGGTGTTATCGCCAATGGTATTTGGGAACGTGTTGAATGGGACGTTGTTGACGTCATTGGCGTCCACTATCGCGGCGAGCGCGAACTTTTGGCTTGGTAGAACGGTATTGAGAGAGAAGGCACTGAATTTTAAATGGTTTGCCAAGGATGGAGAACCGACGAAAGATAGAAAATGGTACCAGGCGTTGGATAGGCGGTTCGATTCGAATAACTTTCCGGACCAGGTTATTCCCGAGGGGTTCAAATCGGCGTTGTTGTTGAGGTTGTGTCCGATTCTGCCCATTCCAATCAGCGGAAATTGGTATGTGTGTGGCGTAACAAAGTTGAAATACTGGGAATTTTTTGCGGCGCACTTTATCGGGAGTTCCAAAACGGCGTTTATCGACGCATATTTAGGAAACATCATTTTGCGGACGATTTTGCACCCGGAAATCGACGGTGTGACTGGAGCAGTTAAAGAACAAGCAAAAAATGCGGTTATATTTGAGACCTGCGCACTTTTAGGCGTTTCGATTTTAGTTTCTACGTACGCGACGCAGTTGTTCACAGATATTTTGGACGAGGAAGGTGTAGATGCGGATAGTTTTGGTTTCGGTACTAAAGAAGAACAGAAGAAAGAAGAAGAGAAAGCGCTACAAGAAACGACGAAGAACGCATTTGCATTTGTCGGCGCTGCGGCGGCGTCCTCAGACGACGGAGATAAAGAAGATGACGACAAAAATAACAACGAAGAAGAAGACGAAGAAGAAGACGGCGAGAAAGCAACAATTGCGGATAAAGAACTCAACAGGGCGCTTCCCGGCGAATCCTTTGATCTGATGTCCACGGACGAAGACGGCGAGGTCTTCATCACCGCTGGAGATTATTTAGCCAGGCAACGAGCGTTGGAATCGGGAGATTTCGAAACTTTAGCGGATATGGATGCCGCCTTCGAGAAGCTGCGTGAAATGGACGACATGGGACCCGATATGTGAGTACAGCACAAAAGACTTTGCTTCTTTATTTAGTTTTGTAATACGTACGTAGTAATTTTGCTTTTCCACCATTTGCGTCATTTTTTGAACTCCCAAACCGCGCTAAAAGACGACGTTCGAAATTAAATGGTGTCAATGTCATCGACGAGTGCGCCCGATCTTCGCTTGACAGTTGGGAAAAGAGCCTCGAGGTGCCGGAGAGCATCTTCGACGTCCAATCGACGTCTCAGAAGACGCGTTCGAGGACGAACAAAAGTGAACGCATCGTCGGCTTCAAAACCTGTAACAGAACCGAATTCAAGACGCGCGACTTTCGCGAGAGATGATGCGAAGAACGAAACGATGCAGATGAGTGCATTGAGACCGAAAGAGAAGAATGGGAAGGCGTCCAACAATGCATTCATTTCCGTACCGATGACGAAGAAGTCCGCGCCTTCTTCTACGAATCAAACAACAACCTTTCTTTCGCCTCAATTTACTGAAGGACTAGTCATAGCCATAGCGTGCGTGCTCGGGTCGTCTTTAAGCGCGACGTTGCTCGCACTCGTTCCCACACTGAGAGCCGCAGCAACCGCATTAAATGAAGTCGCGTTACTCGCAGAAGCGCTCAAAGAGGAAATTCCGGACACTTTAGCCGCCGTACGCGTTTCTGGGTTGGAGCTCACCGACGCTCTAGAGGAGGTCGGCGAATTGACGAGCGAAGTCACTGGCGTGACGAAACGCACGACGAAAGCGATTGATAGGAGCTTAACAACCGCTCAACGAGTTGGAGGGATGGTTTACGAAGGTTCAAAAACGATGGTACCTAATGCGAAAAAGCAGATGAAGAGGACGGTGAAACCGATAGTGAGACGAACGGCAGATGAAATTGAAGACATCGCCAAGGAAAGAGCTGAAATGGAACCGTACGCCGGGGAGGTTTTGAGTGGAGTGGCGTCAACGACTAAGAAGGGGGTTGGAAGAGCGAGGAAGGCGATTGAAGCGGCTGGAGTAGCGAAGAAAATTGGGAAGGTGTATAAATCGGTGAAAGGGAAGTCGCCGAAAGTGAGCGATTAGAATGATGTATTTGTTTAGTAATATTTTGTCTTTTCAATGACTTCTAATGTACCAACCACTTAATAACATAGTAATGACGTAGTAACAAATGACGTCCGAATCTTCAATTTGATATATAGTACGTCTTCAACTTTTCTTTCGACTCATAAAGCGTAAAATATGATATATCTTTGTAAAATTAGGTATCGTTTTCTCTTTGCACGTTTTCCAGGACCAGCCTCTCCTCGACTCTTAACTTATGTAACTAAATAATGTTCAATATTGTTTATCCCTTTGTTCCTCCTCTGTTCTTTCGTCGTTATAGAATAAATAACGACTATATCGATTACTGCAACAAAGCACATAACATCTTTTCCACCGCTTTCGCTCGTCTCAACAACTTGCGCGGCGAGCAGTCCCAAATTCCCACATGTGGAATCGATGATGTGCAGACAGAGTACTTCTTTTGAGGTACCACTGGTGCAGATCGATATGTTTCTTCCTTCTTCTTTCGAACTGTCTTCGTTCTCGGCTTCTTCGTTGAAACCAATTTGGTCTTTGTTGTCTTTTCACATTTTTCTCCCAGCGAAGAATAAAAACAGCTGCTCTTCTCGTTCTCAATAGGGGATGTCAGCAAAGATCTGCTCAAATCCATCAAAGTCGACGCGGCAATGCTTATCGGACACGCGCATAAAGGAAGCGCTCTCTCCAATGGCCGCTTCTTTACTCGTTGCGTTTGCGGTGAAGGAGGAGATGTTTCCATCTCACTTGTTTTGTCCTTCTCAAAACGTGGGTTTCCCGACGTTTCAAAACGTGTTCCCGACGGCACGCGAATATCGTCGTCTTGACTCGATCTGTCGCACTTGATGTTCATCACCTTCTTCTTCGTCCCCTTCTCCTTCTTCATCATCATCGTCATTGCGATAAATGGATCGTGGCCAATCGATCTCGGCATAGTGTTGATGTTGAGGTGTTAAAATACACGCGTAATAAAACTGCCGTTCTTTCAAGTGTTTTCTTCCATCTTCTTTTCCCTTCTTTTCTCTTCTTTTCTCTTCTTTTCGACATTGTTGGGGGCAAAAGTCAAAAAATACGCGGCGATCGGGAATACCAGCACGTTCTATGTCGTCCTTATGCATCGACAAGAAATGAACACGCGTCGTCGTGCGACGATGACGCCGAGAGGGTGAGAACATCCAAGAGATACATCGATCGAAGTGTAAATACATACGAAGGTACGTATACTGATGGTATATAAATACTACTACGGGTATATGCATAAAAAATAATAAGGTTTCTAGGTACCATGGTACCAACTTTTGGTACCATGGTACCATGGTACCAGTGGTACCAGGTAATAAACATGCGCTCGCTTTCTTAAATGTAATAGTATGTGCATCATGACATCTAGTAGTTAGTTACTGTTGCCTTCAATCATGTCTTTGATGTCATCTGGCGGCGGAAGCAAAGAAAATCGAGAACCGTGCGGCTTATCCGGACTGAACGAGGAAATCGCAGCGGGAGGAGGCGCCAAGTTCAATCGTTTGCTTTGTTGATGTTGCTGCTGCTGACCGTAGCCGCCGTAACCAATCTGCCCAAAGCTGTCAGTCACGCTTTGCTTGCCCATAGCGATGGCGTTGTGCAAATTTTGTGAATCTCGAACTTCCTTCTCCAACATCTCCTTCGTTCGCTTCAACTGTTCGTTCACTTGGACATACGCGTTGTAATAGCCCAACGATTCTTTTCGGAGTTGCTCCATGTCATACTCTTGGTTCTTAATGTGATTGAGCAATTTTTGTTTCTCAAGATCCTGTTCATGGTTCTTATCAACGAGCGATTCGGCTTTTTGTTCGAGTAAAGCAACTTGCCTTTGCAAATCGGCGATGATTTTCTCCAACCTAGCTGCGTTGGTGGCATACTCAAACGCCTTCTCTCTGTACTCTACCGTCAACGCCTCGTACGCGATACGAATTTGCGTGAGCTCTTCGCGCATTTGCATTTCGCGCTCTTGAACTTTTTCTAATGTATCGCGAGAGTTTGAGGCGTACTCTTTCGCCATCGCCGCGGCGACCTTGGCGTTGGCGACTTCGCGTTCGGCTTCAGACATTTTCGAAATCACTGCTTGGTATTCCCCCCGGCGCATTTCAATCGTAGACTCCAACATGGACTGCTTTTCTTGCGCTTGCTTGACTTCCTTCTCGAACATCTTCTTTTGCGCTTCGTGTGCAACGAGCTTTTCCTTGACGCCAACGAGTTCGCGCTCTTTCTCCGCCAAAATCTCCGCTCTCTTTTCCATTTGCGCCGTGCGCTCCTCTAACTGCTTGAACTTTTCTTCGTTGAGTTTATGTTTTTCTGCTTCGACGGCAATTTTCGTCTCGGCTTCGTGCAATCGCTTCAACTTTCCTTCGTTGCGTGAGAGTTCTTCGGACATGCGCTTGGATTTCGATTCGAGCTCAGCGTGCTCCTTCTCCAACGTCATCAAAGCTTGCTTCAACGTTGCTTCGGATCTTTCAACCTTCTTTAATTCATCTCTAGCAATCTCATACTTCGCCTCGAGGTCTTTCCACGTGCTTTTAGTTTCTTTCAAAGTTTGTTCGACGGTTTGTAACCTATTTTGAGAGTTCTGTAAGGCATATCCAAGCTCTTTGGATTCCTCGAGTTCGTTCTCAAACGCCGCCTTCTCCTTTTCGAGTTGCTCCACGCGCTGATCCAACAACGCGCGTTGCTTCTCGATTTCTGATAATCGAGCGGTTTGCGCACCGAGATTTTTCTCGTTTTCGCTGTTTGTTTCTATGAGTTTCGAAAGCTTTGACTCGGAGGCGGAGACTTCTTTTTGGAGTTGATCGCGCGTTTGGGCCAATAACGAATTTTCCTTCTCGAGGTTCATGCGGGTAACATCGTTCACTTTCTTGATCTTTTCCATCTCATCGAGCGTCTTTTCGAGCTTAGACTTGCCGAGCTCGGCGTTTTTGGCGCGTGAGAGTAATTCACGCTCGACAGCTTCCAGTGCGATGATTCGCGCTTCCAACTTTTTCTTTTCGGCTTCGAGCGAAAGCACTTCTTTCTTTGCCGCTGGAGCATCGCGTTCCAGGAATGAGAGTTTCGTCTCTAACACCGCCCTCTCTTCCAAAGATTTTGCGTATTGGTCTTTCGTCTTGGACAACTCTTCAGAAATTTTCGGATCGACGGTTGGTTTCAAACTTTTCTCCTTTTCAACTTCAAGCATGGCGATCTCGCGCGACAATCGTGCATTTTCGCTTTGAATGCGTGAAAGTTCCTCTTTCGCGGCTTTATGATCCGCACGCGCAGCGACAGACTCGTCTTTGAGCTTCTGCATTTCTCTTGACGAGACTTTTGCAGGTGAATTCGCGATTGTTTCGTTCAGTTCGACCTTTTGTAACGAAACTTTTTCTTCCAAAGATTTCACCTTCGCCTCTAACTTGACTTTCTCCGTGAATAGTTTCGCGCGTTCCCTCTCTTGTCGCTCGATTTGTTTCACTTGCTCGTGAGGCGACGCGATTTGCTCGCGCATAGATTGAATCTTCTTCTCGAGCTCTTGCGTCTTTTGCTCCGCTTGCTCGAGTTTGATTTTTGTATCGTACACTTCACGTTCGCGCGCGTTCTTGGCTCGCGCAAGCTCCTGCGATATTTTATCATTTTTCCTCTCCAAAGATCGACGCAAGTCTTCGAGTTCGTTCTTCGCTTTGCGGTTCAGATTTGTAATATCGGATTCCAGTCGAGATATTGTCTTTTCGAGTTGTTTCTTTTCATTTTCGGCGGATTTACGTAAATCGCGCATATCCCGCTCAAACATCTTCGTCGCATCCCTTTGACCTTGTTCGCGCGCCATCGACGCTTCTTGATCCAAGCTCTTGAGAGCTTGGATTTCATTTTCAAAATCACTCTCGACTTTTTCTAACTCTGCCTGATGCGATTTCTTGAGTGCTTCGATTTTGTCGTTCGCGTCTTTGAGTTTCGCCTTGTGTTCTTTGGTGATTCGAGCAAGTTCAGCCTCATACCGTAATTCACTTTGCTTATCCGGTACCTCTACGTATTTAACCATTTCTTCCATTTCCGTTTTCGTAATCGTATGAGTGTTGTTGCCATCATTACTGCTACCTTTTGGTGATGAAGATACATTAGACGCTGGCGGAGTTGGCGAAGGAACTGTCTTCTCTTCTTCCCTCGTCGCAGCCGCAACGATGGTGGGCGCAACTGCCGAGGCGCGAAGCTGCGCGATTTCAGCAATATACTTCGTCTCTGACTGTTTCTTCTCACGTTCAATTTCGGTGAGCTTTTTGACGTGTTCTTTGTTAAGTTCTGCTCTCGTACGTTTAATCTCGTCGTCCAAATTTAATTCAATCTTCTTCAACCGGTCGATTTCTTGTTTGTATGTCTTTTCCGCTTCTTTGAACCCACCCATTTTCGCTGATTCGATATCCTTAGCCATAGATTTCGTTTTCTTCATGAGTTCAGCTTCTTTGTTCTTATACCGCTTGATCTCTTCCGCGAGTAACGAGCGCGCTTCTTTTTCCGCTTCCTCGAACGCTTTCTTCGCTTCTACGGTGCCTTCGTCGATGCGCTTCTTGATTTTCTTGGATTCATTGTCGAGGGATTTCTCCTTCTTGGCGAGCGCTTTGCGCTCCACCTCCAAAGCCGCCGTCGTTGCCTTTTCTGAATCTATGACTTTCTTTTCCGCTTCCTCCACCTTCTTTTTCGCTTCTTTAATGGCTTTATCCGTCGACGCCTTCAAATCTTTCTGAATTTGCGATGTTTCCATCTCCAACACCTTCTTTCTGCTCTCAACATCTTTATCCGCCTTGGCCAAGATTTTCTTCTCGTGCTTCTCGAGCGTCTCCTTGGAAATCCCGGTCGGAACTTCAACAAAGTACTCCAACTCAACAATTTTCTCGATAGGCTTTTTTGATTCGAGCTTTTTGCGCACAGATTTAACCTCTTTCTCGAGTTCTTTCACGGCTTTTGTGCTTTCATTCTTCTGTTTTCGTTCTGTTTCGATAGATTTCTCCAAGTTTTCGATTTTCGTCTTCAACTCTTCATTCTTCTTTTTCACTTCATCTTTGGTCAAATACACCTCGACGAGTTTCTCCACTTCCACCTCTATCGGCGCCGTTTCTTGCTTTAACTTTTCGAGTTTTACGATTTCCGATTTCAATTCCGCTTTACCGAGCTCTTTCGCGCGCTTCAAATCGGATTCAGTAATACCGGTTGGGACTTTCTTCTCGACAATCTTCTCAACAACTTTTTCGACGACCGTTGGCACATCTTTGTACACCGGGACTTCAACAATCTTTTCAACGATGCGCTCGACAATAACTGGCGGGCTCATGGCGCCACTCGCCGCCGGAGAAAGATTACCCGACCTCTCGTGCGCGATGGCATTTCCAGATTTGGATTTCATAATTGATGACATTGGTGCGTCCACCATCGGCGATGCATATTTCGCTGATTTACCCGCAGGCGTGGTGAAATTGGACGTAGCAGACATAGCAGGCGCCGGTGTGATTTGATCAAGTCTCGACATTTTTGATACTGGCGTGGACGCCGCGCCAGCTCTGAACATTTCGTGTTTGTTAGGGTCGAATCGAGTCGACGCGTGTTTTGGAGAGTATTCGCGGGAATGGATTCCAGAAAGGACAGCCAAAGCAGACGATGTCGATGCACCGATCGCTTCTTCTTCTTCTTCCTTTTCTTTATTTTGCGCATCCTGCATCGCATTTTTCATCGAAGCGACCATTTGCTCCGCGACCACGCGTTTCGATTCGAGACGACTGGCATTTTCTTCCGCAACTTGCGCTCTTTCTTCCGCTATTTCCAAACGTTGCTGCAAGGCTTGCGCGGCAATACCGACGCGTTCGTTCCCTTCCGATTGTCGAGCGCGGAGTAACTCGAAAGTTAACCGTTGCAAATCTTCGTTCGCAAGCTTCAATTTTTCCTCCATGACGACAAAATTTACGTTTCTGAAAATGTCCTCCTCGACGAGATCGACGTGATCTTGCACGACAACCTTCGTGTCCGCGTGCATTTCCTCGATCTTCCGGGTCAAAGACGCAATCTTCTTTTCGCTCGTCTCTTTCGCTTCTGTTGAATCTTTCGTGAGTTTCTCGATGTTCATCATAGCATCTTTCTGTAACTCTCGCGAGTTATCCAATAACTCTTTGTTTTTCGTATTCTCCTTCGTCAACTCTTCCATTTCTTTTTCGTATTTCGCGGTTTCTTTTTGCAACAAAACAATCGCGTGTTTCGCCTCGGTCAATTGCGTTGCTTTCTCTAAACCTTCGGAGTGTAAATGCTCTTTTATTTGTTCGTGCATCTTTTTCATCTCTTCTAACGCCTTCGATTTTTCCTCCAAAGACATCGTCAGTTTTGCCTCGCCACTCGTGAACTCGCCTTTATGCTTTGAATAGTTTTCGCGTTCGACTTCTAAACTCTTCTCGGCGGCTATTTTCGATTGTTCGGCTTTTTCGAGGAACCATTTGAGTTTTTCGTTCTCTGCTATGGTCGTCGCCAATCGGTCGTCCAACTTTTTCACGTTCAACGAAGCCTCTGAATCCGCGCTTTTGACGAAATCTTTCAACTTGTGTACTTGCTCGTTCAACCCTTTGACGATTTTGTTTCTGTCTTCTCTTTCGTTGTGCGCTGCTTCCTCGGACGCATGAATTCTCGCCTCCAACTCTTTGATCTTCTTCGCATACCGATCGCTTAACTCGAGCGTGCGTTGTGAATGTTCCCTTCGTAGCTCCGCAACCTCGTTCGCGTGTTTCACTTTCATTTGCGAAATCGCGTTCGGCAACAACTTGATCTCATCTTCGTTCAACGCCACGTCTTCGCCTTCGTTGTTTTTCACCATGACGACGTTCGAGTTGATATTTTCGTCGCTGTACCTCGCCCGGGCATCCATCAACACGTTGACATCGTCTCTCATTTTATCGTTTGCCAAATGCGCCACTTGGTAAAACTTGGAATCGCTCAAATCTCTCGCGGCTTTACCATTTCGAATATTTCGATCTCTCAAAGCCACTTCCGCCATGCTCGCCAAAAGTCGCGCGTTCGAAATATCGTTCGCCCGTTGTCTTAATTGCAAGTTAATAGTCTCCACGACGGATTCAATATCGTCCACATCCACGAACTCCTTCGGTTTAAACGCTTTATCTTTGAACAACATAATCAACGACGTTCGGTTTTGCATGAACCCAACATTCGTCACTTTCGGCGCCACGGACTCTAAATCAAACAATGGAATCTTCAGCCTCAACGGCTGTGTCTGCATCCCGTTACCTACCGCCGCCGGTAATAACGCGTTCAACAAGCCTTCCTCTTCTTTCTCTTTTTCTGCGTCGAAGCAGACATACGACGTGGTTACGTACATCTCTCCCATCCCGCTCGTTTTCGGCGACAACGCCTTACACTTGATCGGACCTTTCGTGACTTTTTCAGACGGCGCGAGTTCGAAGAGTTCCCACGCGCCTCCGAGTTCGATGGACGCTTTCGCGAGTTCCGCGGAGAGTTTCGCGCGCGTCTTCCATCCTCGGACGACCGCTTGGACTTTCTTCAAAATTCTAATCATTCGTTGTTCAGCTACCGCGTCGTCGGAGCGCGTCTCGTCATCGTCGCGCGAGGAACACGCTTTGCCGTTCGAGGCACCCACACCAGACGCCTTTCGACCCGTCCCTTTGTCCGACGATGCGCGTTCTCGAACGTCGTTTTCTTTTTCTTCTTCTTCTCCTCCTCGCGGCGTCTTCTTCGACACCACCACGACGTCCTCTTCTTTCGGCATCTTTGAGAGATCGCCATCATCGATGGTGTTGGCATCGTCATCGGTCGCACAAAGAGTCGTCGTCGAAACGCTCTCTTGGACGACACCACCACCACCACCAACAGCGCTTTTGTTGCCTCCTCCTCCTCCTCCTCGCGACGTCGATCGCGTGGTCTTCTTCTTCTTTTTGTTGTTGCCCATGACGACGACGACGAATGTCCTTGTGTAATTGTAATGGCGGGAATTGGAGCCACACAAAAGAGAAAGATATTTTTTGCTGAGTTTTAGGGTATAGGGTTTAGGGTTTTCCATCCATACAAAAAAAGAAAAGAGAGAGGTATGTTCTTCTTCGAAAAAAAGGGAAAGAAAAGGAAGAGGAGGAACACTTTATTTATGTGGGAAAAGCTTTTGTTCCCGAGACGACGACAAGAAGGTTGCTCTCTGCGTTGAGACGACGGACGGACGAGGAGGGACGACGACGACGACGATGATGCGAGCGTGACGACGCACGTGGGAACCGCGACCGGGCGACGACGACGACGACGACAAAGAGGATGGACGGCAAAGGATTCATCGTCCCGAATCCAAGCGCCGGCGTGAATGCCGAAACGGTTGCAGCGCTGGAAAAAGT
>Ga0163180_10001536_pt1 | contig 13121 bp, 10 predicted proteins | sample AtlANTMetagenome_2_FD_109647 | JGI IMG/M metagenome (GOLD analysis project Ga0163180, IMG submission 109647) | Marine eukaryotic phytoplankton communities from the Atlantic Ocean - Atlantic ANT 4 Metagenome | ecosystem: Environmental > Aquatic > Marine > Oceanic | place: North Atlantic Ocean...
CCACTTGGGCTGGGTCCTTGTCACTCCGGCATCCCAGGACACCGGCCAGAACAAATACGTAGGCAAAACGACTCATGACTTCCCCTTTTGGCAGCTTTGGCATTGTCGCTGCAAGGACACTGGCGCGTCAATCACTGGCTGCGTCAAAATCCTGTGGTCACGTAACCACACAGCTATACTTCAGCCGTGCTGCCATCCTCAATAGCTGCAATCCGCCCCCTTCTCGCGCTGGCGATCGGGGCAGGGTGCGCCAGTAGCAAAGATGCCGCGAGCAACGCAGACGGGGAAGAAACTGTCGCGCCCGGACCTTGGGAGGACATGGAAACCATCCCACTTGAGTCCGCGAGAGTGTTGCTGGAGCCCGAGATCAATGATGCCGCAGAGCCCACAGAGCTCGCGCTCATGCCCGACAGAGGGCTGGCTTTTGTCCTCGACACAAAAGCCGACCGGGTCCATGTGCTCGACAATCGGTACGGACACGACGGTCGAAGCTACTGCATCGACCCGGATGATGTCGCGACCTCGACGCCGAAGGGTGCCTCAACCGAATGCCCAGACCGCACCACAGAGATCCACCGTGGCTCCCTGCGACCCGGAGATCCACCCGTGGCCATGGGTGTGGACGCCCCGCAGCGATCGGTGGCGATGCTCACCCGCAGCGGAGTGCTCTTCGAGGCAACAGCAGACATCCTCACGTCCCATCCCCTGGACTTCCTCACGGTAGGAGCGGGTACCGAAGTCAATGGCCTGAGGGTTCCGGTGAGCGATGCCCATGTGGCCGCACACATGGGTCAGATCGCAATCGCGGCCCAGAATGTGCTCCTCATCATCGAGGGAGAGGACACCTCGGAGATTCGGCTTCCAGGGGCAGCCATGGACATCGCACTGGACGATGATGGCCCGATTGTCGCCACCGATAGAGGAGTCTGGAGCAGCGCAGGCACGGTGGAAGCGGTCGGAGAAAAGCTGGTTCAGTGGCAGGGTGACTGGTGGCTGGTTCAGGTCGAAGAGAACCAAGTGCTGCGACTGGAGGACAGCCACAGCATCGAGGTCAAGAAGCTGACGGGTCCAGCAGCCAGCGATCCGCGGACGGATGTACTTCATCTGGCATCCACAGCCGGACTTGTCCGCATCACGCCAGACGAGACCCAGACCAAGATCGACATCGACTCCCCGATCGATCTGGACATCAACGAGGCGGGAGAGACCGTGTTGCTGCATCCAGAGGGTGCGCTCACCGTCTTGGTGGACGAGACCACCTACGACACCGACACACCGCTCGACGTCTTCATCACCACCTTCTCCGAGCGACCCCGAAACGATGATGATGCGGTTGCATGCAGCTCGGAGGGCGCCAATCCCAGCATTGCAAGCTTTATCGACCGAGCGCTGCTGAACCGCTCGATGCTCGATGACCTGCCCGCCCCTGTCGGCATTGGGCTGACCGCAGCACTGGTCCGCCAGGCAGCAGAGTGTGGAGAGAAAGAGCGACTGGTGAAGGTGATCGACCACCCGGAGACCTCACCGGGTCTCCTGGTTCACGAAGACATGGAAGAGTGCCACGGCAACCGAAGCTGCCACACCACCGCACTGGGAGACTTGCTCTCCCAGTTCAGTGGAAAGCTCACGCCCAGCTGGCTCAGCGGCATGTCCACACATCACGAGCTCGATCTCGACTGGGTGCGCTCCATCGAGGAAGCCGGACTGCCCAGTCGATACCTCTTCTTCGGCATGTCGATTCTGCCCGACATCCCCCATCACTCCGATCTCCGCGCAAAGAACCCATGGCCGAGAGATCTGGGCGATATGAGCCGGGCGTGGTCCACCGATAGCGCTGCGGCGATAGCCGAGCGCGATGGTCGAGGGTGGCTCACCGTCTACCCCGGAGACGACATCCCAGCCTTCAACCTGGCGGGCTGCGAGAACCTCCTCATTCTGGAGTGCCACCCCCTGCTTCGTGGGGGAGGCGTAGTGCTGGACTCTGAAGATGTGGCCATCCTGGACCTCCTGCTGCACAGGGCCCTGGCCGACACCACAGGTGCCACCGCTCGGAGCTGGTCCTTCCACCTGCCGGACATCGGGACCTACAACTACACCGATGGATGCACGGACAAGTCGCGAATCTGGTCCGGAGAGAGCTGTGCTGCAGCACGCCTGCAGGAGTGGCTCATCGATGTGGACCGCCGCCTCGTCAGCGCTGGTGTGGCGGCATGGACGACCCCAGGCGAGCTCAGCAAGCCATGAGGTGGGTGCTCCTGATGGCGCTGGCATGCGGCACGACCAAGGATGAAGAATCCCGGTCCAACGGCGACACCGCGCAGAGCAACCCACAGCCCATCGAGGGGCCACTGCTCATGGCGGCGGAGACCACCACGGGTGAGCTGATCTTCCAGGACACCACTCGAGACAGGCGGGCCGGTGCTCAGTGCCTCACGGAGGTTCACCCCAACCGATGCGCCAAGGGCAGCCAAGACTTTCGTGAACCCTGCTTGATGTTCGGTGCAGTCCACGAGATCGAGGACGGCGAGGACATCCTCACCATCTCCTACACCATGCGGGACTCCGATGTGGACCACGCTCCTGGAGCAATGGTCCGACTCAAGCCAGGGCACCCCCCTCAGATTGAGTGGATCATCACCCAATTGAGCATTCCGTCCACACTGCAGGAGAGAGAAGGAATCGACTGCGAGGAGAATGCCGATGAACCTCGCTGCCACTTGTACGGCACCCACATCGCTGTGCCGGACCCCTCCGGCGAGGTGATCGTCGCGGACACAAGCAACTCCCGGATTCTGTGGGTGACCCCCCCGACCGATGGCAGCGAGACAGGAGAGGTCAAGGCCGTGCTCTCCCAGAGCCATCCAGACTGGGATGGAGCGGAGTTCGTCAATCACATCCAGCGCATCGAGACCGAGGACGCCACCTGGCTACTCGCCACCTTTAAGGGCCAGAAGGAGCGCGACGAGGAGAGCATCAACATGGGCCGCATCATGCTCTGGGACATCACCGATCGGAGCAATCCAGCGAGCCTGTGGAGCTACCCAGGCTCCGGAAACCTGGCTGCCGTCCACCATGCCTCCATGCACGAGACGCCCAAGGGAGCCCTCCTCTTGTATGCCCACAGCCTCGGAAACAGCGCGACGGCAAGTGACGGCGCCGGCTCAGTCGGCATTGCCCAGTGGAACGGATCCGACCCACCGATCTACTTGGCAGATGGACTGCTCGCCGAGGAGAATGAGCTTGGTTTTGTCCGATCGGTCGCATGGAATGACACCGCAGGGGCAATGCTGATCACCGACTCAGGATGCGAGCATGGAGAGGGCGTCTGCGAGCGAGACAGCGCCATCATGTCGACCAAGCTGCCGACACTCGACCCACCCAGCCTCACCGGCGCCTGGACAGAAGACGGGAGGAGCCAGAACTTCCTGGAGCTTCGCCGGCGGACGCTGTCGGCACCCAGTGGGCTGCAGATGCCGTTCTCGTCCGCGCTGTTCGATCCAGACAACCTCGGCCCCCAATTGGGCAATGTCGAGATTGGTCGATGCCCTTAGCCGCAGGCCGGCAAGTCAAGAACCAGATCGCCCGTCGGTGCTGTGACGACCCACCAGTCATCCACCAGCTTGGCACCTTGGGGCAGGTGAGCCTGCACCTCCATCGGGAGCGGATCCCCCGTCACGATCACCCGCAGACCCACCTGGGCTGCAGGATCCCATGAGGCGGCAAGCGGCACCCGAAATCGACAGGCGGTGGGCTGAAGCACCTGACCCTTTACCGTCTGCTTTCCAGCCTGGGCCGTACCCAGCTCAAAGTCCACAGTGGCACTGCGCGCACGACTCATCGGGATTCCATCGACAGGTGCCATCTGGACATCAATGGTGAGGGTCACCCGCCCGTTGACGATGCGCTTGGCCACACCCTTCGGGATGCGTCCAACGGTGACCTCCTGTCCGGTCGGCTTGGCGGTGGCCAAGCCAATTAGCATCAGCCAGATCACTTCTTCTTGAGGACGTACTTCATGAGGTCTTCTCGTTGGTAGAAGGCCTCATGATTGGAGTCCCGGTAGCCCTTGTAGTCATTGTAGGTATAGCTACCGGTGTTCTTGGCTATCGAGGTCTGCTGCAGCGTTCCGTCCGCACCCGTCTGCCAGCGCATATTGTCGCCCTTGCTGGTGTTGCGGAAGTAGGCGTCATTCATCGCCGTCTGATCACCCGAGTCCTTTCGGGCGATATCCAGCATGTACTCACCGGAGAAGAACGCCCCGTAGTCGGAGCCCGGCGCGATCCCTTCCCAGTTGCTCATGTTCTCGACATTGGGAAAGACGCTCTGAACCCAATCCTGGGTGCTCATCTCGTTTCCTTGCGCATCCTGCTGGTCGATCTCGTGGGTGTTGCAGGCGGAGAACATCACACTCTTGACCTCGGCACAGGCCTTGGGAAAGACCGCACCCAGGGCCTCGATGTCATTGAGGTTGAGTGTGTCACCCGTGACCTGATTGCTGTCGTACTGGTGATCTCCGATCTCGCCAAAGATGTAGTCCGTACCCTTGTAGTGGTGGCCGCTGAGCACCAGCGCGGAGATGTCAAACTCACCCATCTCGGCGCGGTTCAACACGCTGATGAGCTGAAGCAGCTCATTGGTTGCACGGGCACCCGAATCGGTGGTCTTGGCATTTCCCTGAGAGTCCTTCAGGAGCGCATCGATCACAGCCTGGGTCTTCTCCTCATTCAAGCCGACATGCGCAAGAGCGACTCGCCAGTCGGCCTGCATCGCGGCCACTTCCGAGTCGGTCGGTGACTGCGATGAGGGCCCCAAGGTCAAGACATCATCACCAATCTTGACCTGGCCATCCTTCAGAGAGTTGTCCTCGTACCACCACTTCATTCCAGCAGCGGTCTCCTGGCCAAATGCGTACTGCCCCGTCTTGTGTCCCCCCTTGAATGGATCGGAGATGGGGATCATGGACGTCTTGCCCAGGCCCTGCTGGTCCGCCCGCTGAAGCGCGGCGAGTGTCTCCGGAATCTCGTCGTTGTGGTGCGTGACACTGTTCTGGGTCAGGTAGATGACCACCTGCTCCCGCTCCGCTTCCGTACCCTCGGTGAGCGCTCGGACGTGATCCGCCATGTCCGCGTTGGACGTACCCGCCCCCGTCGAGCTGGACGTCGAGGTCCCGCTCGTGGTGGTACTGCTGCTATGACTTCTTGTGGAATGATCTGGCATGGGGCACTTTCAGCAGCACCATCCTACACACGGTTCATGCATTCGGCATCCCCCTAAGTCGTGAAGATACTCAGTCGCACCATGATGTCCATTCTCTCTCTGCTGCTCCTCTCCTTGTCCGCCTCCGCCGAAGAGACCATCTCCGAGTGGGTGAACAGCGTCCCAGCCACTGCAGCGACCCTGAGCCTGCTGACCACCCTTCCAAGTGCCGATGGACCTGTACCTGCGGATCTCCCCGCCGCGCTCGCTGCGTATTCCCGAGAGCATCTCGCACACCGCGCACAGTCCAAGATTGAGTCCGCCCTGACGCGCTGCAAGGTCGAGACGGAGGCAGGCTTTGTAAGCGAGCATATGCCGGTTCAAAATCCGATAAGTGAGTACGTACTTGAGTCGACTGTCCAGATCGAGTCCATCTTCTGCCTGGACTCTGGAACCGCCGCTGAGGCATTCGAGATCTACCGAAGCGAGGCGTTCCAAATCGCCGCGTTGCCGCTGGTCACCCAGCTGAGACGCGACGGGGATCAAATGTGCATCCAGACCAAGCCCGCGATGGGCGGCATCCTGCCTCCCGCAAGCTTCTGTCACCGGTTTCAGGCCCACACAGGGCCCGACTTTTCCGGTGTGGTCGGCTGGCTCACAAGCAACCGTCCAGGACCCGATCATCAGGCCCTGTTCTTTCGCTACTACGTGGTGATCTTCGTCGATCGACCCAGCGGTGGTGTCGCAGGGTTCAGAGCGGCCATCACACGCGGTAGAGATCTCAACACGCTGCAGCGCGGACTGATTCGCGCCACCGCAGACAAGCGGCACAGCTACCTTCAGGAGCACCTAAATACAGCACTAAATGGCCTCTAAAACATCACCATTTATACCTTTTGAACTGTACAATTAGAACATTGGGTGTTCACTGTGAAAAAATGGGGACGACAGTGCTCTGAAGCGGGGGTAGGTTGGCCACCTTCATAGAGGTGAACTCATGAACGACGCGCTCGAAAAGCCCACCAAGATCATCTGGGGAAACGCTGTTTTCCTCTTCCTGACACCACTTCTCAGTGTGATCCTCGCACCGCTGTACCTGGTGCACTACGGCTTCTCCTGGCCGCCGATGATCGCAGCATTGACCTTGTTTGCGCTCACCGGACTGGGCATCACCAGTGGATACCATCGCCTGTGGTCCCATCGGACATACAAGGCCGCAGCCCCCATTCGGCTCATTCTGGCCATCATTGGTGGTTCCGCATGGCAGAACAGCATCGTCGAGTGGTGCTCAGACCACCGCCGGCACCATCGCTTCGTGGACACAGATGAAGATCCCTACAACGCACAGAAGGGCTTCTGGTGGTCGCACATGGGCTGGATCTTGGTCGAGCGCTCGAAGAACGATTTCTCAAATGTGAAGGACCTTTTGAGAGATCCAATCTGCAAGTGGCAGCACGACCACTACTACAAGATCACCATCGCCTTCAATGTGGGCGTGCCTCTCGTACTGGGCCTCATCTTCAACGAGGTACTGGGCATGCTGTTGTTCGCGGGGCTGGTTCGGGTGGTCTTGGTGCACCACGTCACCTTCTGCATCAACTCTCTGGCGCATATGATTGGCAACCAGCAGTGGAGCCGGGAGAATTCCGCTCGAGACTCGTGGGTGCTGGGCATGTTGACCTTTGGCGAGGGGTACCACAACTACCACCACGCCTTTGAGACGGACTATCGAAACGGTCCGCTCTGGTACAACTTCGATCCCGCCAAGTGGCTCATCTGGTGCATGTCCAAGGTCAACCTCGCCTGGGACATTCGGCGTACACCCGCAGACCTCGTGCTTCGCAAGCGATACGAGGAACGCCGCGAAGACATGGCGGAGGTCCTGCAGACGTTCGGTCAGCGGATTGAGACCTGGCGCGAAGAGGTCTCCGAGCGTGCTGCGCATCATGCAAGTGCCGCCCGTCAGGGGCTAGAGAGTCACCTGCTCCGTGCCGAAGAGCGCCTCGAGAATGCCTTCTCCGATATGCGCAAGGCACGAAATGCCTATGCGGCTGCGCGCCGCAGCGAAGCCTCCAAGCGAGAGCTTCAGACCCTGCGCGCTGCAGCCAAGCATGCACACCGCTCGGTCAAGACGGCCTTCTCCGAGTGGGAGCAGGTCCTGACAGACTGGACAGCCGTGGCAGTGCCAGTTCCCGCCTAGCGCTGATACCCTGGGCCGATGAACGAGCCCCGCCTCCTCTCCCTGGGTGACAAGCCAGTCCGGCTGTTGATCACCCTGCACCTGGCGAACATCCTCACGATGGTGGGGATGAACACCCTGACGCTGCACGGAGTCTGGCTGCCGTGGGTCTACCTGACCGCACTGGCGGCGGGGTGGGGTCTGATTGGGCGCACGACATTGGGCAAGCCCAAGAGCGACAACCTGAAGCTGGGCAGGTGGGATCGATGGTGGATCGACCTGGGGTTCCTCACGGTGGTCGGCGCCATCGCACTGAGCCGTGTTGGGTACATCTCTGAGGCTTGGCTCGGTCATGTCATCGAGCCGGTCTGCTGGGATGACTGGTTTCACCTCCAAGACATCTCCAGCGTTGCCAATACCGAGCGATTTCCACCCACATCCGCGATGCGGCCCGACCGGTACCTGAGCATCTATTACGCACCCTGGATGTTCGTGGGCTTCATTCACAAGGCCCTGCCATTTGCTGTGAACACCCTGAAGAACAGCTTGGCCATGGGCATTGGGATCCATGTACTGCTGACAGGCTACGCGACGGTCTACCTCGCCCGGTGCCTCTCCGTGCGACGCACTCAGTTCCTGCTGCTGTGCTACCTATTCTTGGCCTACGCCGGCTTTGAGAGTGTGTTCCTGTTCACCAAGCCCGGCGTACAGCTGGAGTGGTGGACTCGGTGGTACGGGGTCGATGTGCACCTCCCTAGCTGGCCACAGCAGCTGCTCTGGGTGATGCACCACCTCTCCGCAACCGTGTCCACCATGCTCGCCGCATGGGTGTTCACCGCCCAAGAGCGAGACATCCAGGCCCGAGGTCAGTGGCGGCATCAAGTGGTGGCAGGCCTCCTCCTCGTCCACGCGCTCTTCTCAAGCGCATTCGTCGTCATCGGCGCGCTGCCAATCGGCCTGGCCTTCGTCGGATGGAGGCTGCGCGAGCGCTGGCGCGAGGTTCTGGCCAGCGGCCTCATCGCCACCATCGGAGCACTCTCGACCCTGTGGATCTACCTGGGCAAGGACACCAAATTCGTCTTTGGCAAGCACGTAAAGGATCTGGCCATCTACCAGTTTGGGGTTCAGGATCCGACCTGGGATTGGATACTGAGCTTTGGTCGCTTTGTCGGCTTGGAGGCCCTCGATCTGATCGGCTACCTGATGCTGCTGGCCTTGGGTGCAAGAGCGTGGCTGCGGGACCGCGAGGATCGCGTGTGGGTCGCACTCGCTGCAGGATTCCTCGTCGCGATCTTCTTCGTCAGCTTCTCCGGTATCGACAACCTAGCGGCACGCGGAGTGATGGTGCCCCTGGTGGCCTTGGCCTGGGTCGCGGCCAAGCATGCCCCCGATGTGAGCATCCGACATCCGATCGCATGGGTGGTCTTGGCGGTGATGTCCTTGGGGACCATGAATGATCTGTTCATCTTTCATGAGCGAAACATCAAGCACCCTCAGCTGGGACCCGCAGCCCATACCTGGGACGCACAGATGGCCCAGAAGATCTACAAGGTGAACACCGACCGATCGGTTGATCGCGTCGACTTCAGCACGATGTTTGAAGGCCGCATGCCGAGAGAAGATCAAGTCTGGCAAATCGAGCGGGTACTGACAGGTGAGGATCGACCCGTGACGCCCGATGGGTGGGAGCGGACCCGGGAGCTCAGTGAAGAGCGCACCAACCCGGGGCCCTTTGGCCCATGGACCTGGCAGGACTGGCGCAAATCGGGCGCGCGGAATCCGTCTGCGAGGTGACTACCCGCATCAAGAGCAACATCGTTGGCGTGGGGTCCCACACACAGCGCTGCGGCGTGCACAAGCAGTGACCAGTGCAGTTGAGGCGCAACGATCCTCGTGCACCCTGTCTTGAGCCAACAACGCATCGCTTCAGGCGGAAGACTGGCACATCACTCACGGCGGAATAACCAGGACCTCTTGTCGGAGTTTGACCATGCCCATGCATCCCATTTTCCTCAGTCTCATCGTCCTTGCCGCCTGTGGCTCCAAGGAGGATGACACGGATACCGGCGTGGCCGATGCCCAGCTCATCGGCGACATGGATGCCGATGCGGACACCGACACCGACACCGATGCGGACGCGGATGCGGACACCGATACCGACACCGATACCGACACCGACTCCGACACCGACGCGGACACCGACGCGGACACCGACGCGGACACCGACGCGGACACCGATGCGGACACCGATGCGGACACCGACACCGACGTCGGGCCGCCGGAGTGTGCACACGCATTTGAGCCACTGGATCGCACCGACTGGGAGCTGAACTACTGGGCGACCTTCCGCTCGGATACCCACGGAGAGTCCACAGGTGCCGCGGTCCATCGCTCCGATGGAGCGGGCTTCACAAGCGACGGCACAGCCGCATGGCTGAGGTGGGAGTCGCTGAGCGTCGATGGTGCTGGCGTCTGGGAGGGCACCACAGCGGTTCTGTGCGACCCCGATGATGGTCACAGCACGACGGAGTGGGACATGACCCTCTCCTATGAGGACTCGGCCTCGGCCTTTCCGTTGGCCCTGGGCGCGGTGTCGATGACCTTGTCCAGCCCGCGCAACTATCTGCCGCACACCGACACCATCGGTACCGGCGATACCTGGACCTTCTCCTACACCCTGGAAATGCCCGATCCGCTCGGCACCGGCCTGGCGCTCGCCAGTGTTCCAGCCAGCGGCTCCTATACCGATGGCGGGATGGTGGACATCCGAGTCGATGGTGCCGACTTCGAGGCTTGGCTCATCACCAGCAACTACACGGTGAGATGGAGTGAGGCGGGTCTCGGCTACATCTTCCCCGGCGATGTGGCTGCCAATGCCCAGTACTGGTGGGTCGAGGATCTGGGGCTGGTGCGCGAGCTTCACACCGACACCACCACCGGTGAGATCATCCTGGAGAAGTGGCTTGTGGGGCCCGGCGAGCCCGAGGACACCGGTGAGCCGGAGGACACGGGAGACTTTGACGACACCGGTGATCCGGGAGACACCGGTGCGCCCGATGACACGGGAGTGGAGCCGCCAGCGGCCTGCCCCCACCCCTACAACCCAGTCGAGATTGCTGGCTGGGAGAAGACCTACACCGCCACCTACCGCTCCGATACCTACGGAATGGACACCGCCACGGCCATCGAGCAAGGCAATGGTGCGGACACAGACTCCAGTGGCAGGGCCGGCTTCTCCACCTGGGAGAGTCTCTCCGTGCCCGGTGAGACCATCTGGCAGGGCACCACCTGGCAGGTCTGCGACGATGCGCTTGGCTTGAGCATCTCCGCGTGGGAGATGGACATCACCATCGACCTGGGCGGATTGTTCTTCCCCTCCACGGTTGGGACCACGCTGAGCGTTCCCAGAAACTACCTGCCCGACCCCGTGCTCGTGGGAACCGGCACAAGCTGGGACTACAGCTACACCATGGCCGCGGGGGACACGGCTCTGGGAGAGATTGCCTCCATCCCTGTGACCGGCACCTACACGGACATGGGCCTCGAGGAGATTGAGATCGAGGGAGAGACGATGATGGCATGGCGAATTCGAAATGCCTACACGGTGGAGTGGAGCGCATCCGGCGGCATCGGCCTGTTCACAGAGGACATGACCAGCCAGGCGGATACCTGGTGGGTCGAGGGGCTGGGCCTGGTGGCCGAGAGCCACATCGACATGGCCACCGATGAGATCATCCTGGCCAAGACCCTCAGCGCGTACGACGGCCTGTAAAGGGGCGAGCACCCCTGCTCTCTTTGGCTCTCGATCAATGGCGGGGATACGTCCATCCCATGCATATCGGTCGCTCCGGGTCCATCCGCCACATCGCACGGATCGGTGGATGCCTGCTCCTCATGGCGGGCTGCACCTCGACGACCGAGCCAGAGATCCGGATCGAGACCATCCCGGCGGGCAGCAAGGCCACCTCCGCTGAGGCACCGATGCTTCGCGATGCGCTCGGCCGAATGCCATACACCCTCTCGCTTCCTGATCACATCCTGCCGCCGAAGATCCCAGCGGACAACCCGATGACACGGGAGGGGGTGAACCTGGGTCGAATGCTCTTCTACGACCCCATCCTCTCCGGAAACAATGAGCAGTCGTGCAGCAGCTGCCATCTGCAGAAGTATGCCTTCACCGATGGGAGGCGGGTGTCGATCGGTGCCACGGGCGCTGTCGGCTACCGAAACACCATGACGCTGACCAACCTGGCCTGGGCCGACACCTTGATGTGGGACGGAAGTGCCAGCTCGCTGGAGGAACAGGCCATGTTCCCCATCACCGATCCCAGGGAGATGGATCAAGACATCGACGAGTTGGCAGAAGAGCTCAAGGCGCACCCCCGCTATGCCAAGCTGTTCGCAAGCGCATTTCCAGGCGAGGAGATCACGGTGCTCCTGGTCAACAAGGCGCTTGCTCAGTTCATCCGAACCCTGGTGAGCTTCAGCGCACCATATGACTTCCTTGCACCAGAGGACGGTGAGGGCGTGGAGCTGACAGCACAGCAGACCCGCGGCAGCACCCTGCTGACCGAGCGACTGCCCAAGAACGATCCGGAGGGCACACTCGATCTGTGCAACGTCTGCCACGACCAGACCAAGGGCCTTCGTCCTCGACCAAAGACTGAGGAGCATGGACTCCGTGGCCTGTTCACGAGCACCGGATTCTCCAACAATGGACTGCCCCTGTCCAAGGCCGACCTGGGCCGGTACCAGATCACCAAGAAAGAAGAAGACAAGGGACAGTTCAATATCCCCACGGTTCGAAACATCGCCCTGACCGGGCCCTACATGCACGATGGGAGGTTTGAGACCCTGCACGAGGTGATGGAGCACTACAATGACCACATGCAGGACATCGCCAACCTCGATCCCCGACTTCGCGGCAAGGATGGCCCCTTTCGAATGAACCTGACCGATGAGGACATCGACGACATCGTGGTACTGCTGGAGCTCTTCACCGATGAGAGCTTCACCACCAACCCAGCCTTTGCCGACCCGATGGCGTCTGGCGCAGGTGTAGATGCGGTGCACTGAGCCCATGGGCACAGCATGAACGCAGCCACCGCACGGATCCGCCTCAATGCGCTGCGGCTTCGGCTCGCCAAGGTGATCCCGTCCCTGCACCCCGGTCGCGGTCCAAGCCGCACACTGTGGCCTTCGATCGCACTGAGCGCGGCCCTGCTGATCCCGTGGATCGCCTCGCCCATCCTCATCCCCGACACCATCGAGATGCTGGCCACAGGCAGATGCTTGCTGGGCCTCGGCATCGGTGATGCGGTCTGCGAGAGCCTGGATATGGGCCGCTACCCGGTGCTCTTTCCGGTCCTCAGCGGCATCGCATGGGCCAGCGGTCTCGCCCCGACAACCGCCGCCATATTGGTGGGCCTGATCGCCGCATGCATGGCCTGCGCCATGGCCACCGCCACCCTGCAGGAGCGAGGCCTGCTCCCCGCCATCCTGATGCCCGCCATCATGCTGGCGGTTCCTGGGGTTCGTGCTCACCTGTTTGCAGGGGATGCCCGCGGCCTGATGATCCTGGGCATGCTTGGGGCATCCCACTGGCTGATGAGCGACCGCAAGAGTGGCTTCATCTTGGGTGGCTGGCTCTCCATGATGATCCTGGCCCGCCCCGAGTCGGTGCTGGCGGCCGCAGGACTGCTGCTGCTGACAGCGCCGCGCGACCGACCGGCCGCCTATAGGGCCC
>Ga0163180_10001537_pt1 | contig 13118 bp, 8 predicted proteins | sample AtlANTMetagenome_2_FD_109647 | JGI IMG/M metagenome (GOLD analysis project Ga0163180, IMG submission 109647) | Marine eukaryotic phytoplankton communities from the Atlantic Ocean - Atlantic ANT 4 Metagenome | ecosystem: Environmental > Aquatic > Marine > Oceanic | place: North Atlantic Ocean...
CGTCCTTGAACAGCCACCGTCCGGCCGTTTGGAAGAAACAATTGGTAACGAGCCGGTTCGCGGTTTGGAGTCTATTTTTCAGTCTCCAAATTCCATCAACCCGGTATCGATTGGAGGTACCCTTATGTATAAGAGTGTTCTGATTTCTCTTTGTCTTCCCGTTGGCTGTCAAATCGGGCTCACGGCGAAAACCACAGACAGTGGGACGACGCTTCCCCAACCGGAAAATTTGGTCGATAGCGTTCAGGAGCCTGTTGACAGCGGCCTCGTGGCGGTGGACACCAGTGAACCTCCACCCGTTGAATACGCTTTGGACTGTGGGCGCATTCCCATGGCGAATGAATCATGGGCACTCTGCTTTGAAGGGGAGGACCACTGTGAGGTCGTCTATGACGATGGGGCGGGCTGTGATGCGGTGTGTGCTGCGGCAGACTTGGTGTGCACCGGAGCCTTTGAAAATCGCGACGGCGTGTGTGCCCCCGATCAGGACCGCCCCGCCCTTCCTTGCGATAGCGGTCACCAGTCCGATTACTGCATATGCGGTGGCGTCGGCGAAGCCTCCGTGGACGACCCCGGCCCAACGCCGCCTGAGGATAGTCCCGTCGAGGGAAGGGCCGAAAGTCTGCTGGCCGAACGGGAAGGTTTTGGTCGACACGCCACAGGGGGAGATGCGACCCAGATCTATCGGGTCACCAGTTTGGCCGATGACGGCCCCGGTACACTCCGGACAGCATTGGAAAGCCCCACCCCTTGGACCATCATCTTCGAGGTGGATGGGCACATTTATTGGGAAACGGATGTCCGCGTTCAGTCGAACAAAACCGTCGATGGTCGAGGCCGTGACCTCACTGTGGATGGGACCTGGCGTTTGAAACATGTCCGCAATGTGATCATCTCCGATCTGTCGCTGACGCGAAGTCCACGGGATGGGGAAGACGTCTGCGAACAAGACGGCGACGTCGTCCTGATCACCGGCGACGGTGGAGCGCATCCGGATGACTTCAGTACTCGAGACATCTGGCTGCACCATTTGGACTTCCGTGACGGTGGCGATGGGTTGCTCGACATTCGAGGAGGTACAAACATCACGGTGTCCTGGAGTCATTTTGTCCAGCACAAGAAGGTGTCACTGGTATGGCAGGACGTGAATGGACGGCCCACAGAAGGCATGCAGGTGACCTGGCATCACAATCATTTTGACCACACCACAGTCAGAAACCCGCGTTTTCACTATGGTCAGTCGCATTTCGTAAACAACTACGTTGACGAATGGTGGCAGTCGGGTGCGGCCTCCTATGACGGGGCCCAGTTCTTCTCTGAGGCCAACGTCTATCGTGCTGGCGATGACTGTTACGGTATCCCCGGTGTCATGCCCTGCATCGATGACAACCCGTGCGCCATTAATAATGATTGGTTTGTGGATAGGAGCATGGCTGTGGTGACGACTGGCTCGTCTGCACCCGGTCGGGTTCGGGGTAGGGGAGACCTTCTTCTCAATGGCGCTCAGATCGAGATTACGAATCCATCCGAGGTGTTCGAACCGACAGAGAGCTACAGCTTTCCAGTGGAAGTGGCGACAGAGGACTTGGCTGCAAGGATTGCTGCGGAGTCCGGCCCACGGACAGACTGGTCGGAGTAGGCGCTTAGTCAGGCGTATCGAAAATAGTCAGGCGTATCGAAACGACGATGGGGTGCGAAGAACACTGTTCTTCGCACCCCATGGTGTTTCAGTCTATTGGGCGTCGACTTAGTCGAACGATCCGTAGATGGCTTTCGCATCATCGATATCGTCAAAGGTCTCGATGCCGATGCAGCGGCCGTCTGGAGAGACTTCGGAAGGACGGACGTAGACCTTGCCACTTTGAGTCAGGCTGATGAATCCATCGCCATCCAGGTCCAAGTTGACGATTTGGTTGGTTTGAGGCTCCCAGAACCCAATCCGGCCGTCGTCGTCATGGAAGTCGTTCAAAGCGTGGCCGGAAACCGGCTTGGAGCAGGTCTTTTTGTCGAACTCGATGAGGACTGTGAAGGTCACATCGTGTCCATCGTCTTCCATCGCGTCCTCGAAGTCTTCCGCAAAGTCATCGCAGTCGTTGGTCGTTTTGACCCAAGGGTTGTGTGGAGCGTCGATCTCGTTGGCATCCGCATCATGGGCCCATCCTGCGGGAAGTTGGACACCGTTCGTCGGCAAGCGGAAGTGGGTCCCGCCTGTACCGGGCTTCTCTGCGAATACCAAGCCGCTGGAGAGTGCGCCTCCGGCATCCACACAGGCTTCTTGGCTCGTCCGGAGCGTGTCCCAGCTGCCGTCGTCTTCGACGATCAAGCAGTTTTCACCGTTTTCGTGTCGCAAAGGATCCGTGCCGCCGACCAGCAGCTCATATCCCGTTGTCCACTCGTCGAGATCCGGATTGTCTTCCACCATGGCTTTGAAGAACTGCGCATCGGGACGAGGGTATTGATCGCATGTGTCCCAGGTGGTCACTTCATCGGAACCCTCGATGGGGATATCGAGTGGGGCCCAAGTGATCAGGTCTTCGGACCCATAGATTTGGTAGTCTTCCTCACCGTGTGTGCCCGTCAAGGTCAGTTCTGCGCCCACGCCACCTCCGTCACAGAGGGCAAAACCAATGCTGAGTTCAAGATCGAGCACCGTGAACGTCTGAGAAACCTCGGCAAAGGCTCCATTTTCATACCAAATCTCGGCTTCGACCAAATAGGTGCCTGGCTCGGACCAGCTTGCATATTGAAAGGTATGGCCGTAGTCGGGCATGTCTGACCCATCGAGGTGCCATTCGATGGTATCGACGGTGCCGATTCCAGTATCGATGGCCAGCGTTAATGTTTCTCCGGTGCTGAGCGTTCCGGAACTGTCGGAATACAGGACGGGCTCTGTGTAGTAGTCGGTGTACCCGCCGGTATCGTCCTCGTCTTCGTCGTAGTAGTAGCCCACGGACCAATGAAACAGTTCTGCATCTACAATCTTTTGTTGTGTGCTGCCTGAGCCGATTTGTGTGCTGCCTGAGCCGATTTGTGTGCTTACGGAGCCGATTTGTGTGTTTCCGGAGCCGATTTGTGTGTTTCCGGATCCGATATGCGTGTTTCCGGATCCGATTCGTGTGGCGTCCAGCACGAGATGCGTGTTTCCGGAACCAATTTCTGCGGTTCCAGAACCGATCACGTTGGGACCGTCGGTATGCGCTGAATCCGCTGTCGTGTCACAGCCGGTGGTGAAGGTGGTGAGTGCAAGAATAGTGAGTAGGGTGTTGTTAGACATTTCTTCTCCTGGATGGCACACGTTCCGTGCCGAAGTGGGTTGATTTTGGCGACCTCATTGAGGCGTGAAATCAACATACCCACGCAGTCGGCGAACAAATCTTACAGAGTGTTTCAAAGCCATTCGATGAATTTCGACTTCGAAAAAACCATGGTTCAACGCCATTTATTTTTACTGTTCGTTCAGCACCTTTACGCTGGAAATGGTCTTCTGAAGGTCAAAAGCCGATCCTTCGTGAAGGGATTTTGCAAGGGATTCTGCCGCCTGTAGTGCTTCGTTTGCTGCATCGAAGTCTCCGGCAAGGTACTCGACACGAGCCTGATTACACAGCACTTCACCTTGCGTCATCTTGTTCGCCGCACCTATTTCAGCCACCGCTTGGTCTAAGTGGCTTCGTGCTTCAGCAAGCTGGCCTTGCTCCGCGCGCACCCGTCCCAGAAAGCCATGGGGCCGGCAGGCTTCGATCGGGTTGATCTCATCAAGGATCACTATGGACTGGCGAAAGTACCGCTCCGCTGAGGTGAAGTCTTCGAATGCCAATGCGATCAGGCCCAGTTCCCCCAAAATTTGGCCGACTTCCATCCGGCTACCGACCTTTTTAAGGATGACCAGTGAGTTCTCGAAAAATTCCTGCGCTTGGGCGTATTGTCCCTCTCTGAAATGTAAGAGCCCTAAGTTGGCGAGTATAAAGCCCTCAAATCTGAGGTTCCCGACCTCTCGATGAATCACGAGCGCTTTTTGATAGTACCTTAGAGCGTCGTCCACCTGGCCCTGGTGTCGGTACACTTCACCGATGTTTCCCAGCACGATTGCTTCTGTTCTGCGGTTGCCCATCTCCCAGTGAATAGCGAGCGCTTTTTGGTAGTACTCCAGCGCGTCTTCCATCTGACCCTGTCGTCGGTACACTTCACCAATGTTGCCCAGACAGGCCCCTTCGTGCAGTCGATTACCCACATCGCGCGCGATATCGAGGGCTTGCTGGTAGTGGCTCAAACCTTCCGGGAACCGGCCGCTTCGCATCAACAAGTCTGCAATATTTCCGAGAGCTACCCCCTCTTTTTGTTGATTCCCAGTCTCTCGGGACAGGGACAGGGCGAGTTCATTTTGGTGCATCGCTTCGGTGTTCCGTCCGGCTACGAACAGTAGCCATCCGGACTTAATGTGTACGCGAACCTGTATGTTTGAAGGGACTTCTTGCTGAAGGGCTTTTTCCAACATCGCAATCCCCTCCGAGACGGGCCCCAGGATTTGAATCACCTGGGCTGCAGCCAGTCCACATAGGGCTGCAGCCTCCCCCCGCTTCGCTACACACGCCTTGTGGAAGCCGGTGCGTAGGTTTTCCAGATCGTGGATGATTCTCCACCGCCGAGCCACGCCGCCGTGGCTGTACAGCGAATGCTGGTAGGATTCGTGTCCAAGCTGGGCATAGTAATGGGCGTGTCGGAGGGGCGCTTGAGCGGCCTCGGTGTGTTCGAATTCAACGGCCCGTGCTTGGGCGTATTCGGTAACGCTGGATAGCAGCGTCAGCCGCCCCAACCCGTCCTGGTTTTCATGCACCATGACCAGTGAACGTTCGACGAGTTCCGCAACCACATCCACAGACCAGGGAGCTTGGGGCCAGGTACTCAGGTCGACGACCGCCTCAACGGCCTCCCAGTCAAAGCCCCCATGAAACACGCTGCATTGGACCAATGCTGCCTGCTCCCAGGGTTCGAGGAGGTCCCAGGACCAGTCCAGGGCGGCCTGTAGGGTCTGGTGCCTGGCGGGCCCTGCCTGCTTGGGCCGCTTGAGTAGCCGAAACCGATCGGCAAGACGTGTGTGGAGTGTGGCAGGACTCATCAAGTGAATTCGAGCAGCGGCCAATTCGATCGCCAGCGGAAGGCCATCTAGCGTCCGAACGATGTGTTTGATGTCTGCCTGGTTTTCTACAGTCTGCCTAAAAGTGGGCTTTACCGACTGTGCTCGGTCGATAAAGAGCTGAACGGAAGCACAGAGCGCATCAGGCTCTTCAGCATCCGGCATGGGCAGAGGAGAAAGGGGCATGCGTTGCTCCATCGAGACCCCGGTGGGCACCTGGCTGGTCAGGACGAAGGATGCTTGCGGCGACGCTTTCCACCAGCCTGCCACCAGGGGGCCCACCCACTCAATCACGTGTTCCGCGTTGTCCACGACGACAATGGTGGGTCCAAGGCCGTTGATGGCATTGCCGACCAGGCATGCCAGGGCCTCAGTTCCTTCCTCCTTGATGTTGAGAGAGATTCCCAGATGGGCAGCTACGGCCTGAATCACGCCTTCTTCTGTCTGGGCCTCGGTGAGGTCGCAGAACCACGCACTGGTCACGGTCCCAGAGGAGAGACGTTCCGCCGCCCAGTGCTTGGTGAGCCGGGTCTTTCCGGTACCTGGAGGACCGGTCACGGTGATGAAACCCGATCGGGTTTCCATGAGTTTGGTGAGCACCCGATGCTCTTCTTTTCGGCCAAAGAAGGGGTTCTCTTCTCGACCAATGTTGGTCACCTTCTTTGTCTCTTGAACGGGGTCGGGTATCGGCTGTGCGTCCCCTCCCGGCGGCACAAAAGAGTAGCCCCGCCCGTAGACCGTCAAGATGTGGTCTGGGTTCTTTGGGTCTCGCTCAATTTTCTTGCGCAGACGAAAGACTGCCAAGTCGAGTGTGCGGGTCAACAGATCGGCCTGGTGCTCCCAGACCTCTCGGTACAGTTCTTCACGAGAGAGAACCTCGTTCGGTCGGGCACAAAGGTAGCGCATGAGATCCGCTTCGGTGCCCGTCAGCCGCTTTTCCTGATCGCCGCGAATTACCGTGCGTTTGTCGAGGTCAATTCGGCAGTCTTGCAATGACAATTTCATGGGGCTGCATCGTACCAATTCAAGGTCCCACTCGGCAATCGTCGTTTAGCGAAGTGGAACAGGGAGGGGAGGCTGCCGGGAACAATCTGGGGTGATGGGCCCCTCAGTTCTATTTTGTTTGCAGGTCCAACCAACGCCTCAGGTGTGCCTCCAAAACGGGGAGGGGAACGGCTCCGATTCGGAGTACGGCATCGTGCCAAGCCTTCAAATCGAATTTCGATCCCAAGGCCGTCTCAGCTTCCCCTCGGAGGCGCATGATTTCGATTTGTCCCGTTTTGTAGGCCAGCGCTTGGCCTGGCCAACTGATGTATCGGTCCACCTCGTTTTGGATATTGTTGGGGGCCAAAGGCGTGTTCTTGAGCATGAAGTCGATGGCTTCTTCACGGCTCCACCCGTAGGCGTGAAGTCCGGTATCCACCACAAGGCGTGCCGCTCGCCATGCGTCGAAGGAGAGCATACCTAAACGGTCTACATCGCCGGTATACAACCCCATCTCGTCCGCCAGCCTCTCTGTATACAGTGCCCACCCTTCAGTGTAGGCGGTGGCCCGAAAGTGCTTTCTGAACTCCGGAAGCTCACCCTGCTCTTGGGCGATGGTGAGTTGGAGGTGATGGCCCGGGACCGACTCGTGAAAGGCCAGAACTTCGGCTTCGTGAATCGGCCGGGTCTCGGGTTTGTGTTTATTGATGAAGTACTGACCCGGAACGGTCCCATCGGGGCGAGGGGGTCGGTAGTAGGCGATGGTGGAATAGGGTGCTTCGTAGTCGGGGATGGGGGTCACCACGCAGGGCGCTTTGGGGACGACTCCAAAAAAGTCACCCATGGCGGCTTCTGCTCTCCGGAGGCTGGACTCTGCCTTGGCGACCACGGCGTCGGCGTCTTTGAAGAATAGGGACGGATCGGTTCGTAGACGTTCAAAGATGGTGTCGAGTTCGGAGGTTCCCCACATCGGGTTGCCGAGTGAACGAAACTCATCATGGATGCTGGCGAGTGCATCGAGGCCGGTTTGATGGAGTTCCTCGGCCGTTTTGTTCAACGTCGTATGGTTGAGAATGGCAGCTTGATAGCAGGCTTTTCCATCGGGTAGGTGAAGGATGCCGGCTTGGTCCAAGGGGCGGGCCTCTAGAAGGAGTTCATCCTTGAGGAATGACAGATAACGCTCGAAAGCGGGGCGAACTGTCTCGGCGTCGGCTCGTGATAGCGCTGTACGGAATGCCGTGACATCGGCTTCGGGCCAGTCGGGGTATTCTGCCGTCGCGGCATCGAGGAAACGCCACTCCGATTCCGGCTTTGCCAGTTCCCCTTCGAGCATCTCGATGGTTCGACGGAGACTCTCCGCATTGGGTGTTCTGCCCGCCTTTATGCCGAGTTGAAGGTTGGCGATGAGCCCATCAACGAAGTCGCCGACTGCCCGATACCGGGCCACGAGTTGGTGGCCACCTGCTGAGGTAGAGAGATCGGCAATCTCGCCCAATCGTGCCAGGCTGCCGAAGGCATTGGACCTGGGGGAGACCTTCCATTGTTCGTCCATACAGATGGATTGCTTCTCGGCGTCATTCAATAATGAAAGGAAGAACTCCAACGAGATGCGTTCCGATTCCGATAGTGCTGTCCCATCGATGGCCCTCGCCCTGTCTCGCCAGAACGAAATGCCATCGCGCATCGCTTGCCACGCTTCGGGTCGAGTGTCTGGCAGTTGGTCGTCGTAACGGTGGTCGCCGAGTCGAGTGGCCCACATTGGCCAACGGTGCATGGTGCTTTCCCAATGATCGTCGAGCAATACGGTCAGTTCTTGACTGGCTGAGCGTGTTTCTACGCGTGGCGTCGGCACTTCGGTCACGGTGGGCTCCGTTGGCTTTGGGAGGCAGGCCAGAAGCAATAGTAAGAGTGGCGTCATGGGATCTGTCTAACCAGACTGTGGTTCCAATTGGTCGCAGTGCTTCAAGGTTTATTTCCAGTTCGGAAATACCCTCACCAAACGGACGGGCTGGCCTTCCCATCAAACGGCATGGTGTGCGCATGCAGTAAAACGTGTTTTTGAGCTTGGCGATGCCGGTTTGGGGTCTAAGTTGGTACAGTCGAACCCATACGTTCGGATTGTAATCTCTTTGGATCGGTGCTCTTTTGCCTAAAGCTGTCGCAAAAATTCAGACTCCCACGGTGGACCCACCATGCCATCATCACGAGGAGGATACGGAACAGAGCACGAGTTCGTCTGCTCAAGGAACGTCCAATGCGCAGGGCCGATATGGAAATGAGTTTGTCGCGAGTTCATTGAAGCAACAGTCTGGCGTCGACTTTGAGGGTTCAGCGACTGGAGCGCAGGGGTCTTGGACAGATTCACTGGCGTGCCTCCCTGGAAGTGAAGGGGCCGGTTGGCTCAACAATATGTGTGCAGAGGGCGCGTCGACCGAGCCCAACATGACTTGGGCTGGAGGTCAGTCGGCGATGTTCAACGGGACAACTCAGCTCGAAGGCCTCGACCCTTGGGCACGACGTCTTGTGATCGATCGCCAGAATCTCCTGGGTCGCCAGACTGCTCAAAACAAGTTCGATGCCTTTAACCGCACGACGCATAGTGTTCAGGACTATGCTTTTCAGGGCTGGGGTAGCTTTGATGTGAGCTATGCACCCGGTGGCGGAACGGGGCAGGTCAAGGTTGGAGTTCGGGTCGGCTTTTCGTTCCTTAATGGTGACGTTGTGCCAGGGGAAAGCTCCGATGCGATGACCTGGGCAGATGAGGCTAAACAGGAGTGGAAGGAAGAATTTATGTCGTCGATCGAAGCGGTTTGGTCGGGTCAGCATCGGTTTAAATGTCTGCACCAAGACGCGAACCACCAACAGAGTCCTACCTGGTCGGACCTTCGCCCGGGTGTCAGTATTGATATCATTGAAGATGCCAGCAACCCCCACTTCAATGTAGAGGTCACCAAAATTCCTGAGGGTGCATTTGAACGGTCTAGCGTCAGGCGACCGAGCCGTGACACCAATGGTCAGGTCACCACGCCAGGGGTGGCGAATCTGGATAGCGAGGACGACTCGCCGAGAACCAAAACAAGCAGTCCAGATGGGGTCACACAACGAGGGTCTGTACACGAGTTTGCGCACATGATCGGCTTGCAGGATGAATACGCGACCGCCGAAACGGACGGCGATATGACTCGACAGGGTGTGCCCAAACGGGTGGGAGACAACGCCTCGATTATGAGCGGAGGAGAAGTGGTGGAACAAGCCCACTACAGTTCGATTCTGGAGGCATTGAATGCTGCCGTTGCGAACTTCCGAGTCCGTTTCGGTTTTGAGTGATTGAATGGCTGACGCCATCCCCTTGGTGAAATTTGAATCGGTCGCTTTGCTAAGGGACGATGCGGGCCACAATCGATGGTGGCTGGTTAACGATGCGGGTGAGGTGTTTTACCACCGAAATTCGGGCGATAGTATTCGACCGAATGACACGGGTCTTTATTGGTACGACACCGCGGGCCCCGTAGCGCCAGCGATGGTTCTTCAGCCCGCTCAATTAGACACGTTACGGCAATACCTGGAGACGTTCTCAGAATGGCCTTCCCAAACTCGCCGGGACTGCAAGGATACGGAACATGGCGGGTGGGACAGACTCCGTATTTTCAGACACGGTGAAACCGTAGAGTTGGAGTTTCATTCTGAGTTCAAACACGAACTAAAGACCCTCATTGCTCCCATCGAAGCGCTATGGAGCGGGCAGTAAACGGGGTTTGAGCGCGTGCACGACTGAGTTTTCAGCGTCCGGATTGTGCCGTTTTGCCGTGTTTTAGAAGTCTCCGTAAGCCACGATATTTTTGGGTAGCACTGTTTGGTGTCACTTCATATCGGAGAATAAGTAAAGTTAGGAACTTGTGTTTTGGTGAATCGGATCGTTGCTGATTGCAGAGTTGTAAGCGGCTGAGTAGGGAAGTGGGGTCAACATCGCGTTTAGCATCTCCCCAGCTTCTCCCTCCCCAGGTGAACCTATGCACGCCGCAATGAAAGCCGTCTACGACCGTGTCGTGGTCCGCGATCCCCATCAGCCCGAATTTCATCAGGCATGTCTGGAGGTCCTGGAGACCTTGGGGCCCGCCATTGAGGCTCACCCGGAGTACGTTCCGATTGTAGAGCGACTCTGTGAACCGGAGCGGATCATCCAGTTCCGTGTGCCGTGGGTAGACGACACCGGTGCTCACCACGTCAACCGGGGTTTTCGGATTCAGTACAACGGTGCCATCGGGCCCTACAAAGGTGGGCTTCGCTTTCACCCTAGCGTCAATCAGAGCGTCTTAAAGTTTCTGGCGTTTGAACAGATCTTTAAAAATAGCCTGACGGGACTTCCCATGGGTGGCGGTAAAGGGGGTTCAGACTTCAACCCCAAGGGGCGATCGGACGCTGAAGTGATGCGCTTTTGCCAAGCGTTCATGTTGGAACTCTGGCGCCACATTGGTCACAACCTCGATGTCCCCGCTGGCGATATCGGCGTGGGTGGACGAGAGATTGGGTACCTATTTGGCATGTATAAGAAGCTCAGAAATGACTTCGAGGCAGGCGTATTGACCGGTAAGGGTCGGTCATATGGTGGCTCGCTCATTCGACCCGAAGCCACGGGATACGGGCTGGTTTATTTTGCCCGTGAGATGCTCGCGACTCAGGGTAAATCCTTCGAAGGGGCGGCCGTGGCGATCAGCGGATCGGGCAATGTGGCTCAATTCGCTTGTGAGAAGGTCCTCGATTTGGGCGGGAAGCCTGTCACTCTGAGCGACTCGAGCGGTTGGATTCACGATCCGGATGGAATCGATCGCGAGAAGTTGGCCTGGGTCATGGACCTTAAGAACAACCGTCGGGGTCGAATAAAGGAATATGCGGAACACTTCGGTGGGGCGACATTTACACCCGCTCAGCCCGAGCCGTCCATTAATGGTCTTTGGGCTGTATCGGTGGATGTGGCGCTGCCGTGTGCCACCCAGAATGAGCTCAATGGAGACGAAGCTCGAGCGTTGGTGGCGGGGGGGTGTACCGCTGTCGCTGAAGGTGCCAATATGCCGTGCACGCCAGAGGCGGTTGAAGTGTTTCAGAAGCACGGTGTTCTGTTCGCGCCGGGGAAGGCCAGTAACGCGGGTGGTGTGGCCACCTCAGGTCTGGAAATGAGCCAGAACAGTCTTCGGTTGAGCTGGACCCGCGAGAAGGTGGACAGCGAGTTGGAAGCCATCATGGTTCGGATACATAAAAATGCCTTTGAAACCGCCGAGCAGTATGGGCAGCCGGGGAACTACGTGTTTGGCGCCAACATTGCGGGCTTCTTGAAGGTGGCGGAGGCCATGATGGCCCAGGGAGTCGTGTAGCCTCCCTGAGCCGGTATGTTTGGTCTAGTACAACCCCTCGGTAAACTCGGCGATGTCGAAGCGCATCATCGTGACGATGGCTTCGTCCCCGTCGCCGTATGTGTCTTCGCCGTACCCGTTGATGGTGCCGTTGATACCGTTTTCGTTCCAGCTGGCGCTGAGATCGGCCCACGTCGATTCGTGGGTCTCTTCGCTCCAGTCCGAGGCGCTGAAGGTTCCACTGTCGTCTGCCAGGTCCAGAGTCAGCGTGGGGGTGTACGCACCCGATGATTGGGTCAGTGTGCGCGTCGTGGCTGTGTTGATCTGACCATCGCTGGTGGTCACGGTGACCGAAGCGTCGATGGCTATCAAATCGTCGCAGGCGATTTCGATACTGCCGTGGGGACCGTCCGCGTCCACCTCGTAATCAAGGAAGCGTGCGTTGTTGGCATCGGAAATCTCGAACACAATCTCTGTGGTTGTTTCATCAATCCACGTGAGCGTAGCAGTATGCGTACCCGTCATGGTGTTCACCATATCGGTCACGTTGCTGCCATCGGGTGCGGTGCCGTCGAGTTCGAGTGGCGTCTCTTCGACGAGTTCACAGCCACCCTCCATTCCAGGCTCTGAGCTGCCGCCATTGGCGCCGGTGTCGTTACCGTTACCGTTACTGTCGTCTTTGGCGGTGTCGCCGCCACAGCCGGTCGTCATCAAGCCCAAAAAGGTGATGGTCAATGCGCGTTTCATGTCCCCTCCACGGGGTCCATGCCCGAGAGAACTGTAGCCACGGCCTGATACACCTTCAAGGGTTTTTGTTTTTTTATCTTCGAGAGATGGTCCCTTGGACTGGAAGAGGAGCAAAAGAAATCCTATTTTAACGTTGCCTAAATCTACCACTCGGCCTATTGTGCGGTCATGAAGTCCTTGTTCAACAGACCTGACCACACCGCTTGCGCATGTTGCTGTACATGTTGCTGTGCGTTCGGGGCTGGCTGAGCAGAGACATAAACGTCTAAAACTAACAGCCGCCCCGACCTCGGGCGGCCTGATTGTTTTTGGGCCGAGCGAGGGTAGGGGCATGGAGAAATCACATGTCGTCTCTTCCTACCATTCACGTCCTCTATGAAAACCCTGCATGGCTACCCCCATTGCTTGAGGGGCTCGCTGCCGAGGGCTTTACCGATGTGCGTACCGTCGAACTCGTCCAGGGCGTCGTCGACCCGCTGAAGCCACCGCCAGAGGGTATCTGGATCAACCGCATCAGCCCCTCGTCTCACACCCGTGGAAATGCGGCGACCATCGAGTTGGGCCGCGAAGTCCTGTATTGGCTCGAAGCCCATGGACGTCGGGTCATCAATGGCTCGGCAGCCTTTGAGTTGGAAGTCAGCAAGCTCCGTCAGGACCTAGTGCTGAACCGCTGGGGGATTCAAACCCCTCGAACCGTTCTGGCATTAGGTACGGAGGCCATTCTCGAAGCGGCCAAGACCTTTGATGGGCCTTTCATCACCAAACACAACCAAGGTGGGAAGGGGTTGGGCATTCGCCTGTTTGACTCCGTCGAACCGCTCGCAGAATGGTTGAATGATCCCAGCTTCGATGCGGGGCCTGGCGGAAAAGTCATCCTTCAGCAATACATCCAATCGCCAGAACCCTTC
>Ga0163180_10001543_pt1 | contig 13082 bp, 11 predicted proteins | sample AtlANTMetagenome_2_FD_109647 | JGI IMG/M metagenome (GOLD analysis project Ga0163180, IMG submission 109647) | Marine eukaryotic phytoplankton communities from the Atlantic Ocean - Atlantic ANT 4 Metagenome | ecosystem: Environmental > Aquatic > Marine > Oceanic | place: North Atlantic Ocean...
AATTATTGATAACGCAGGTTATCAGTTTATAGACAGCGCAAACGAATCAGAACTTTTTAGAGAAGCCGGACTTGAAATTAAGTTCTTCGATTTTAACACGGAGAAGCAAGGCATAGAATATGATAAAGAGCTCAAGAAGGTAAAAAGAGTTTACAGCCCAAAAGATCACGTACTATGCTTTAAACAAGTGTTTAGTTCTGATTTTTTAAGAAACGCTAATGAATACTTACAATCTTGCATAGATCATAAGAAAATATTCTTCGCTTCCAGAACGGCTGCCTCTGGAAGTTTCTTTTCAAAAGTTTCATCTTTGAAGATACCCCTGAAGCTGACCCACTTTAACGATATAGGAGAAATAATTGAGACCCAAGACGACTTAGTTTACCAAACTAAGAAACAATGTGCTTTGGTAGAAGTAAAATCTACAGCCAAGGGAACTCAGAGTTTTGATCTGCCCCAGCATCTCCGTCGCAGTAATTCAGCTAATCGTGCCAGAAAAGATAATTATACAACATTAATGTTAAGCAATTGGGCCGTAAAAGCATATAATGATATGAAGAATGTAAAAGTTGAAGAAGTTAATACGACTTTTGTTCCAAGGATGATCGATTAAGTGTAATTTAAAGTTAAAATGGCCGCTAAAAGAAAAGCTAATAACGAAAACTCTCTTAACGAGCCGCTAATGGCTGGTGGAGAAGTTATGGAGACCGTTGCGTCTACCAGATCTCGGCGTAATAAAGCTGGCTCTATTGAGCGGACAGATCGGTATAGAAATATAGACGATGGAATCATTCCGTTCCGATATTCCCAAGGCGTCACCAACAATTCAAGTCTGGATATAAGAGATACGATAGTTCTTTGTCAAAAGGCTTACTATAATTTCTCAGTCTTTAGAAACACTATCGATCTAATGACTGAATTTTCCATGAGTGAGATTTATCTTACTGGCGGAAGTAAAAAATCAAGAGATTTCTTCGACGCTTTATGCAAGAAGATAAACATGAATAATCTCCAAAGTAGATTTTTCAGAGAGTATTATAGATCTGGAAATGTTTTTATTCATAGATTTGACGCTAATATCTCTCAAGCTGATGTCACAAGGATGACTCAAACTTTTGGTTTAAATTCAAATGCTTCATTTACTCTTCCAGCTAGATATATTATTTTGAACCCGGCAGATATTCAGATATCTGGCAACATTACTTTTGCGACAGGAGAATTCAGGAAGATACTAACTGATTATGAACTGGAGAGATTAAGAAATCCAAGAACTGAAGAGGATAGGCAAGTTCTCGAAAGCTTTGACCCTGATACTATTAAAAAAATTAAAGGAGACGGAGGCAAGAAGCCGGGATATAATGCAGTTAGCATTCCGTTGCCTTTAGACAAAATAAGCGCCGTATTTTATAAAAAGCAAGATTATGAGCCGTTTGCTGTGCCCATGGGATATCCTGTTTTAGAAGACATTAACTGGAAACAGGAAATGAAGAAAATGGATATGGCTCTTACTCGTACCACAAATCAAGCTATCTTATTGGTAACTATGGGCACGGACCCAGAAAAAGGTGGAGTTAATCAAAAGAATTTGCTGGCTATGCAGAAGCTATTTGAAAACGAATCTGTTGGCCGCGTTTTAATATCGGACTACACGACTCAGGCTAAATTTGTTATACCTGATATAGCTGGAATTCTTGATCCCAAAAAATACGAAGTATGCAACCAAGACATACAAATGGGCCTTAATAATATTCTTCTTAGTGACGAAAAGTTCGCGAACTCTAGCATTAAGGTTCAAGTATTTATGGAGAGATTAAACGAAGGTAGAAAAGTTTTTATAAATGATTTCTTGATGCCTGAAATAAAAAGAATCTCTAAAGAAATGGGTTTTAAGAGTTATCCGACGCCTCACTTTGAAGATTTGGATCTTAGAGATAATTCTATATATGCAAGAGTATACAGTAGATTAATTGAACTAGGAGTATTGACTCCAGAAGAAGGTATTCAGGCTATAGAGTCTGGCCGTATGCCAACTTTTGATGAGTCCTTGGAGTCACAAGAAAAATTCAAGACTTATAAAGACAGCGGCCTGTACGAGCCAGTCTTAGGCAATAAGCCTCCCAAGGAAATACCTACTCAAAAAGCAAAGCCAGTTCCTCAGCCCAAAGGTAGGCCAGAGGGAACAGGAAGGCCAAAAGAGACGGATACTAAAAATCCAATAGGACTAACCGCAAATAAACAGGCTAGATTTAGCTTAAGCAAAGTTAGAGACAATTTGAACTTGGCGGACAAATTAAATTTAGAAGTCGAAGCTGCTTTGAGGCAGCTGCACAATAGGAAGAGATTAAATAAGACGCAAAAAGAAATTGCTCAACAGATTTCTAATATAGTAATTCACAATGAGGATCCAGAAAACTGGCTCGCAAAAGCTGGAAGATATGCCGCCGAGCCAGTAGACAGAAATGATGACAGGGTTAAAGAGATTCAATCTATAGCTTATGAGCATCAAGTGGACGACTTTTTAGCTGGCATACTTTACTGTAGTAAATATGATGGAGAATAATGTCAAGAATTATCTACAATGCAGAGGGGCTATTTGTAGGCCCATCAGGCCATAACTTTATAAGTTATTTCGGCGGTGGTCCTCACAGCGACTACTCAGAGCCTTTAAAAACGCATAATTTAATTAAGCAGATAGATAGAGTTCAAGGTTTAAGTTATGATATAACTGTACCTCATACTCAAATAAACCAGCTGAATACTAGATCAGTAATTGATAGGCCAATTATAACTTCCCCAGAAGTCGTCTTTTCTTTTAGCTATTTAGTCTCTGACGTTTCCAACGAATCAAAGCTTGGGCTTTATGTAAATTACCCTCAGTACGAACAACCTTTTAGTGGCGCTCCTTTTTTCGAAAACAACACAGGGCAAAGTTTGCTTTCAGGTTTTGTTGACGAAGAAGAGCATAAAGAGTTTTATTACGATACAGGAACTTATGATCCATTTTTTCCGGCAAAAACATATAGAGATAAAAGAAACTTTTATTTAGCAGTTCAATCAAACAAAGAGGATTTATTTACAGGATTGAAAATAGAGGACTTAACTGCTAGAGATCCTCAACATACTTCCGATCCGCTCGCTACCGGATATAATGTAATATCTTTTGGTAGATGTTATATGACTTCATACTCAACAGAGGCAAGTGTAGGAAACTTTCCTACAGTAGATGTTTCGTACGTTGGAGAAAATATAATGTTTGAGACTAGCGGTAGCGGATTTTTATCTCCAATGATAGAAGCAAAAAGTGGGAATCAATTTAATGATCTAAATTGTGTTATTCCACCAAGAGTTGACAGAAATCCAATATCAGTTGTCAGACCCGGCGACATAAATTTTTCAGTTGATTCTTTTTCTGGGCTGGGAGTAAATTTTTCAAATATTAATTTGGAATCGTATGTCATATCTTTTGATATACCAAGAGGCCAAGAGCGTAACTTAGGCCATAAATTTCCAATAAGCAGGAAAGTAGATTTTACAGCTCCCGTCACTATTGACATAGCAGGCACTGTAGAAAAAATGAGCTCTGGCTCGTTGATAGACATAGTTAATTTAAACCAAGACTATAATTTTACTGTTACTTTGGATATGCCTAAAACTTGTGACAGCCCAGATACTTCTGATCCAATCCATGCCGGGAAGCCTTCTCTAGATGCAAGAGAAAATGACCTTATTAAATATTCTTTTAACAAAGCAAAGCTTAATAGTTTTACATACGATACTACAATAGGAGACAATAAATCTTTTAATGCCAGTTTTAGTACAGAAATTGATCCAGACGATTTAAACAAAGGATTTTTTATAAGCGGGTTTTTGGCCGACCAAAAACTTGAAGAGTTTCATCTTCTAGAGGCTACTGGCGTTATGGATGGAGGTACGGGCGATTTTGAAAGATTTAGGCTAGAGTTAGAAGAATCAGACGGTTTGGTAGTTGATAACTACATCCCACTCTACTAAAAAAGTGTATAATATAGAAGGAATAAGGAATGGCCAATAAAAAATTATCTCAGCTTGCTCAAATAACCCCGGTCCCGACTGGGGCTTTGATGCTATTAGCCAATTCTGGAGTAAGCCGAAGTGCTTCTGTAAGAGATGTGGCTAACGCAATATCAACTTCTAATAGCACTTTCTCAGGACTTTCAGATACCCCGTCAGACATAACAGGAAGTATGTTTGTTGTCAGTAACGCTGACGGAACAGAATTAACTTTTTCAAAGGACTTACATTTAGGCACCGGCAACTATTTAGACAAAACAGTAGGCGGCACAATTAGTGGTGACGTAACTATGGCGACTGGAGAAAAAATTCATTTCGCCAATTCTGATAATTTCATAAATTCAGCTGGAAATAATTTAGCTTTCAGGACAGACGGCTTCATTAAAATGAGGTCCACTTCTGGAGTTAATATATATCAGGTAGGAGGCATAGAGTCAAAATTAAATTATTATACAGGACTTTCTGATTCCCATAAGGTTCATGTTACTAAAACTAATACAGGACTTGGATCATTTGACACTCCGGGAATGTATATTTCATCTGGGCTTAACCACGTTTTACATTCAGACACAGATATATCTGGCAAAATATTTCAAAGCGGTAAAGAAATAAAAACAGGAGATTTTGCCCTATCATCTCAAACGGGCATCTTTGTTGACACGACAATGACCGGAGAGCTTGTTGATTCTAAAACTACAGGACATTTAGTTGGCGTTAATGATACAGGAATCCTTGTAGGAAAAAATGAATCTGGTCAATTTGTAGGAGATCACGAGACCGGTATTTTTGCAGAAGCTTCCAAGACTGGTAGTTTTGTGGCGGGCAGCGGAGTTCCTGCAAACATGTCCGCTAAGTGGAGCAATACGGGTATATTAACATCCGGTATTACGTCAGATGACGGAACTGACTTTTATCCATTCAGTAATTCATCTACAAATTTAGGAAAAAACACCAACAGATGGAAAGAGTTAAAAGCTGAAAGGGTTTCCTTGTTATCAACTGGGTCTACTAGCGATTCCTTGGACAGTTTTGTATCCTTGAAATCTAATTTCACAGGAGCGGCTTATTCCGAACTCCTTGCGCAAAATAGCGATTCTGACTTTTTACAGGTAGGCATTTCTTCTACCGGCGTTTTAACAAGGAATATCGGAAGCGGAAACTATTACATAAAAGGTGGGGGAACATCAGGCAAGCATCTTATCATTGGCGACAGGCATGATATACTATTTTTTGCGAACACTGGTATATCTGTTCTTGACTCTGAATCTCACCCCGGAAAACAAAATCCTGCAGCCTTAAAAATACATACAAGTGGATTAGTTACATTTAGTGAAGCTTTCACTATGCCGACAGGCGACGGGTCTAGTAATCAATTTTTAAAAACAGATGGAGCGGGCAACGTAGCTTGGAGTAATGTTTCTGACGGAGATGTTTCCGCAGCTTTTGTAGGGCTTACTGATACGCCAGCTAACTTTACTTCTTCTGCGAATAAGATAGTGTCAGTAAATAGTGCCGCTAATGCTTTAGAATTTTTTGATACAGGTCATTTTGTAGGAGCAAACGAAACAGGAAATTTAGTTGGCCAACAGATGACCGGTCATTTTGCAGACGCTTTCACTGGTTTAAGAGATGTTAATACTGGAGCGGATGGCTCCATTAGCGCCGAGTACGGACAACCGGGCGACCTCATAGTAGTTAACAAGCACAGAGATGGTTTAATGTATTCTGGATACGCTGCCATACAGGCTGGAGGAGGAGGAGGAGGGTCAACCGTAGAAAAATTTACGGATTTATCTGACGTTGACCAAAACTATGTTGGAGATGGAGGTAAAGTAGTTGTAGTTAATTCTGCTGCAAACGGATTAGAGTTTTTCGCCACAGGAGATTTTGTTGGAACCTCTGAAACTGGAGACTTTGTTGATGTTCATAAATCAGGCGCTTTATTAGTCGGTGTCAACATGACTGGCGACCTTGTCGATACAGACATGACGGGGACTCTTGTTGGAACAGGAATGACTGGTTCATTTGTTACAGTTTCTGAAACAGGTATTTTTGTAGATGCGTCCACAACTGGATTTTTAGTAGCGAATCATGATACAGGAATTTTTGTAGATAAACACGTTAGCGGAACTTTTGTAGGCGATCATGAAACTGGAATATTCGTTGATATTCATAGCACTGGGATTTTTGTTGATATTCACACTAGCGGAACTTTTGTAGGCGATCATGAGACAGGCAACTTTTTGACCGAGTTAAGTGAGAGTGGAACTTATGGAACGCAATTTGACGTGACTGCAGCTGGAGGTAAATTTTACCTTAGCGAAATAACCGCGGGTAGCCATATAACCACAAGTCAAGTTGAACGACCGGCAATCAATCTTCATAGAGGCCATACTTATAAATTTAGGAGCAGCTCTTCTGCGGCCAGTCATCCATTCTTTATAGCGAGCAGTCCCGGAGGAGGCGGTTACGGAGCTGAATATACAAGTGGCATAACTAACTCCCGAGCAGCTGGAGAAGGTCAAAGTCTATATTTTAAAGTTCCACAAAACGCGCCAGAAAGATTATATTACGAGTGTGGTGCTCATAGTAACATGGGCGGCACGATACAAATATGGCAAGACTCTGGAAGATACGTGGGAACAAACATAACTGGGAATTTATTCATAGATAAAAATACAACTGGATTTTTAGTAGCTGATCACCAAACTGGAGACTTCTATTCAAAGAGAGGTGGAGATATAAGCGGAGACGTTAGTATTTTAGGTAGCTCTGGTTTATATGTTTCTGGAGATGTACAAATTCAAAGCGGTGTTTCTTATCATCCCCCTGTTCTAGAAGCTGTGCCACCTTCATCAAACTATACTTTAAACTGGCAATCCGGTAACGTTCGTTTCTTTAGTAATCTAGGCAGTATGTCTAGTTGCGATTTTGAAGATGCTAAGGACGGGCAGACCCTAACTGTGTCTATGATAAATCATACAGATGGCGCTAAAAATATAGCATTTACTTCTGGGACTTCACCAAACGCTGTAAGAATGCCTGCTGATGCTGACGGGAACAACAACGCTCCCGCAATACCGGCTGGTAGAACGAACGTGTATACTTTTATAAGAATCGACACAGGAATATATTGTAGTTATGTCACGGGCTACAATCATTAAACATGCAACCTTTTCCTACATCTTTTTGGAAAGGGCCGACTGAGAGTAGTCAAGAGGTTCTCCCTGAAGAAGGTTTTCAATTTATAAACGCAGAAGAAGATGATGGCCCTAATGAGTATTATTTAGGCAATTCTCCTGATGCTTCAAGCCCCGGTCTTTATATGGATTACAACTATGATTCATTAAGTCAGCTTGGCATCCGAGATTACCCTGCGTTTGTAGCAAATAGTGATGATGAATCAAGACCTCTTAATCTAAATTATCGCACGCTCATTAAATTTGGAGATTTAATGAAAGACGAGGCTAATGAAGAAGGTCCACTTCAATATAATGTTAAAGAAGGCCCATACTTAACTTCTCAAGGATATGTTGACACTATGTCCATGATGCAAAGACATTTTGCTTATGTTTGGATGAATGGAGGAGAGACTAAGTCTACAGTTCATAAAACTCATCCAATCACTATGTCTCTCAGCAACGGAGGTAAAACGGCTGGGGTTAAATGCTATTTTGAAAAAGACATATTTCAAAAGTTAGTTGAAATGGAGAATGCTTCTAATATTAGCAATTTTAATTTCGGAGCGGGATATTCTTTACTTTCTGAAGAGTCACAGTCCATTTTAGAAGATGATATATATGACGCAGTATATAGTGCCGAGGATCTTGGTACTGTAAGAAATTTAGCGAAACAAGGATATAACGGATACTTTACTTCAGATTTAAATACCGCAGGTTTTACTGCGCAGCTGCTTTGGAGACAGAAAGCTAAGGTCAGAATTAAATTTGTACTTAACGCTACAAAAAATTTACAAATAAAAATAAAAGGACTAGGGTCTGACGAAAATACAGGCGTTGGCGCCGGACTCGGAGGTGGCGCTTTCCAACATGATTTCTTGCAAAAATATTTCGAATATCCAGAAGTAGCTTTTAGCCAAGATAAGTATGACGAAGAAACAGAATACGCCAGTGATAAATTAGATGCGGATACAACTCCTGCTTATGGAGATAGGCAATCATGCAAAATAATCCTTAATGGAGAAGAAAAAATAAAAGCTATCGCTCCAAATATGGGAATTTATCAATACAATGATTCTGTTACGTACGCTGATAATCACGCTAGAGGGCCTGTTAGAATTTTTGATAAAATTAATGGCAAATATCATGGCAAGGGAGGAGATCTTAGTTTTGGAGCAGGCCAGTCTAGAGGCGAAGATTACCATTTTGCTCATGGACTTGAATATTTGAATTTTGCTCCGTCTAAATATTTTGGAAGTTACGGCAGCTACGAGCCGGCGGCTTCGAGTTTTTATGACTACGAAAGCATAACAGCAACTACAATATCAAACGACACTCCTACTTATTCTAGTCCATATCAATATACAAAAACAATTAGTTTTGCAGCTGGAGATCACGAAATTGATATAGAGTTTGATTCTGTTTTTATGGTAAATAATGGTGGATCTTATTACGAACTAGAATTTAACATTACTTAAAATGTCATATATAAGATACGCAGGAGATAGATTCACGGGCCCAACTGGTGAACCAACTGGTTTTCCGTTAGATGTGGCAGACGGAGCTGTGCTGTTTACTTCTGGCGAAAATGCTACAGATAATGCTCTATATGTTAAGGTAACAGGATCTTGGCAGCAAGTTGTTCAAACTGGTGTGGTCATGGAGACCATGACCGGAAACTTAATTGATAACCATCAAGCCCAAGATATACACGGCTCGAAAGTTTTTTTTGATGCTGCTACCTTTAATGATTTAGTAACTATAAATAATCTGACTGTTACTGGTACTCAAACTATTTTAAATACAGTAGATTCCAGCATCAAAGATAATTTAATTGTTTTAAATAGTGGGGAAGCCGGGACAGGCATAACTCTACAGTCCGGCGGTATACTAATAGAAAGAGGTAGCAAAACAGACGCAACTATACTCTTTGACGAGACTGTAACTGGAGCAGCATATTCGGGTGGTTTTGACTTTAATTTCGAAGCTCATGTTACTGGAGATAGATTAGTAAAAGCTAGTGAAACTGGAATATTTCAAACAGTTATCAACTCAGTTCACGAAACAGGAAAAACTACTGATTCGTCAACTAACTCTTTTATATTAACTGGGGTAAGTTCTATTTATAATGTTGACGGAGTAGTATCTGGTGAATCTGCTGGGGTACAAAGACAACAAATTCAATGTTATGTGGGAGGTGTCTTGCAAATGCCTTTTAATTACAGCTTATCTAATGCTCTAGCTGGAACTGGAAACCCAACTGTAACCTTTAGTGAAAATTTGTTCTCCGGAGTTAATGTAGATTTTCTTTATTCAGCTTCAGTTAGAGTGACAGATTAGTAAAAAACTGTGTAATAGATTTTGGTATGAAAGCACTTTCAGGCAAAAAAACTTACTTCACCGCTGGTGCAGCGGTTTTGACGGCTCTCGGCGCATATTTCGCTGGAGAGGTAGATCTACAAACAACTATATCTGCGGTTTTCGCTGCGGCAATGGCTATTTTCCTTAGAAAAGGAATCACATCAGAAGCTGCAAAAGCAGCTGCCCCAGCAGAAGATAAGCCAGCAGAGTAATGTCTTGGCTCAAATCTATCTTAGCTATACTTGGTTCTCTGTTCAAAGTAATAGATAAAAAAACTTTGTCGTACGAGGAAAAAGTAGATAAGATAAATAGAGACAAGAAGGAGCAAATAAAAGATGATTGGAAAGATACTCAAAACGAAATTGATCGTGCCTTTCGCACTGCTAAGTCTCGCAACAGGATGCAAGACAGCAAAAGCGAATAGTAATATTTCCATTCCTCAAGTACCCCAAGATATTGTCCAAAGGTTGATGACTCATCCTCAAATAGACAAAGCTTGGGAGCATGTTCCAGAATTTACTCGTGATGTATTAAAAACAATTTCGGATCAATCTGCAGAGATTGAGCTTCTGAAAACTAAATAAATTATGAAAAAACTATTAGTATTCATGATCGCATTGGTAGCCTTCTCTCTACCGGTGGAAGCCGAAGAGAAGAAGGAAAAATGGTTTGGCGCTGGTGTAAAGCCAGATCCAACTCTAACAATTCCATTTATTGGGGTTAAGGCTCCACTTCCAACTGCCTGTATTGGCAAGGATGTGTCCGCTTCTTTCGACTTCAAGTGCGATAAGAAAAGTATCTCTTTTAAGCTCCCTTACTTTAAGTTTGAGTGGGATTTCCCCGGTCTTTCTCTAGGTCGCGGCAATAAAAAAGTTACTCTTGGGAACAAGTAAAGCATTAGGATATAGTTCATATGCCGTACGTCCTTGAGACGTTTCAATTGCAATCTATATAAAATGCTAGAAAATTCAGCCCACTCTTTTGAGTGGGTTTTTTTCTAAAAATTCATAAATACGTGTATAATTATATTAAGTGGCTAGAAAAGATCACATTATACTAGAGATTACTTCTTTAGAGAAGGAGGTCCAACAAGATCCATTTGTGGATTATTCTTTGAAGGTCAAAAAATATTTAGAGGTAAAAGCCGCAGAAGTCAAAGGTGTCGGTATAGAAACTTTAATAAAAGTATTTAAATCGGCCGCTAGAGATTGTAGCGATATTAACTATTGCGCCGCTAGAATAAATAACTTCTTAGAAGTTTTTTCTGATTATAAAAATTTTAAAAATGCTGTAGCAAACAATTTCGAGCCAAGTGAAGAATGTTTAGCGTTAGCAAAAATAGAATGCGAAGAATACAATATAAGTGAAATTGATTTTGAAGATGTGGATCAATTTTATTTAGAGACAAAAGATGAATTTAAAAACTCAATAGATATAGAAATATGATTGTTGATTTTACAGATAAAATACTCGAAGCTAAAGAAAAAAAGACTTTAAATAAACCTTTCCGCACGTCAGGTGGGCCTAAGAAGTTTTCTGTTTACGTTAAAAATGAAAAAGGGAATGTCGTAAAAGTTAACTTTGGCGACCCTAATATGGAAATTAAACGCGACGATCCTGCTAGGCGCAAAAGCTTTCGCGCTCGTCATAACTGTGATAACCCCGGTCCAAAGACAAAAGCTCGTTATTGGTCTTGCCAACAGTGGCGTGCCGGTAAAAGAGTTCAGGGGTCAGAAGTAGATTACGAGTGGGATGGTCAAACTTTTTTCGACCACGACGAGTTATTAACGATTAATCCTGCTTTAGCTTTTATAGAAGAAGAAGTTAACGATCCAGAAGATGATGATTGCGGCTGTGGTAATTGTAGTTGCGAAGAAGCCGAAGCTAAGCATGACATGAAAAAATACAGCTTTAATAATCCCGGCCAAGCCATGCAGATGGCTAGAAAAATGGGATTTGATAAAGTGCACAGTCATGGCGAAGGTGACGATACAGTGTTTATGCCCGGTCCGAGTCATGAAGCTTTGATGAAAAAACTTGGAGAATCTAAAGCCGAAGAAGAGTACGCTAGTCTCTGGGAAAACATCAAAAAGAAACGCGACAGAATTAAGTCTGGATCTGGAGAAAAGATGAGGAAGAAAGGCGAGAAAGGTGCGCCTACTCCAGAGCAGATGAAAAAAGCCAAAGACAAGTCTAAGAAAAAGAAAATGAGCAGTGGCTATGCTTACGAAATGACTTTAGAGGAATTCGAAGAAGTTATGGACTTGGAAGAGGCTGAGTTTTGGAAAGAGGAATCTGACGCAGCTAAACGGCCGGGTAGAAAATCTGGCGCGCAAACTCCAGCTAAACCTAGCGAGAGAAAAAAAGGTTCTTCTAAAAACAAACCGGGTAGCGCAGGCAAAGGTGGGCCTTCTATCACTTTCTCGGAAAAAGTAACTAAATCTTTAAAAGAAAAAGTTAAAAACCATAACGCAAAGAGTAAAAAGAAAGTTACTCTTGGCCAGCTTAAAAAAGTTTATAGAAGAGGCGCAGGTGCATTCTCTTCTTCCCATCGTCCCGGCATGAGCCGTGGTGGATGGGCGATGGCTCGCGTTAACATGTTTTTAAAAATGAAACGTGGAGGTAAGGTAAAAGATTCTTATAGAAAAGCCGACGGAGATATTTGAAAATGAAAACTAAGTATACGACTATTTTTAGTTCCCATATTAGGCCGCTAGTGTCTGAAGAAAAAGACCAGCATCTAGCATTAGCTTCTATGGTTGATTTAGAAAAGTTCGTCCCAGAAGTAGACACAGATACCAACTATGATTTGCTGCCAGTAGCGTTTAACGCTTTTGTCGCAAATAGAGTTAATAAAAATGGTGATGTAGTAGACGCTGAGACAGCTATAGCCATGCACAAGAACTTTGTTAATAAGCCTGTTAACATTGAGCATAACCGCAAATCTGTAATTGGCACTATCCTTACGGCAGGTTTTTCTTCTTTTGGAGATGACAAGCCTTTAACCGAAGAAGAGGTTAAGGATATGAAAGGCCCTTTCAATGTAACTCTTGGCGGAGTTATATGGAAGATTACGGATAAAGAGCTTGCTGATAAAATAGAAAATTCTAGCGATCCAACTAGCGACGATTACATGAACATTAGCGCTAGCTGGGAACTTGGGTTTAACGAATATAATATAGTTGTTCTTGAAGCCGAAGAGAAAAATATCGAAAATGCTAGAATTATTTCCGACCCGCAGGAAGTCGAAGCTCACGAAGGTAAGCTAAGAGGTTTTGGCGGCGAAGGTAAACTAGAAGACGGATCTTATGTTTACAGAAAAGTAGTAAATAAGGTAGTTCCTCTAGGAATTGGCCTGACCGAAAACCCAGCGGCTGACGTAAAAGGCGTTCTCGTAGCCTCGGAAGATACACAAATTGAAGCCGAAGTTGCCGAACAAAATGAAGAAAAAATTTCCCAAAATACTAAAACAAATGTAAGTATTCAAAAGGT
>Ga0163180_10001544_pt1 | contig 13079 bp, 9 predicted proteins | sample AtlANTMetagenome_2_FD_109647 | JGI IMG/M metagenome (GOLD analysis project Ga0163180, IMG submission 109647) | Marine eukaryotic phytoplankton communities from the Atlantic Ocean - Atlantic ANT 4 Metagenome | ecosystem: Environmental > Aquatic > Marine > Oceanic | place: North Atlantic Ocean...
ATCGGCCGCGCCCCAGACACGCAGCACGCTCCGAGCGCCGCTGACCCCGCCACGCTGTCGCGTCCTCGACCGAGAGGGCCGAGCCAGGCCTCGCCTAGCGGGGGCTCCGCACAGCGAGCTGCCGAACGGGATATACTTCCTGGTCAGGAACCAAGGAGCTCGGCCCGCTGGGGCACGAGCGATGCCCCCGACGGAGGAAGACACAGTGCACGATCTCGTAATCAAGGGTGGAACGGTCGCGGATGGGAACGGGGGCGAGCCCTTCGAAGGCGACGTCGCGATCGACGAGGGGCGCATCAGCGCGGTGGGCGACGTCAGCCAGGCAGGCCGGGAAGAGATCGACGCCAAGGGCAAGCTGATCACCCCGGGCTTCGTCGACATCCATACGCACTACGACGGCCAGGCGACGTGGGACGAGTACCTGACGCCGACCTCCTGGCACGGGGTCACCACGGCGGTCATGGGCAACTGCGGGGTCGGCTTCGCTCCCGTCCGGCCGGGCGCACAAGAGTTCTTGATCGGGCTGATGGAGGGGGTCGAAGACATCCCGGGGACCGCGCTCCACGAGGGGATCAACTGGCAGTGGGAGACCTTCCCCGAGTACCTCGACGCTCTCGAGAAGAAACCGAGGGCGATCGACATCGGCACGCAGGTCCCTCATGGCGCCGTCCGGGCCTATGTCATGGGCGAGCGAGGCGCCAAGAACAAACCCGCCACGGCCGAAGACATCGACGCGATGTCCGCCATCGTCAAAGAGGGTATCGCGGCGGGAGCTCTCGGGTTCTCGATGTCCCGCACGATCGTGCACCGCGCGATCGACGGTGAGGTCGTGCCCGGCACGCACGCCGCGGAAGACGAGATCTTTGGCCTCGCCAAGGGCCTCGGCGAGCTCGGCCAAGGGATCGTCGAGCTCGCCCCTGCGGGCGTGCAAGGGGAAGATATGTCCGCGCCCGAGCGAGAGGTCGACTGGATGGGCCGCCTCTCGGGTGCGGTCGGTCGGCCGGTCTCCTTCGCGCTGGTGCAGCACGACGTCGCACCGGAACATTGGCGCACGCTGCTCGCGCTCTGTGACCAGGCCGGCGAGGAGCACGGCGCGCAGCTCAGGCCCCAGGTCGCCGCGCGCCCCAACACCCTGCTCATCGGGCACCAGACCTTCCAACCGTTTGGCTTCCGGCCGACGATGACGAAGCTCTCAGCGCTCCCGCTAGCAGAACGGATCACGGAGCTCCGCAAGACCGAGGTCCGCAAACAGATCTTGTCGGAGACCGCCGAGTACCCAGTGCCCCAGATGAAGGTCGTGGTCGAGATGATCAACAACTCCCTCGACAAGATCTTCCGGCTCGGCGACCCGCCGGACTATGAGCCGCCGGCCGAGGCGAGCTGCGAGGCGCAGGCCCGCAAACTGGGGATCGACCCGTTCGAGCTGCTCTACGACTGGCTCCTCGAGATGGACGGGAAGCAGCTCCTGATGCAGACGCTGCTCAACTACAGCGACCTCAGCCTCGAGCCCGTCCGCGAGATGCTCTTGCATCCGCGCAGCGCGTTCGGGCTGGCCGACGGCGGCGCGCACTGCGGCGCGATCTGCGACGCGAGCATGACCACATCGCTCCTCTCTCACTGGGCCCGGGACCGCAAGCGCGGCGAGGGCCTGCCGGTCGGGTTCTGCGTGCAGAAGATGACCAAGGACACCGCGGCGCTTTACGGGCTCGGAGACCGCGGCGTCCTCGCCCCGGGGATGAAAGGCGACGTCAACGTGATCGACTTCGACCGGCTCGCCCTCGAGATGCCGGTCCTCGCCAACGACCTGCCCGCGGGCGCCGGGAGGCTCATCCAGCGAGCCCGGGGCTACGAAGCGACGATCGTCTCGGGAGAGGTCACCTTCCGCGAGGGGGAGCCGACAGGCGCTCTGCCGGGGCGGCTCGTCCGCGGCGCTCAGCGACCCGGCTGAGCGGGCGCGGCCCTGACCACCCTTCACCCCTCGCTCCCGCCCGACCTGCCGCTCGGGGTGGGACGTTGCGGCGTTTCAGTCGCGGCAGACCGCGCCCTCTGCGGGTGCGGCGTCGTGTAGGCTGGTCTCCACCGCGACGTGAGAGCGGAAGGAGAACCGATGGCCGAAATCGACGGCGGAAGACTGGTCGCAAAACAACTCAAAGCCGCGGGGATCGACACCGTGTTTGGGGTCGTCGCCGGCCCGACCGTCGAGCTGATGGCAGGCGCGCAGGCAGAAGGGATCCAGGTCGTCGGCTGCCGACACGAGGAGAACGGCGCCTTCATGGCCTCGGCCTGGGGCTTCGTCAAGCAGAAGCCAGGTGTTCTCATCACAGGGTCTGGCCCTGGAACCACCAACGCGCTCACGCCCCTCTACCACGCCACAGAGAGCGCGATGCCCCTCGTCGTGCTGGGAGGGGCAACACACAGCAACACGCGAGGCATCGGCGGCTTCCAGGAAGGCGACCAGATCGGGCTGATGAAGCCCGCCTGCAAGTGGGCGCAGAGCGTCGACAGCGTGGAACGGATCCCGGAGCTCGTCTACCTCGCGCTCGGCAAGTCGATCAGCGGACGCCCGGGAGGCGTCTACCTCGACTTCCCCGGCGAGATCCCCTCACAACGGATCGAAGAGTCCGCCGTCGCGCTCCGAGGCGAGCCGCACATCGCGCGGCCCTGGGCAGACCCCAGCGCGATCGATGAGGCCGCCGACCTCCTCTCCAAGGCACAACGCCCCTTGATCGTGCTCGGCAAGGGCGCCACGTGGGCGGGCGCCGGCGAGGCGATCCAGAAGATCGTCGACCGCGGGATCCCATACATCACGTCGCCGATGTCGCGCGGCACGATCCCGGACGATCACCCCGGATTCATGAACTCCGCGCGCTCGGCTGCGCTGCGGGGCGCTGACGTGATCGTGAGCTTTGGCGTGCGCTTCAACTGGATGTTCCAGTTCGGGCGCAAGAGCACCCCCGACTGCAAGATCATCCAGATCGACATCGAGATGGAGGAGTTCTACAGCGGGGCCAACCTCGAGATGGGAATCACCGCCGACGCGCGCAACGCGGCGCGCCAGCTCGACGATGCGCTCGAAGGGCGCAAGCTCGCCTGCCTCGAAAACACATGGCACGCGGACCTCAGGGCCGGCTGCGACAAGAACGAGGCGACGCTCGTCGGACCGGGGAGTTCGGACGCCGTCCCGATCGACCCGCACCGCGTGATCGCCGACCTGCGAAGCGTACTGCCGCGGGACGCGATCATCACAGAGGATGGTGAAACGACCATGGGCATCGCGCGGCAGATGCTGCCCAGCTATACGCGCGCCAGCCGACTCAACGCGAGCACGACGGGCTGCATCGGGACGGGCGTCCCCTACGCGATCGGAGCGAAGCTCGCGCGACCCGAGGCGCCCGCCGTCGCCGTGCTCGGCGACTACGCGTTCGGCGCAGCGGCGATCGCTGTCGAGACCGCCGCCCGGGTTGGCGCACCGGTCGTCTTCCTCGTTGTCAACAACGAGGGCATCGTCGGCCACACCATCCAGGACAACCTCTTTCCGGAGGGCTCTCCCGCCATCGCGAGCCTCCTCCCCGCCCATTACGAGAAGATGGCGGAGATGGTCGATGGCCACGCCGAGCGGGTCGAGCGCCCGGAAGACATCCAGCCAGCGCTCGAGCGCGCGCTGGCCTCCAACAAAGTCGCGATCGTCCACGTCCTCGTCGACCCCAAGGCCACTCGGCTTTCGGGTGGGAACTACATGGGCTAACTGACGCAACGGGTCCCCACCGCTTGGACCAACCAGACGCAGGAGACACGCCGATGAGTCGCAAGGCCACCCCCTCATTCGACGCCGTGATCGTCGGTGCCGGCCTCGCGGGCCTCTACATGCTCCACCGTCTGCGTCAGGCGGGCCTCACGGCGCAGGTCTTCGAGGCCGGCTCCGGGATCGGGGGAACCTGGTTTTGGAACCGCTACCCCGGCGCACGCTGCGACATCGAGAGCATGGAGTACTCCTACCAGTTCTCCGCCGAGCTCCAACAAGAGTGGGAGTGGAGCGAGCGCTACGCGACGCAGCCCGAAATCCTCCGCTATATCGAGCACGTCGCCGATCGCTTCGCGCTGCGCGACGGGATCGCGCTCGAGACTCGTGTCGAGTCCGCGACCTTCGAAGCCTCGGAGTCCCGATGGACCGTGGAGACCGCCAGCGGGACCGCTACAGCGCGTTACCTGGTCATGGCGACGGGCTGCCTCTCCTCCGCCCACACACCCGACTTCCCAGGACTTGAGGACTTCACCGGAGACTGGTTTCACACGGGGCACTGGCCTCACGAGGGCGTCGACTTCACCGGCCAGCGCGTGGCGGTCATCGGGACTGGCTCGTCAGCGATCCAGTCCATCCCTTTGATCGCGGACCAGGCCGCGGAACTCACCGTGTTCCAGCGAACCGCCAACTACTCGATCCCCGCGCACAACGGCCCACTGCCCGAAGAGGACGTAGCCGCGATCAAGGCGGACTACGCGGCGTTCCGCGCGCGAAACGCACAGATGCCGTTCGGAGCCAACATGCCCCCGGGACCCGCGTCTGCCCTGGAGGTCAGCCCGGAGGAGCGTCAGCGCGCCTACGACGAAAAGTGGGAGATCGGCGGGCTCGGCTTCATCTCAGCCTTCCGCGACCTCCTCGTCAACCCGGAGGCCAACCAGACCGCCGCAGCGTTCGTCCGCGACAAGATCCGGGACACCGTTGAGGACGAAGCGACCGCGGAGCTCCTCTCGCCGAGCTCAACCGTGGGGTGCAAGCGGCTGTGCGTCGACACGGGTTACTACGCGACGTTCAATCGCCCTCACGTCTCCCTGGTCGACGTCAGCCAGACCCCGATCGATCGGCTGACACCGGGCGGTCTCGCGATCGGGGACGCGGAGTACACGTTCGACGCGATCGTCTTCGCGACCGGCTTCGACGCGATGACCGGCGCCGTGCTGAACATCGACATCCGAGGCGAAGGCGGCACCCGCCTCGCCGACAAGTGGGCCGCGGGTCCACTGACCTACCTCGGGCTCGGGACCGCGGGCTTCCCCAATCTGTTCCTGATCACCGGGCCAGGGAGCCCCTCCGTCCTCTCCAACATGATCCCCTCGATCGAGCAACACGTGGATTGGATCACTCACTGCATCGAGCACCTCCGGGCAGAGGGACTCGAGCGGATCGCCGTCGACCCCGCAGCGGAGGTCGCGTGGTGCGAACGGGTCAACGCGATCGCCGACAGAACGGTCTACCCGACCTGCAACTCTTGGTATCTCGGGGCCAACGTGCCGGGGAAGCCTCGCGTGTTCATGCCGTATATCGGCTTCCCGCAGTACGTGGCGAAATGCGACGAGGTCGCGGCGAGCGGGTACGAAGGGTTTCGGCTCGGGAGCTCCTAGCGGGACGCTTACGCCCCCGCGTGGGGGTAGAACTGGCGCGCCCACCGGCGCAGCGCCGCCAATGCCGCGTCCTCTTCGACCATACTGGGTGACGTCCAGTAGACCTTGTTCTCCCAGATTCGAATGTCGGCCTCGAACTGCGACGCCATCAACCGCGCCATCGCCCGGGAGGGTTCGGAGAGCCGCGCGGCGCCTTCCCCCTCATAGAACAGCAGCGACGCACGAAAATCGACGTTCTCCTCGTCGATGGGCGTGGGGCAGACGACCTGAACCTGTCCAAGCGGCGGCTCCGTTCGCAACACGATGAGCCCAAGGCCCTGCACTTCCTGACGGAAGGCGGTCGGAGCCCCACCGAGCCCCGTCGCCGGCACAGTCGTCACCTGCCGATAGACCGGCCCCTCCGTGACGTACTCAACACTCGGCGTCGCGCCCACGCCGTGGACATAGTTGAAGTGGACTCCGTCGGGGACGTTCTCCGCCAACTCCTGCACATGCATCCGGACGTTGTAACGGTAGGTCTCGTAGCCCACCCAGCCCGGGACCTCGTATTCACTCACCGGTTCAGGGGTGTAGTCGGGCGGCTCGCCGTCCGGGTGATAGTGCATCAGGATCAGCCCCGACACCTCGCAGACGGGCCAGCTCCGGATCACGACGTCCGGCGGCGATTGACGCGCAGAGAAGCGCGCCTCGCGACACTGACCATCGGGCCCATAACGCCATGCGTGGAAGGGGCAGATGATGGAGTCCCCCTCGACGGTTCCACCGTGACCGAGGTGCGCCCCGAGATGCGGGCAATGTGCGTCGAGGACCGCTGCGTCGCCAAACTCGGTACGGAACAACACGAGATCGCGTCCGAAGTAACGGATCGGCAGGACCTCGCCGGAGGCGAGATCGTCTGACCAAGCGACCTGATACCAACCCACCGGGTCCGACGGGAAAGGGTAACGGTATTCCATCGCGCTCACTCTGCATCGAAAACGCGCGCCTGACCACCATCATCGCGCGCGGGTCGACTCATCGGCCCTAGAGGATCGACTCGAACCCCTCGAAGACCGGGTGCCCCAGATACGTCCCCTTGGGTGCCCTCGCCTGGGCGTGCGCCTTCCGGAAGCTCTCCGACTCCGTCCAGGCGCGAAAGTCGGACTCCGACTTCCAAACAGTATGCGAGGCGTACAGCACCGCTTCATCATCCGCCGGCCCTCGCAACAGGCGGAACTCGACGAAACCAGGCACGTCTTCCAGATGAGAGTCACGCTCACGCCACAGCGTCTCGAAATCGCCTTCGTGACCGATCGCAATCCTGAAGCGGTTCATCGCAATGTACACGGCACATCTCCTTGCTGATTGAGGGCTTTGCCCCTGGCGCCGAGGAGCCAGCTAGACTCCGCAAGATGTGGAAACGGTGCAGCAGTTGCAAGGAACCGATCGCCCTCGGCGCACAATATTGGACTTGCAACGTCTCGACCTGTAATCGCAAACGCACCGCGCTCCAGTTTTGCTCTGTGTCGTGCTGGGACGCCCATCTCCCGATCGCGCGCCATCGCAACGCCTGGGCAGAAGAGAAGCACGCCCCAGCGACAGCGGCGGTGCCCGCAACGCCATCGCCCGAAAAATCGCGCTCGGAGAAGCCGGCGCGACGAGTGATCCCTCGGACAGCTCCTCCGAAGGACACCTCACCCGAGGAGGTCCTGATCGTCGCCAGCCGGCTCAAGGAGTTCGTAAGGGCCGCGTCGGGATACAACACATCCGACCGGGTCCTCGAGCCGCTGTCCGAAATCGTCCGGAGCGTTTGCCTCGAGGCGATCGAGAACGCGCGACGGGACGGACGCAAGACCCTCCTCGACCGCGACATCCCGAAGTCCTGAGCGGCCTCCTCTAGCCCGTGCGTGGGACTTCCAGCGTCCCCTCCCCCACGAGCGCCTCGATCGCGTCATCCTCGAGACCCAGGACCTCTCGTGCGATCTCGCGCGTGTGCTCTCCGAGATAGGGTGCACCCTGGAGGAAGATGTCCGACATCCCGGACGCGCGGAACCCCGGGCCCTCGAGGCACATCCAACCCAGGTCCTGCTGCTCGATCCACCGCAGGTAGCCCCGCGCTTGGTAGTGGGGGTCGTGCGCCTGATCGATCGTCGTAAACATGGGCGCCGCCGGGACGCCCATCATCTGGCACGTCGCGGTGACTTCGATCGGGAGTTGCGTCGAGGTCCACTCCGTCAACTTCGCTTCGAGCCGGTCCTGCGCCGCGAAGCGCCCTTCAGCGTGATCGTACTCTGGCGCCTGAGCCCACTCGGGATCGCCCATCGCTGCGCGCAAGTTGGCCCAATCCTGATCATTGCGGCACGTGATCGTGACCCATTGCTGCGTGCCAGCACATGGAAACGTCCCCCACGGTGCACCGCGCTCATTCCGGTTCGCCATCGGGACCACGGTCCCCGGCGCGACCCCCTCCTTGAGGAGACGATCCGCCAAGACACCGACGACGGTCTCCGCTTGCGCGGTCTCGCCGTGCCCCCCTTCGCCCGTGCGCTCACGCCGGGCGAGCGCCGCCAACGCCACCAAACAGGTAAGGCGCCCAGCCAGGTGATCCGGAAAGATCGCCCCTGAGCCCGCGGGGAAGTCCTGGTCCGTGTAGTTCCACAAGTGAACGAGCCCCCCGATCGGCTGCGTGCTCGGTCCATAGCCGATCCAGTCGGCCCACACACCGCGCGAGCCCAGCAGCTGGCTGCTGGTCATCACGATGCGCGGGTTCAACTCTCGCAGCTTGTCGTACCCGAGCCCCATCTCGGTCATCGTGCCGGTCGAGTTGTTCTCGATGACGACGTCCGCTGTCTTGACCAGCTCGTGAATGAGCTCGACGCCACGTTCATGCTTGAGGTTGACGCCGAACCCCTTCTTCGAGCGACTCGAAGACGCGAACGAAGCGCTCATCTCCGTGGACATCACGACCCGCATGAAGTCGGGATAGGTGCGGCTCTCGATCTTGATGACCTCAGCGCCGTACTCCGCGAACAGTCGCCCCGCCTCGACGCCAACGCCGCCGATGCCAAAGTCGAGGACCCGCAGCCCCGCGAGCGGGAGATCCGGGTCGGGCCGCGGCGCACCCGGTCGCTCCCGGTCATCGGGCCAGAGCGTCTCTCGCTCGCCGTCATGTTCTCCGAGTGTGGGCGCGCGATGGCGAAAGCCCTGGCGCTCGCCATCGAGCTCCCAAAACCCAGAAGCCACGGGCCCGCTGGCGCCGGGCGCGTACTCCGCCTGCAGGAAGGTCCCGCGCGACGCGAAGTGCTCGTTCGCCAGCACCTCGCTCGGAGTGAGCACAGGCGTACAAACGATCCCGCGCCGCTGTGCCTCGAACGACACCTCCTCGTGCGTCATCGTCGCGAAGTGATCGCCGATCGTCACCATCAGCGCGTCTGCGATTCCCATGCGTCCGAGGAACGAGTCATAGAGCGGGTCTTGCAGGAACTCGGGGTCGCCCAACCACTCACGCATCGCCCGCCACTGCCGTGGGGAGAGGATGACCAGCCGCACATAGCCACCCTTGCACTGATAGATCGTGTACATCGGACCCGAGCCCATCCGTAGCTCTGTGGGCGCCTGCCCCTTTGCCCGGGTCATGCTCCCGTTCGCGAGGCTCCAGTCGGTCGTCTGTGCGAGCGACTCCAGCACGGACAGGTCGATGTACTGACCATGCCCCGTGCGATGTCGTTGCAAGACCGCACACAGCGTCGCGAACGCGCCCATGATGCCCGCGACGTCATAAGCGATCGCCCCCGGGAACAACAACGGGGGCTTCTCCGGGATCCCTGCTTTGAACTGCATCCCGCTGATCGAATTCATCGTGGCGTCGGTCGCGACCCAGTCGCGGTACGGCCCTGTCTGACCGAAGTCGCTGACCGAGAGAGAGATCAGGTGCGGGAACTCCGTCGGCAGCGCAGCGGGGTCGAGGCCCAGCTCGGCGAGTCGTCCAGGCTTCTCGCTCTCGATGAAGACATCGGCTTTGGCGAGCAACGCGCGCAACGAGGCCATCCCCTCCGCCTGTTCGAGGTCGAGCGTGATGCCCCTCTTGTTCGCGTTCCGCCACGCGAAGTAGAGGCTCTCACCGTCTTGGAAAGGCGGGATCTGTCGAGAACGCGCGCCACCGGGCGGCTCGACACGGATGACCTCAGCGCCGTAATCCGCGAGGATGCGGCCAGTCAGCTCGCCCTTCTCATCGGCGAGATCGACGACGCGTAAACCTTCCAGGGGGCGAGTAGACATGACCTCTCCTTCTCTTTCAGGGAAGCCGTGAGAGTACACCCATCGCCGGACGCGGGTCGAGGGAGGAAGCCCGCTTCAGGCGATCGGGCAGAGCTCCAGCCGCTGCCGCCCACGGATCGTGTAGGAGTCGAGCAGCTCCGTCTCCTGCCGGACGCGGCGCAGCCCCGGCAAGCGCGGGACCAGCCGCTCCAAGACGCAGCGGGCCTCGAGGCGGGCGAGCGATGCGCCGAGACAGAAGTGCGCACCAAAACCGAACCCCAGGTGACCCCGCGTCTCCCGCAGCGGGTCGAAGCGATCGGGCTCCGGGAAGAAACGCTCGTCCCGGTTCGCCGCTCCGACCATCGCGAGCACCTCCTGGCCCTCCCGGATCGTCTGACCGCGGATCTCGAAGTCACGCACCGCGGTGCGTGTCAGGAACTGAACCGGCGAGTCGTAGCGCAGCGTCTCCTCGACGATGCCAGGGATCGCGGAGGGGTCCGACCCGACGCGTTCGAGACAACGCGGGTCTGCGAGCAGGGCGTCGACGGCGTTACCGATGAGGTTGGTCGTCGTCTCATTCCCCGCGATCAGCAGGAGCAAGAAGAACATGAAGATCTCGTGATCGCTCAACGCCGCGGCCCCGGGCTCAACCAGGGTGCTGATCAGGTCGTCTCTCGGCTGCGCGCGGCGCTGCTTCACGATCGGCCCGAGGTACCGCTTCATCTCGATCATCGAGTCGAGGAGCGGGCCCGAGAGCCCGGAGCCCATCCCGGAGCCAGTCCCTGACGCGATGATGACGTCGCTCCACTGCTTGAACTCATGACGCCGCTCGGGCTCGACCCCGAGCATCTCCGCGATGACCGTGACCGGGACGGGGATCGCGAGGTCTTCGACCACATCGAACGCCCCGCGCGCGTCGATCCGCCCCATGCAGTCATCGACGAGCTCGTACATCCGCTTCTCCCAGCCTTTGATCTGCCGCGGTGTGAAGCCCCGGTTCACGAGGTTCCGCATCACTCGGTGCGACTCGCCATCCTCAAGGATCAGCATCCGCTGCGTCCACATCGCCCGTGGTGACACGCGCATGCCCCAGACCCAACGCACTGCGCCGAGGAGCATCCGAAGCCGGCTCGTGTTCGCGGTCAACCGTTCCTGGCTACGCCGGGAGGCGAAGAGGTCTGGACGTGTCAGGACGAACGAGACGTCCTCGTGTCGCGAGACACACCAGACGCCCGAGGCCGGCGCCCAGTGGACGGGCGCCTCGTCACGCAGAACCCGATAATGAGACGCGAGGTCTTCCTTCCACGAAGCATCGAACGGTTCGAACTCGACGGCCATCAGTCGCTCCTCCCTCAAGGGGCCGATCACTCACCCCGGATCCTCACGCCTGCGGCGTCCCCCCGAGCACGGGCGGGCGAACGAGCGTCAGCAGCGCCGCTCCGACGAGGTACGCGAGACAGAACAGCGCGAGGGTGTCCTCGTAGCTCCCGGAGACGTCCCGGAGCGCACCGGCCACCAGCGGCGCGGTAAACCCAAAGGGGAGCATCACCAGTCCACCGAGCCCCATCACGTTTCCGAAGGAGCCCGCTCCGAACAGACGTCCAACGAACGCAGCGTGGACGGGCATCATCCCCCCACCCGCAAAACCGAACAGCAGCACTCCGCCGGTGAAGAGCAGGTCCGCAGGGAGCGTCCAAAACACCGCGAGCGCGGTCGCCTGGCCCGCCATGGCGAGGATGAGCAGCCCGCGATTGTCGAACCGGTCCGCGAGAGCACCGAAGAGGAGCGTCGCGGGGGCGCCGAGGCCCGCCGCGATCCCGATCAGGTTCGCCATGTGAGAGACGCTGTAACCGAGGTCTTCCCCGAAGCGAGGCGCGTTCGCGTTCCAGCCGGTCCCCACGCCGAAGACGACGCCGACACCGACCGCGAGCGCCCAGAAGTTGCGGCTGGTCAGGACCTCACGCGTGGACCAGACCGCCTCCGCGGGGGCCTCAGGCGTCAGCCCACCCTCCTCCGGATCGCCCGGATCCCCATCCGCGAACTGCCCCAGGGACTCCGGCGTGTTGCGCACGATCCAAAGCGCCAGCGGCGCGATCAACAGGGCGATCCCGGCAAAGGCGCGCAGGGTGCCTCGCCAGCCGAACAGGTCGAGGAGCAGGCCGGCGAGCGGCGTCAAGAGCACTCCCCCAGCGGGGATCCCCATCGCGGCCAAGCCCACGGCGCCGCCCCGCTTGCGATCGAACCACTTGGCGATCACGGTGGTCACGGGGAGCGGTCCGCACATCGACACCGCGACGGCCCCACCGACCCCGAAGGCGAGGGCGAGCTGCCAGAGCTCCGTGGCGAAGGACATCGCGAAGAACGAGGCGCTGAGCAACAACGACCCCGACGCCATGACCGCGCGAATCGAGCTGGAGTCGAGTAATCGGCCCACTTGAGAGCCGGCACCCGTCATCACGAGCGTGAACAACGCGATCCCGAGCTGAAACTCCCCAACGGATGCGCCCAGGTCCTCTTGCAGCGGGGTCGCGAACAACCCATACGGGATGATCGTCAGCCCGATCGCGATCCCCTGACAGACGAACCCCGCTCCGACGATCCACCAGCCACGAAACGCGGGTTGCGACATCCCGTGTCAGCTCACGTTGTCCAGGAGCCGCCCGAGCGCCTCGGTCACGCCGTTGTTCACCGCGGTGCTCGTCTCCTCCGTCTGAATCCCCGCTGCGAGGAAGCGATCGGAGAGCTTGATCATGATCGCGTCGAAGCGCATCGTCGCGAAGATCTCCCAGTAGTCGATGCTCCCTGCGACCTTCCGCTCCATCTTCGTCTCCCAATAGGAGACCATCTGCTCACGCGTGGGGAAGCCTTCGAGGCGCGGTGCGTCGAGGTCGTCGAAGGACATCCGGTCGAACATCAACCACCAACCAATGTCCGCGTCTGGCGGGGAGAGCGCGCACGCCTCCCAGTCCACCACCGCAGCGCATCGGAAATCGCTCCAGATCATGTTGCCGAGCCGCGCGTCTCCCCACGACAACGCCATCGGAGCGTCATGCGGCGCGTTGGCGTCGAGCCAGTCGAGCGCTCGCATCATCACGGGATGATCGCGACCGGCGAGCTCCCGGACGCAGTAGTCCCGGTACAGGTCGAGCTGCGCCTGAAACGTGGGGTTCCCCGTACCAGAGAGGTCCAGCCAATCGAGACCCGTCGCCTTCCAATCGAGGGAGTTGATCGCCGTCATCGCGTCGAGACCGCTATAGATCATCGCCTCGCGATCCGCGGGGGTCGCGTCATCCACCAGGAACCCCGCCTGCGAGTATCGGGGCACGTCTGCCGGGATCTCGCCGTCGACGAAGCCCATCACGAAGAACGGGCTCCCCAACACGGCCGGGTCGGGCTCGTAACCGTGAATCGGCGGGAGCGGCGCGACGCCCGTCGCGCCGACG
>Ga0163180_10001546_pt1 | contig 13070 bp, 5 predicted proteins | sample AtlANTMetagenome_2_FD_109647 | JGI IMG/M metagenome (GOLD analysis project Ga0163180, IMG submission 109647) | Marine eukaryotic phytoplankton communities from the Atlantic Ocean - Atlantic ANT 4 Metagenome | ecosystem: Environmental > Aquatic > Marine > Oceanic | place: North Atlantic Ocean...
ATAGAAATATTTTGGCCAATATTCTCCAATGCCTTTAAATAAGTTAGAAAATTTTATAAAGAATAGTGAAGGGCGTATTCTTTATGTAAATCCAAATGACCTTGATGCTACTGATGGTATTGAGAATCAAGGAAACTCGTTAACAAAACCTTTTAAAACGATTCAAAGAGCTCTTATTGAGTCTGCTAGGTTCTCATACCTGAGAGGTAATGATAATGATATAGTAGAAAAGACTACAATATTACTTTTTCCTGGCGAGCACCTTGTAGATAATAGACCAGGATTTGGTATTAAGGATGAGAGTGGTATAGCAAAAGCAATTAGTCCTGGTGGTACAGAAACTGGAGCACAGAATACTCTTACATTAACCCTTAACTCTAACTTTGATTTAACGCAAGAAGATAATTTACTTTATAAGTTTAACAGTACTGAAGGTGGTGTTATAGTTCCTAGAGGAACATCTATTGTTGGACTAGATTTAAGAAAGACAAAAATAAGACCTAAGTATGTTCCTAATCCTACTGATGATAATGTAAAAGACACTGCAATCTTTAGGGTTACTGGTGCTTGTTATTTCTGGCAGTTTACTATTTTTGATGGAGATGAGAATACTTTAGTATATACTGATCCAACTAATTTTGATGCTGCTTCTGGTAATCTATCAAAACCTTTATTCTCTCACCATAAACTAACTGTATTTGAATATGCAGATGGTGTTAATAAATTAGATAAGTTTGGTGGTTTAACTGATCTGGATGTTTATTATAGTAAGTTATCTAATGCTTATAACAGAGCATCTGGTAGAGAGGTAGATCAGAAGTTCCCAACAGAAGAAGATTCATTTGCAAAGCAAAGACCAGAGTATGAAATTGTTGGTGCTTTTCAATCTGATCGTATTCAAGTAACTGCTATTATATCTGGAGATGGTGCAACACCAGGACAAGTTGTTACAGTAACAACAGCAGTTCCACATGAATTAACTGGTGGTACTCCAATTAAAGTTGAGAAGGTTAATGTAAATGAATATAATATTTCAACTAAAGTTCAAAATGTTTTAAATGATAAGCAGTTTACATACTTATTACCTTATGTAAAACCAGAACTACCTGCTGGACCTGCTGGTGGATTAAGTGCTGGTTCTGCTCAAGTTAGTGTTGAAGTTGATACTGTAACTGGTGCATCTCCTTATATCTTTAACTGTTCATTAAGATCAGTTTATGGTATGCAGGGTATGAAGGCTGATGGTGCTAAGGCAACTGGATTTAAATCTATGGTTGTTGCCCAGTTCACTGGTGTCTCCTTGCAGAAAGATGATAGAGCATTTGTTCAATATTTGCCAGGTAGTAGAAAATATAATGGTATTTCATATACAAAACAAGTTGGAGAAAAACTTGCTTCAGAATCTTCTTCACCTATCCCATCTCAAGTTTATCATTTAAACAAAGATGCTGTTTATAGAGAAGGGTGGAAGACTGCACATATTACATTAGCAAATGATGCTGTATTACAGATCGTTTCTGTGTTCGCTATTGGTTATCACATTCACTTCTTAATGAAGTCTGGTGGTGACGCATCAATTACAAACTCTAACTCTAACTTCGGTCAGTTTGCTCTTGCTGCTGATGGATTTAAAGCAGAAGCATTTGATAAGGATGATAAAGGATTTATTACATCTGTTATTACTCCAAAATCAATTGTTTCGTCTGATGCTAAAGTTGAATTAGCACAGTTTGATAAGTCTAAGATTGTTGCTGCTGCAAATGCTGGACGTTTGTATCTTCTAGGTCAAAATAATATAAACACACCTCCATCTGAGATAGCACAGGGATTTAGAATTGGTGCTAGAGTTGGTGAGAAAATTTATGTATCAATAGTTGCTACACCATACGAAGCAGAAATTGTAATGGGTAATGATAATACCCAAGGTGTTTTATCTGCAACAACATTTACTTCAGAGAAGAAGTATGAAGCAACTCATAATGATACTACTACAGGATCTGGTACACTAATTCATAAACTTACTTGTTCCGTTGCACATAGTTTAAAAACTGGTGAATCAATTAGAATAATAAAAGATAATGGAGATCTTCCAGAAGGATTAAATCCACATACAGTTTATTATGCAATTACTAGTGATAAGAACTCCTCAAGACAAGATGGTATTGGTCTAAGTCAATATGAGATTCAAATTGCATCATCAAAAACTAATGCTGATAGAACAACTCCTGTTTATATTAAGTCAATAGGTAGTCCTGCTGATGGTATATTAAATGTTATTAGTAGAGTTTCTGATAAGGATGCAGGTGATCTTGGACATCCAATGCAGTATGATGATGCTCAATCTTCTTGGTTTATTCACGTTAATCCAACTGGAAATACAATCTATAGTAATATTTCTAGTTTCTCTGATGATAATGAGGAGATTCCATATATCCTTAGAAAATCTGATGAAAGAAGTTTAGATGATAAACTTTATAAGTTTAGATATGTTATTCCAAAGGAATTAAGAAATGCTAGAGATCCTCAAGATAGTTTTGTTATTCAGGAGTCAAGTTCGACTAATGTAAGAAATGATGCTGATCATACACGAACAGTAATAACAAATGCTGACTATGATTATGATAGAAATACTAAGTTCATTTCTCACATTTATTTTAATGTCAGTACTAAGATAGTTACAGTTAGATCTGATAAATCTCATAGATTAAATGCTGGTGATCAGATTATAGTTAAAAATGTTATAAGTGATGTTAATCAGAATGGTGCAGTAAATCGTGGATATAATGGAACATTTGCAGTAACAAGTGTAACTAATGATAAAGTATTCTCTTATTCTACAACAGATATTCTAGGTATTGTTCATGATGTAGGAAATTGGACAGATACTACTGGTACTAGAAATAATGCACTTCCTAGATTTGAGAGAAATAATAACTCAGATAATCTATTTGTTTATAGAACAGAGACAATTAACAAATATGTTGAAGATTCTCAAGATGGTGTTTATCATCTCTATGTTTTAAATGGTGGTAATACTCTTGAAGAAGAGTTTGTTAATTCAAGTTATAATCAGAATGTTGTTAATCTTTATCCTGAACTAGATCGGGATAATATTGATGATAACCCACAAGAAGCTAAGTCTTACGCTAAGAGATTCCCTCTTGGTGATGTTGTTACTAATGATTTAAAGAAGAGTATTACTAGAGAGACTGCTAATAAAACACTTTCTAATTTTAATATTACAAATACTATTGTAAGTATAACTGGTAATGATGGAGGAAATCCATATTTAAATCTTTCAAAAGAGCATAAGATTAATGGTCTAAAAGGATTTGGTACTATTACTGGTGGATCTGGACATACTGCTGGAGATGGGGAACATCATAATATAAAAATATTCAATAGTGCTGCTGCACCAGCAAGTGCTGTTTGGTATGGTGCTACTGCTAAAGTTACACTTTCTAGTGGATCTGTAACTGAAGTAGAAGTTACAGAACCAGGATCTGGATATAAAACTGGTGGAGGTGTTGCACAAAATGATAGGTATTATTTTGATTCTTCATTACCTTCAGAAGGTGGTCTGGGTGGAGCTCCTAGTTCTTATATTACCATTACTGATGATGACATTAGTTTAGGTCAAGTTGTTACTAATAAATCTGGTGGTGATTATGTTCAACTTACAGGTATTACTACTGCAACTGATGCTTATTATAGAATTAATGATGTATCTGGTAATAAGCAACTTAGAATTAATAAGCCAATCGGTGACAGAATAGTTGATGGTCAACAGGTAGTTCACGTTGGTCCTGTTGTTGAAGTTAGTTCTTCTAGTGGTACTGATACAACTACATTCGTTACTTCTACTTCACACGGATTAATTAAAGGTAATTCCTTTAGAGTATTGAAGAGTGATGATAGTATTATTGGTGATTTTGTTGTTGAGGATATTGTAACTACTACCTCATTTACTACTAAGACTGGTATTAGTGGTGGAATATCACAACCTAAGTATATTCTTAAACACGCTTTATCTGCTAATAATGCTAATAGTGGTAAGAATGGAGAGAATTTAGGTGTAAGAGGATTTAGTTTCTTTGGTCAAGATGTTTTAAAATTAACTGGTGATATAACCACTACTGATGAAATACCAGTAACTTTACAATATGCTACTGGATTAACAAACTCTGAGATAGAAACTATCATTAAATCTAAGTTCCGTTTAGGATCTTATATTCAAATTGATAGTGAAATAATGAGGATCGTTGATTCTGATCTTAAAACTGGAATCAAACTGAAAGTTATTCGTGGTTCAATGGGAACCATTGTTGATAATCACGCAAATGATTCTCAAGTTAAAGCAATTAAACCAGTTGCAATTGAATTAAGAAGACCTTCTATACTAAGGGCATCTGGTCATACGTTTGAATATCTTGGTTATGGTCCAGGTAACTACTCAACTGGTCTTCCACAGGTTCAATTAAAGACACCTACTGAAAGAGAAGAGTTCTTATCACAGTCACAAGAAACATCTTGTGGTACTGTTGTTTACACAGGTATGAATGATAAGGGTGATTTCTACATTGGAAACACTAAGATTTCATCTGACTCTGGTGAGCAAATAACATTTGATATTCCAGTTCCAACTGTAACAGGTGAAGATCCAAGTGCATTAAGTGTTGTATTTGATGAAGTAATTATTAAAGATAGATTACTTGTTGAGGGTGGAACATCTAAACAGATTCTATCTCAGTTTGATGGTCCTGTTACATTTAACGGTAAACTTAGAATCAATAAGGATCTTAGATTAACTGAAGGATTAACTGTTGATGGAGCAGTTAAGTTTACAAATGAAACAGATTCTACTTCAGATTGTACTGGTGCATTAAATGGTGGACTTATTGTTGAAGGTGGTGCTGCAATCCGTAAGAGATTGAATATTTGTGGAGATACTAAGATCTTCTCTGCAAGTACATCTACAAGTAAAACTACTGGAGCTCTTGTAGTAACTGGTGGTGTTGGTATTAGTGGAAGTATTAATGTTGGTGGAAATCTAGTTTTAGATGGATTGTTTAATGCAAATGGTGGAATTAAGTTACCTGATGATGTTAAAGTAATTTTCGGAACTGATAACGATCTAGAAATTTATCATTCAGGAACCAAGTCGGTAATTAATGCTAGTAATAGTGAGTTTGAGATTCAGGGTGGAACTGATCCTGGTGACATACTTGGTATTACTATTGGTGGTCAGACTGTAATAAGAGCAGTCAAGGCAATGACTGGTGTTTCTATTGCTCAGTTATTGTATAGTGATGGAAGTACTTCTACTACCAAACTAGAAACTACTAGTGCTGGAATAAAAGTTAGTGGTGATTTAGATGTTACTGGTGATATTACTGCTTACTGGTCTGCATCTGATAGTACATTAAAAGATAATGTTACTGTTATTCCATCTGCTTTAGATAAAGTTAAAGCAATTTCTGGTAATACATTTACTTGGAAAGCATTTAGAGATCAAACACCAGAGGGTACACAAGATACTGGTGTAATTGCACAAGAAATTGAAGCACTTGGATTGCCTGGTTTAGTTAAAACTAATGAAGATGGTCATAAGTCTGTTTCATATACAAAACTCATTCCAGTTTTAATTGAAGCAATCAAAGAATTGTCAACTAAGGTTGATGCTTTATCCTGATAAATAACTAAAAATTAATATAAATGGCTAATATTAAGAAGTCTTTTAGTTTTCGTAATGGTGTTCAGGTTGATGATGACAATTTTCTCGTTAATCCAACGGGTCTGGTAGGTATTGGAACTACAGTTCCTACTGAGGCACTGGATGTTCGAGGAAAAGTTAAAGTCATTGGTGAAGTAAATGCTACTTCAGGACTTATTACAAGTTTAGTCATAAGTGATACATTACAGGTTAATAATTTAGATTTTGCTGCTGGTGAAATTGGTGCTGGTATTAGTGTTGGTACTGCTGGAATTATAACAGCGTCTACTTCAACTGGTATTGTTACTTATTTTGGTGATGGAGCTAAATTACAAAATCTCCCAACATCACAATGGTTAGATAAAGATGTTGGTTTAGGATATACAAGTATATACTCTCAGGGTGCAGTAGGTATTGGAACTATTGATCCTAGATTCTTTTTGCAAGTTGGTGGTAATGAATCAAATCTTATAGCAACCTTTGAGGCTGGTGTAGGATTTAACTCTACTGGAGATGTTGTAGCAACAGGTATTGTAACTGCTGGAACAAGATTTGATGGAAATCTATCAGGCAATATTGATAGTGGTATATCAACTATTACTCAATTACAAACTACAAACACAAATGTTGTTGGTGTTATAACTGCTGGAATAGGATTTACTGGAGATTTAAGAGGTAATATTGTTAGTGGTATATCAACTATTACTAATCTAACAACAACTGATGTAAGTGTTTCTGGTATTGTAACTGCTGGAATAGGATTTACTGGAAACTTATATGGTGATGTAGTAGGTAAACATACTGGACAAGTAGATGGTAATATTAATTCTTCTGGTATTTCAACCTTTAATCAACTTAAAGTAACTGGTGGTATTTCTGGTGATACTGTTTCTGGTATTCTTACAACAGGACAATTACAGGCAAGTGCATCTCAAATTGGTATAGCAACTGCTTCATCTATTGATATAGTTGAAAGATTAGCTGTTGGTACTAATAATCCTTCTAAGAGTGTAGAGATATTTAATGTAGGTATTACTACAGTTGATGTTATAGGTGAAGAGTTTGCAATAATACAGTTAGGGCAAAGATCTTCACTTGGAATAGGACAAAGTACTGCTCAAGTTAAGTTTGGTGAGGCAGATAAATCATTTGAATTAATAAATGGCGATACTGGTAATTTCAATAGTGTAATTCATGGTGCTAACTTCCAAGGTATTGCTACTGGTGGATTTAATTGGATATATGGTGGTGATGGTAGTACCTTAATGAATCTGGATTACAAAGGTAATTTGGGTATAGGTAAAACACTTGGTATGTATCCATTAGATGTTGTTGGAGTTGCAACATTTGGTAATGACGTATTCGTAAAGAATAACTTAGAAATTGCTAATACTTTAAAGGTACTTGGTAACTTAGATGTTAGTGGAAGTTCTACGTTTACTTTACCTGATCTTATTCAAGGATCAAATATTAATGTAAATACTGGAATATCTAGTTTCTTAAAGATTAATGTTGCTGAAAGTATTTCTGGAGTAGCAACAATTGGAATTGGAACTGATATAAGTCCAAATGGTATGGGTATTGATGCACCAAATGCTGTGGTTAATTTCCAGCAAGTTGGTATTGGATCAACACAACCTTCAAGTACACTAGATGTTGGTGGTAGTGGTCATATTAAACAATTCTTTGGTGTAGGTAATGTTGAACCAGGTGCAGCAGTTGATTTCTCTAGTGCTGGTAGGGGAATGTCGATAGCACCATTACAGAATAGAATGTTTATGGTTCCACCAAAAGTAACTACAACTGAAAGAAATAATCTAGCAGGTTTAGTTGCTGGTGCTATGATTTATAATACTTCTACTAATAATATTCAGTTCTACAATGGTAGTTCTTGGTCTAATTTATAGGGTAACTAATGAGTGTTAGTGTAACAAAATCTGGTCCTTATTTTTCTTCAGGTCCAATAAAGTGGAGTGATTTAAGATCTAATTTTAAAGAAACTTCTTCTGGTAGTATATCAGCGTCAGAATTGTTTGTTGATACTAGACTAGCAGTAAGAGATCCTATTGTTCCTGATTCTACTGAGAATACATCTATACCCACTGATGGATATCCAGGTGGTGTTTTTTCTGAGACAAGTAATAATTGGAAAGCCTCTTTAATGAGGGATTCTATTAAAAGATATACTGCTAACCAAACTGGATCAGATGCAAATTTAGATTTAGGATTTGCCGATGGTGGAGGTCAAGGTATTGATTGGGATGGGCAAAATAATTTAGATTTGGAAGGAAGTACAACTGGAAATTATGGTAGAAATGTTCAAAAAATAATCAATATTAATGGTATTTGCTATTCTGGTGATACTGGTGATAATGGTGTATCGGGTGGTGGTGGAACTGGAAGTGGTAAGAAAGCTGCTTGTAGTCTAGTTTTAGAGAAAGGTGTTCCGATTGGATCTGGAACATTAAAAGCATTAAATGTTAGATTCTATTTAAAAGCTGGATCTGGAATATATGGTTCTGCTGGAAGATTAGGATATTTTCCTGATACTTATAGTGATAAAACATTAAGTGATCCTGGTAAGGATGGTGGTGTTGCATTAACTATAAGACACGAAGGACAAGAGAATAGAACTTGGATTTATAATGAAGGTGGTGAATTATTTGGTGGCGGTGGCGGTGGAGAACAAGGTCAGCAAGGTGCTTGGCCTGTTCAAGCAGGTACTTGCGATAGAGGATATTCAACATCTTGTAGTAGTGGATATTATTTTGGTGGATATGATGAAGGATGTCATGGTAGTTCCAGTGGTGGTTGTAATGCTGGTGATCAAACATATATGTTGCATATAGCAACACTACCTTGTCCTGGTGGTGGGGGAAGTGGAAGTATTTACGCTTACTATTGTCGATTTACAAGTTGTAGTACAACATATCTTGGATCTTATGCATCAACGATGCCTGAACAGGGTAGAGGTGGTGCTGGTGGAGAAGGTGCAGGATGGGGATATAGAGTAAATGTTGGTGGAGGAAAACAACCTGCAACACAAGGTGAAGGTGGTAAAGCAAATAAACCAGCAAAATGTAGTGGTGGTGAGTCTCCTACAGGAGCATCAAACTCTAGTCCTGGCGGTGCTGGTGGTGATGGTGGTGATTATGGTCAACCAGGTGGTAGCACTAATGGTATAAGTCCATCTGCTACTGGTTTATCTCAAGGAGAAGGTGGTGGTAAAGGTGGTGCTGCAATGTGTGGTAGATACTTTAACCCTGTAATACAAGGATATAATACTACACAGTATGTTAAGGGTAGTGTTGGATTAGAATGTGATGGAACAGAGGGAACTCCTGTTATTCCTCCTGGTATTCCTACCGTAACTATTAATTCACATAGTGCTCATGTTAGATTTAACTATCCAGCAAATGATGGTACAAATAAACAAACAATAAACTGTACTAGTTCATCAACTGGACAGAAGGTAAGATTTAAGATTTTAAATATTTGGGATGATTATGGTGATATTTCAAGTTTAGCATTAACTAAGTTTGAGTTAAAAAAGGCTGATGGTTCTGTTATATGGGAAAGTTCGAGAGATAGAAGAAAAGGTACTAGATTATCTCCAGTATTAGAACTTGATGAAGGTAAATATGATGTTGTATGGCACGATTTAAATAATTATAATAGACCCCCTTCAGGTGCTAATTGGGTTAAAAATCAGATGATATTAGAGTATGGACAGAGAATAGAGTTATTTGATGATGGTGATGATCCAGATGAAGGAGGTTATGGATATAGAACTAAAATTAATAACCAGTTTATTATATGTCCACAAGATCAAGTTTCTGATGAGACAGTAACTTGGGAAAAATCATATTCTGGTTCTGGAATGGATGGAGTAAATCCTGATGGATCTTATGAATATGTTGCTATTAAGCAGTATTGGTCACAATTTATGCGTGATTATGCTGTTTGGGAAAATAATAATGATCCAAAGACTCAGAATGGTGATGTTTCTGTTACGCAATCTTACCTATTAGAATCTGGAGTTCAAGGTGAACATATTATTGAAATACAATCAGATAATGATTGTGAACTTTTTATAAACCAAGCTCATATCGCTTCAACAACAAAATATGAAAGTCATTATCCTATGAATGTTGGTATTAGTCAATGTGGTAGGTGGGAATCTAAGAGTTCTAATAGTGGTCAATCTATTGGTACATTAGTTACTAATGGTACTCCAATTAAGTATAACTATAGTGGTGAAAAGAGAGCATTTAGTGTTACTTCGTGGAATAGAAAGTTTCTAACTGAAGATTATGATATAATATATGGTCCAGCATATGTTGCAAATGAGTCTTATGTTAAGCAATTTAAAAATGATGCTGGAACTTCACAAGAATTTACCATAGTTTTTCAGGGTGTAGAAAAAGGAAGACTTGAGATAGGTGGTGGTGTAGATTTCCCATTAGAAACAGTTGAAAATGGTCTTAAGAGAAGATATTATGCTGGAGAAAGAGTAGTTAATAATGGAAATCCTTGGGATGCTCCTGATTATTGGGAGATAAGAGTAGAAGAACATAGTAATCCTGAAGATTGGAAGCATAACCCTGCTGGTGTTGCATTTAGAGTAAAAGATCCTAATGGTAAGGTAATATTAACATCAACAGAGTTTAAACAAGCAGAAGGAACGGTTTATGGTAGAGGATCAGCAAGTTGGTCTGTAACTGGAGTAGATCTTAATCTACCTACTGACACAATATATCAGATTCAATCTCCTGTAAATGATCAATCATTTACTATATCACCAGGTCAAACTTCAGGAACCAGTGCGTTCTCTCCAACATACGGAACTCAAACTTATAAGGTTTATGCAAAGAACTCTGGAGGAACCTCAAGTCCACCAGGAGAGTTTACAGTACAATAGAAATCTGATTTTCTATACATACTCTGTATGGGTTGTAAGCGATTCTTTATAATTTTTTAAGACCCAAACCCCGAAAGGGGTTTTTTTGTGCTATAATGGGTCTAGTAATATAAAGTACAATGAGTACTAGCGAACATCTAAGACAGACTCACACTGAATTGGGTGGTGGTAGAGGTATTTTTACTGAAGGTGCAAAGGTACTAGAAGGAAATCTTGAGCAACAAGTAAAGAAACTCATTCCTACACTAGATGAGTTGTATCCTAATATAGAGTTTCAATGGAAAAAGACTTTAAGGAAATCTGATATATCGCCTGAACTTGAATATACTCCACACGCAAAGGGATCTGGTGTTAAACCTGATGGTGGTATATTATTTGCTGTAATTGGTGGTAAGAAGTATCCTATTCTAGTTTCTGAGGCAAAGAAACAAGGAACTAATGATGTAAGAATGTCTGAAGGTAAAAAGAAACAAGGAAAAGGAAATGCAATCGAGAGAGCGTTCAAGAATTGGGCAGAGTTTCAGATTTACTTTGAGAACTATAACTATTTTCCTTATGTAATATTTGCATACGGTTGTGATTTTGAAGATGGTTCATCTATCAATGATAGGATGGATGCAATGACAAGATACAAACCACGCAATAAAGAGTATATCTTTCACCCTAAGCAACTTGCAACAATCTATGTGCAAGAAAAAGCATTTACAAATGAGGAGATCTTTGATAGAATTAAAGATATATCTACAAAAGTTATTGATAGTATTAATATTGAAAATCTTAAGAGGAACTTGAATGTCTAAGAAGAAGGGCAAGAACTTTAGTGCTAACAATGCAACTGGTAAGAGAAAGAAGTCTGATTTTTATGAGACTCCCTATACTCTTACTCGTAAGTTTTTAGATGTAGAATATTTTAATAAGAATAGTACTGTCTGTGAACCTGCTTGTGGTGGAGGTGCTATTACTAGAGTATTAAAAGAGCATTGGGAAGACGATAAAGTAACTGCTTATGACCAAGAAACTAACTTCTTATGGGAAACTGGTGAATATGATTACATTGTAACAAACCCACCATTCTCTATTGCCTTTGAGTTTATTCAAAGGGCGAAATTAGTAGCAAAGAGTAAGTTTGCTTTTCTATTACCATTGTCATACCTACACGGTAAGAAGAGATTTGATGAGATATATTCTGACAGAACTTATGGATTAGAAAAAGTATATGTATTCACTAGGTATCCAATGTTAGGTGAAGCATTGAGAGAAGATGGTAAGTATAATACTGGTATGATGGTTTATGCTTGGTATGTCTGGACAAATGGGTATAGTGGATTACCTACAGTAGATTGGTTAGATAATAATGAGGATGTATTGTCTAAGAAAGACAGTATAGAAATTGTCACAGAGGACACTCCTTTGACTAAGATTCTGCTATAATATATTCATCTGAGAAACATTGATGCCATTACGTCCACACCAAACTGATGCTCTGGATGCTATGGCAAAGCATAACAAAGGTCAAATCATAGTTCCCACAGGTGGTGGTAAAACTATGTGTATGATAGAGGATGCAAAGAGAGGAGGTACTATTGTTGTAGTTGCTCCTCGTATTCTATTGGCAGAGCAGTTATCATCTGAGTTTCTTGAGATTCTTGATGATGTATCTGTAATGCACGTTCACAGTGGTGAGACAGATCACTATTCTTCAACCAAAGTTGAGGATATTTACTGGTGGCACAAGTACACAAGAGGTAATAAGATTATATTCACTACCTATCATTCACTTGATAAGGTCAAAAGATCTACCATTGATGTAGATACCATTTACTTTGATGAGGCACATAACAGTGTTCAACGAAACTTTTTCCCTGCTGTTAGACATTTTGCAACTGATTGGGCTAACAGGTGTTTTTTCTTTACTGCTACTCCTAAGCATAGCCTTACTCCTTTCAAGGCAGGAATGAATGATACTAAGGTGTATGGTCAGGTAATTGTTAATGTACCAGCACCTAAGTTAGTTGATGAAGGTTACATACTACCACCTAAAGTTGAGGTATATAAGAGTCGTTTGTTAAGAAAAGATGAGATCTATGCTGATGTAGAGTCAGAACAGATGCTTAATGCTATTGATAGATTAGAAGTAGATAAGGTTCTTATCTGTGCTAAGTCTACTAAGCAAATTACAGGTCTTACATCTCAATCTGACTTCTGCTATGAATTAAATGTTCGTGGTTATAATTGGATGTATATTACTGCTAAGACAGGTGCTATCATCAATGGTAAGAAGGTAGGTAGAGATCAGTTCTTTGAGACTCTCAATGCGTGGGGTAAGGATGATAATAAGAAGTTTGTAGTATTGCATCACAGCATATTGGCAGAAGGAATCAATGTCAAGGGTCTTGAGGCAGCATTGTTTATGCGTAATATGGATTACATCACTAT
>Ga0163180_10001547_pt1 | contig 13068 bp, 2 predicted proteins | sample AtlANTMetagenome_2_FD_109647 | JGI IMG/M metagenome (GOLD analysis project Ga0163180, IMG submission 109647) | Marine eukaryotic phytoplankton communities from the Atlantic Ocean - Atlantic ANT 4 Metagenome | ecosystem: Environmental > Aquatic > Marine > Oceanic | place: North Atlantic Ocean...
AGATGTATGCAGTGACTTCAGTTCCAAATACTAATGGAAAGACTTTTGGTTTAGTTACTCCTTCAATTGACCCTCTAGATGTTATTGGAAGTTTCAGTGCGTCTTTCCGCTATCATATGTTTGGTTTTGATTGTGGAGAATTAAAAGTACAATATTCTACTGAACCTACTTTTGGCAGCGCCACAGATTTGCAAACTTTATGGGATGGTACTACTTTAGCTACTTCAATTGCAGGACAACAACAGACATCTGCAGTAGACGCATGGAAACTAGCAACTGTTGATTTGAATAGTCTTAAGGGAACAGAGACACCAATATATCTAAGATTCCTTTATACTTCTGGTATCACTCACGAAGGCGACGTTGCTATTGACGATGTTAATATTGTTGGTAACGTAATTGATTCATTTAGAGTTTATGATGTTACTTACCAAGACGTAAACCGGCCGAGAGCAACGCACTATCGCGATGAATTTGCTAAACGACCGGTAAACATTCGTAATATTAAGATGACCAGTTCGAGTCCAACTAGAGCCGGCAATTATACTGATAATTATCAAGTTGTCCAAACACAAGGTCGCGATGTCAATAATTTGTGGTTAGTTCAGGGTGAAACCGGCTCCGCGTGGCAACCTTCGATATCTACTTATGTGTCAGGTGTCTTAGACTTTAGATTACCAGACCGCTCTTATTTAACGTCTAGTACTACCAATGTTAGAAATAGAACAGTGTTCGCCGAAAGGTTCTCTGCTCCAGGTGGCCCCGAAGTACTATCCCGCGGAGCAATGGATATAACATCTGAAACCTACTCTCCATATAATGCATTGCCTTGGAGAAACCTCTCAGTTAGAGAACCTCTTGAAGGTTTCCTGACTGTACACAATCGCAAGTTTGGTTTTAGAAGAAATGATTTTGCGGACGCAAATAACTTTACAGCAGCAGGAACGGCTAGCTATCACAAGATTCATAGGAATACTGGTTATAAACGCCAGCTAGAGCCAGGTACAGGCCAGGACGGCTATGCTAGCGTTGTTAGCGCTTCACACGATAATTACTATGTCCAACACATGATCCCTAGGTCAGAGAGGCAATACGCATGGATTACTGCTTCTCTTAGCACGCATGCTCAAGGCGAATCTGCTCCTCTTGGATATGCTACTGGAACTTATAGCACAGACAAGAAATCTTCGGAGATTACATTCTTAGCTCAAAGCGAAGTTGGCTCTGTATTTATTTCAAAATTTGGAGGCAGATACTTCGGCGCCGTAATCAATTCCGCAAATTCTGCCTCACTTCCAGACGAAGCTGTAGATAGTTATGGTAATTTAATTGGTGCATCTAAGGTAGATTTTGCTGGGCTAAATACAAATATATATGAGCCTTTAACCGGCAGTACCAATACTTTAGGATATTCTGCTTTTATAGTTAAAGACGGCGGCGGCTCAACTACTATCCAGGATGCCAATTATGTTAATCAAACATATGTTGGAGGAATAGCCTCAACATATGACGAGACATATTTGCCGTTTGGAGCAAACTCTGTATTAAATTCTATTCTATTAAATCGCAACGGCCCTTATGGATATCCCTCTTGGAAACAAATTAGAACTGGCGACCATCCGGTTGCAAAAAACTTGAGAAAGAATAATCTGTATACTTATGAAGATAAAGTTATTTTTGCTGAGCAAGAAGTTGAAATATTTAGCCCACCCGGAGAAGGTCTTACACCAGTTCCCGTAGGGTTTAAAAAAATAAAAATTGTAAAAGAGAATTTATTATTCTTTACAGAGTCAGTAGTTTCTTCAAGGAACAAGCCAATCGTAACAAAATTTCTTGGAGACGATAACAGCGGGTACGCTATAAAATATACGTTTGATAATAACAGACAGCGATACAAAAACAATTTCTTAAATTTAATAGATCAAACTCCCCCTCTGTCAGAAAAAAATAAAACTTATGACGCACTGTTACCTATCTTAAGAAATGGTCACGACTCTTATGGTGCAGAATCTAGAATTGGTAATTTCGAAAGTTTGCAATATTCTATGACAATTTTCCCTAGAGATATAAACTCTTATATTTCAGAAAAATCTAGAAGACCAAATTACGCAGAAACGCCAGGGGATGCAGGTCACGAACAAAATGTAGGATACGATAAAAAGAATTACAGAACATTCTGGAAAGCAAAGCACGCAGATAGAATTAGAACTGATGGCTCTGCTAAAAATATCTTTGGAGATAAAATCGATAGTAGCATTTTGGGTGGAACAACTGGATCAATACCATATGTTTTTAATACATTTCCTGGACATAAAATGCCGTCACATTCAGGAACAGCGCATGTGCCAGTACAATTATCGATGTGGCCTTTAGATGAAAATAGATTTGGTACTACGCTAAGCGCGTCGACACCAGCCTTTACTTCTCAAGGCGGCGGTTATAGTAGTTGGATTTTGTTTTCCGGTTCAAACCCCGGCGCCATGGTTGGTTATCTTGATGGTGGGCAAACAATTGACTCGGACACATTAATAGGAACGAGAGGGTCCTCTGGACAGCTAGCTGTTGATACTACCGGTTTCCTTAAAATGGGTATTCCAACCGCTTCTGCTTATTTTAACAGAGATCCTTATTCAAATTGGCTAGCTGTTACAGCTTCGTCAGAGTCTGATAGATATGTAAATAATTTGCTTATTCACGAAGGGGGCGGCGCCGATTCATCTCCTGGATATGGTCATACTAACTTAAATTACTTCTATAAAAACGCTCCAGCAAATCAAAAATATTGGATTAAAACTGCTCCATATTATAGAGCAAATAAAATTGCTGGCAAAGATCCGTGGTATAATTCATATGAAGATTATGTTGACGACATAAGAAGATTTGCAAAAGATTACGGTAACTTATCTGAATTCAAAATGTCAGAAAAAATCGACGATTACTTAAAAGCGCAAGAGCAACTTGATTCAACGCTTACGACCGATCCAGAAGCTTTAGGCGAAATCGCTGCTGTAAACGTTTTACAAAATCCAACGTCTAAAATGTTTATGTTAGATGGAGCTTACAATTCAACTTCTAGCTTTGACCCAGAAGGTAGTCCAGTTAAACCTAGATGGGACTTACAATTTATTAATGATCATGCAACAACAGATTCTTTAATTAGTTTAAATAAAATTTATGAAGATCTGTCAGAGGGCCAAAGTGGCGCACAAGAAAACAACTATCCTCAACGAATAACGCTTAGATTAGATTCAGTCAAAAAACTATTGCCTTATAATGGTTTTTATCCTGTAACAAGAACGCAGCAGCTAACTGAACTTTATCAAAAATCAATCGGACAATATATTAGACCCACAGGATCTTCTGGGCCTTTCAACGAAGATCTTCGCGACGCCGGCGCAATGCAAGCGGCACTGCAGCCTTTATTTGCTCCAGGAATTTTGTTTAATTCAATCAAATCAGGTCTAGCGGTTGACTGGCCAACTTACATTCAGTCTGCACCGTCTATATCCGATGCAGCGTTGGCAAATCCTCTAGGAGCCGGCGCAAACTTTTCAATAGGTAACAACTGGGCCTCCGGCTCAAGTCTCAGCTCAGATCCTGATTTTAGAGTGCCGTTTGAAGCCTTAGTTAACTTAGATAAGTTAGCACCAAATCAACAATTTGTTTCAGACGGAGTAGAGAATACTGGCGATATAAGCATGCCTTTGATAGAACCAGCCTTTTTATCTTCATCTCACCAAGTTAGTACTGATGCCGGCAGTGATTTTATATGGAATTACGGAGCCGTGCATGCGTTTAGTTGGCCAGATCGAAAAAGAAGTAGACATTTTGAGATAGCTATGAACAATTTCGTATCAGAAATTCCAAATTTCTTTTTGAAGTCTCGCGGTAGAAAAGGTATTTTTTCTAAAACAACACAAGAGTTAAAAGCTGAAGCTGGAAAAACATACTATATGGATGTTGTTTTAGAAAAAGTTGAAAGAGCGATTGATTATGATCTTGTCTTAGCTGAAGGTCCCAGAGATCAGCTCTTAATGTCTAGATTTACAGGATCGGGAGATCCTAGTAGCATGAGTGCAAACTCACAATTAGCTTTTTCAGATCCTCAAGCTGGCCCAAGAGCAGGATATATTTTCGGCCCCGCAGCAAACAGAAGCGGCTCAGCCGGCGCTTGGAATGCAAATTATGCCGGCGCTCATGGCCTCAGTGGTGGCAATGGCTGGCGACAGCTAACTGGATCAGGAGATTTCGCTAACGTGATTGGTTCTGTAGCTACCAGACCAAAGGGTTCTACTTCAGGTTCAGCGGATAGATTTTTTCAAGATTCTGAAATGGATCCAGGATATGCTATGTATACCCCTCCTTATTACTATGGAAAATCAGTAGCGAGAATAAAGTGGACTGCAGATTCACTCTCTGATGGAACAGCTGCAGCAGTATCAATTGCTAATATTTTATCAGATCTCAAATCTGGCGAAACAACAGACAAAATAGGCATTTCAACGTTTAATGAATACGATACTATTATTATACCAAATTCTAATGCTACACGAGGACTTTTAAGTCCTAAACATAGATTTGTTGATAATCATGCTAGGGCGGCAGATTTATTACATCCGGATTCTATTGCTGCTAAAAATACAATGTCAATTACTGCGTCATTAAATTTGTTTGATGAAGTAATAATTCCGGACGCTACGTATTCGACCGAGCTTAATTCAGACGGTCAACATGTTGCTGAAGGCTATCAAGATAATCCAAACTCAGCAAATACCCTTTGGGCAATTAGGCCTAAATGGGAGTGCCCTGTAATTGATATTTCAGGTAGCAGCTATGATTCCGGATATAATCATGATGTTGAGAACGGCCCTTATTTTAGTAAACGAACAGGAAGAAGTATTTGGCATTCTTACGCAGACGTCCGCGAGGTCGGCAAAACCCACGGCCATATCTTTAATGACGAAGGGGAACACATAGGCAGAAAAGGTATTAAGTATTATTTAAGAGAGTCTTATTCAGAGTTTGATTCAGCTACAACGGGTAGTTTAATTGAATTGTGTGGTTTTGACTCCGTGGATAATGAAAATATTGGCAATTCTCCTGAAGATACTTTTATTGAAAAAAGAATCGGCGATTTAGCAGACCAAACAGAAATTGCAGAATGTATTGTTGCGATACCTTATGTTGAAGAAGCGATAGAAAATCTTACTATTAAGCCTTTTGAAAATATTCAAAATGCCGGTCACATCAATGCAATACCAATTAATCCAGACGAATATTATAGACAGTTTCAAAATGTTATTAAAGATAGAAGTCCCGTAACTGAAGATGATTCTATTACAGAGACAACAATTTCTAGATTAATTAAAAATATGAAAAAGTATGTGTTCCCACCAAATATTGATTTTTATTCTCAAGGAATCATGCCGTCTAAAACAAACAATTATCAAGAAACAAAACAAATAGATGCGTATGGCAATATTCAAAACGAAAATTCTAAAGGCTTAGTGCCGTTTGTTATGTATACTTTTGAAGTAAGTTCTATGCTTGATACAAAAGACTTAGCAGATATTTGGCAGAATGTAATGCCGAAACAGGCTATGGCAGCAGAAGAAGATATGTCTATTGTAGATCATGATTTACTCGGCAAAGATGCACAATATGAATTTTTTGGCCAATTGGATCTTATAGAAGAAATAGGCCACGCCCACCCGGCAGTATTAAATAAAAAGCCCGATCTCCCAATCGGTGAGGCGTTCGCCGACATGACGCGCCACAACCATGGAATATCTTTTAATAAGGAATCTTTAAGAAAAATATTCACACAAGAAATTAAATGGTTAGTATTTAAAGTAAAGAAGAGAGCAAACAACAGCTATGAAAAATTGATGAGACTAAACGCGTTTGTAAACGGAAATGGAGTACCCAGTATACAAGATAAGCTGTCTTATAACTGGCCTCATGATTTTTATTCGTTGTCAGAGTTAAATAAGATAACAGCAGAAGTAAGTATTGGGCCAGACAAAGAAGAATAATATATGTTTTTTAATAAAAAAGAAGATGTAATAGACATAGAAATGACACAGTATGGTAAACATCTTTTATCAAAAGGGTTGTTTCAACCAACTTATTACGCTTTTTTTGATGATGATATCATTTATGATTCAAGTTATGCCGGAATTTCAGAATTGCAAAATGATTCCGAAGATAGAATTAAAGATGCACCTAGGACAAAAACTCAATATACTTTTTCTGGAATTGAAAGTGAAGTAACTAAAATTAATAACTATATCTCTAGTCCATCTGCGCAAGATCAGGCCACTTTAAAAAATACTAGGCTCGTTCCAGTACATGACCAAAATGCTTTAGTGTCAGTGTTGGGAACTAGTGAATATAACAATAACAAAGCTCCCGCATGGTCAATTGACTTTATGAAAGGAACCATGAAAAGTTATAAAAATATTCTTGAAACCACAGGAAATATATATAATAGCGGCAAAATTTCAAATATTCCTCAAATCGAAGCACAAGCTACTTATGAAACTTTTCTAGATAAAGAATATATAGATAACCCTAACTCAATGTCTCCTTTTTCAGCAATAAGAGTTGAAGAAGATTTTCTTCTTCTTGAAGTAGGAGAAAAGAATACTGAATTTTTTGTTAAAAACTTTGATATTGAATTGTTTAAAATTGAGGAAGAAAAAGATTCTGACGGAGTTAGTACAGGAAAAGAAGAGTTAATTCCTCTTAAGTTTTTAACTGAAAGAAACACTGCAGGCTTGCAAGCCGGCCAAGTAAATCTTCAAGATCTGCCGCCATATGCACAAGGTACTGCTCCAATTGTACAAGGTAGTGTTCTTGACGAAGAAGGAATTCAAGCAGCTTTTCCGACGCCAAATATTGATAATGCTGAATATTATTTTGATATAGAAGTGGATGAAGAAATTGATCCTAATGTATTGTGCCAGTACATAAGAGAGAAAAGCCAAGGCGTATTCTCTGATAAGCTTACACAATGCGAAGATATTGATTCAGGCGGCTTAGAGAAATACGATATTTACTCGGATGATGACTCCGGAGAGATTTGCTAATGCCAAAAATAACTGAAACAGCTTTAATGAGTAGCGTAATCCCAGAGTTGGTAACAACTGGTATTACCTTAGAAACCGGCTCAGAAAAAGATAGAGCTTCTATTAATATGGTTATACAAGATGTTTTGTATAACAATAGTAAATTACCAAATATGATGGCTCACGTGGCAAATTCGAATTGGTGGTTTGATCCAAAAAGTTATTTTAATTTATCAATTATAGCAATTAGCGGAGAGCCAGGAGATTTACCTGCTATATTACAAGTTGTTCAAAGCGATGAATTTATTAAGAAATATATAAAATGGGGTATTCATGATGCATGGTGGGAAACATATGGTGAATCGCTTCCTAGTGGTATTACAGCCAAAACAATTAGCTTAAAAGAAACAAGTGATGATATAACAGACGAAGATGAATTCAAAATATTTAAAAAATATAAAACTCACGATCCTCAAACAAACATGGAAATTTTAAATATTCCATATAGAACAGAATTATCTTTCGAGGGCGACTTACACTTAGTTTCGTTTATTCATATAAACCCAGATACCATCGGTGAAAATATAGAAACAAGTAATGTAAGCTTACCAGACAGTTTGCTTGTTCATAGCACTCCTGACATAAATAATGTAGTTGTCAACGGACAAGCTAATAATACTAAAGCGGTATTTTTTAGAGCAGATAGACAAGACGAAATTTGGAATGGTCCATATGAAATTAATGTTAATGGAACATTTTTTAGTTCACAACTAGTAACAGATGCGCTCGCCGGATATGAATATGCTGTAAATACAATCGAGCAAGAAGCTAGTGTTAAAAGAGCTAATATAACAAAAAATATTGGTGGTTATAGGACAACAGCAATCCAACCAACAAACCAATATATACCTTTAAATAAGACAACTATAACAAATAATATAGTAAGCGATATGCGCGCAGTCCAGCGCGTTGAACCTGTTTCTTTAGATTTTAAATCACTAGAAAACGATGTGTATTCTTTTATAAAATATAACGTACCAAAGGATAATGTAAAATTACAAAATAATATATCTTCTTATGTTTCTCCATTGATGATGACAACTGACAGAACAGGAGTTAACAAACTAATGTTCTCCATAAACTTTCGAAAGTTGATAAGAGACAACACGCCGCTAGCAATATTTTTGGATGCAGGTTCAGACGCCGGCGTCCAAAAAAACATATTAAAAGATTGTCAAATTTACTCACTAAGAGTAGTGCGCAGACTAGTAAAGAAAGGTTTGATTGACAATCGTTCCGCCGCAGTCGGCTCTGTCCAATCAAACTATCAGTCTCCGAATAAATATCAAATAGAAGATAATAGCACACCAGAACTAATAGTTTCTTCAAAAGACTTAATTGCGCCGACATTCCGCCTGATGTCAAAAGAATACACAAAACAAATACCGCAGACAATAACAACACAAGTTGGAAGCCAGCAGACTACAACAATGGTTGAAGTTAAAGTAGGCGAAATAGAAGAAATAAACAACGTTTCTTTTTTGTCAGAACAAAATCTTTTGGGTGTGAGACATTTTTATGTTACTGATACATCTGCTGCAGAAATTTTAGGTGGAGAATATCAATATTCAATCGAATTGGTTGTCAAAAACGGCGCAAAAGAGTATGTTAAAAACCGAATTCAAGGATTAAAAAATAAAACACTAGATTTAAGAAAATATTACAATCTAGCTGTTGGCTCTTCTGTGTCTGCCGGCAAAACAACTACACATTATAATACTTTGTATCAAAAATTTACGAAAATATTTCAAAATAAAGCTTATGAAAAACCAAATCCAACAGCCCTAGGAACACGGTGGGCATTGGCTTACAACGCTATATCTGAATTTGTAGAAATGATGAAATTATTTTATGAAAATGCTTCGAAAGAATCTAGCGTAGAATTGCCAGGAACTCAGCAATTAAAAAGTATTCCTGAATCTAATTTGCCTAAAGAATTTACAGAAGAAGCTAAAGTCGCACTTTTAAATAATTTAATTAGTTTAACTGAACCAGGGTCAGGATCTCCGAGAGGAATAGAATCAACATTATCTATGATCTCAACTTTTACTGACACAATGTCTAAGCTTATGGGCGAGAACATTTCTTCTAATAAACAAGGCTCTACCGGTGCTTCTCAAAATATTGGCTCATCAAAAACAAATACTTCAAAAATGATTATTTTTAATCATGATTTTAATGACTTATACAAGCCAACCCCAAGAAAATTTATGGGGTATGATTGTTTAAATTCTTCGATTACGTCTCTTCAATTTCCTTTAACAGCAGATAATACGTCAATTAAATCTATGGCTTTGGACGAATATCATGTAAGAACTCAAGAAGAGAGCAGCAAATATTTTGTACCAGGCGCTTTAGGTTATACCGACGTCACCGATGGTGAAGATCCTCTTTATGGGCAAAGTATTTATTCTTTTGATTTTAGACACAAAAATAAATCAAACGGTTCAATCGGTGGAAAAATTACTAATGGCGAAAGTCCTGAAAATAGTGCCTACTCTTTTTTGACTCCTTCATATATTCACACTAGCAGAAATCCAGAAGAGAGTCTTCAAAATATTGCTGCGATTGATAGCCAACAGCCAGTATATGAAATTAACGATTTAAAATTGCAAGATTATGTTAGAGCGCTTTTGAAAGTTCTTATGTCAAATGAACTAAAAACTCTTACCGGAACACCAGAGTTTTCCAGCGATAAACTTGTTGGCTCTGGTAACCCCCCTGTAATCCCTCCTCCTGGTGATCCTACGATAGGCAATCCTGTCGATGCAAATCCTGAGTTTATTAAAAATACAAAAATAATTAGAGATATGTTAAGTTTTGATAATTGTACCGTACACGAATTTATTCACAGGCCAATAAAAAATAAAAAACATAATCAACAAATAAGATTTTCAAAAGATGCCGTCACATATAAAGAAAAAACTTTTTCAATAGAATCTGGAGGAGGAGACAAAGATATTATTAAGATAATTCCTGAAGGTCCCGAATATGATGAAAACGGAAACTTTACTAATCTTAGATTGCCAAGAGAAATTGACAATCGACTAGCTCGACATGCAATAGAAGTTATGGTTCTTAAAAATAAATTACCTACCAAACATCCCTTACTTGGTAATCATTATGGACAATTTAGAGAACGTGTTCGGGATTATGATTATAAACAAGATAACACTCTATTACACCATATTTTTTATAATTATTATTTTACAGAAGAAAGTTTAGCCAATGATTTATCTGGACTACCTAATCAGCTAAAATCTATGATTCACGCAGCTGTTGGCGATGTAGTTGACGTCGCTAAACAACCGGCTGTCTCGCCATGGAATTTTTCACTCAATGATGAAACTGTAAGTCAACTAGCTATGTTCGCTTACATGTTTTTTAATTATAAAAGCATATTTAAAGTTGAAGCCTTAGTAGGCTACGAGAACAATGGTGATGTAAACTCTCCTATTTGGCAAACATTAACACCGGAATTATTAGAACAAATGAGAGATGCTAACAGTAATAGTGCCAGAGTGTTGTGCAAACTAGTTGGATATAATGATTTAATATTTAATGTTTTTACTGGTTTAGGAGAAAACAATTCACTTTTTGTTCCTCTACATGATGAATACTTTTTAATACAAAACACAGATACCTCGCAAACACAACAAGCCCAGGGCGGAAGTTACTAGGAGTAGTTTAATATATGCCATCAGAAGCCTCAGATACAAGTTTAGTAGTTAAAAATCCATCCGCAGCAACCGGAGTTGGAAAAAGAACTTACTCTATTTCTAAAACATCTTTTGGAAAATTAGATCAACACGGCAGTTTAGTAACTGGATATCCTATTTTTGCGTCTTCATATGATTCAAGCGATAGAACAAGATATTTATTTGACTACACTTGGCAACTCTCAACCGACGGAGATAAACAAAGTTTTGTGTATCCGCACACCGGTGTCCCCTTTGCAGCAGATAGATTCTTAATTGATTGGTACAACTCTATATCTGATACACAATTACATCCTTTTGGTATGCCAGACAATCAAAAAGAAAACACGTCTAATTTTATTACTTTTATGTTTGGTAATTTCTTAAATATCGAACCTGATCGCTATAGTGTTGTTAGCCCAAAAGAAGATCATCTTACTTACACTAAAGGAAAAGTTGTAGATAATATTTATACTTTTGAAAATACTCCACAATATGCAGAAACTGTTAAGATAAATGTAAATTTAGCCAATCTTGAAGGTCCTTATGAATCTGAATTTATGAAAAATAGCTTCGAAGCTTTATTCGAAGATGGGACATACGATTATTATAATACATCTTTAAACAAAGTCGCCTCCGGCGCAGAACTTAAATCAATTGTAAATTTTGATACGTGGTTTTTTGACTATTCTTTTAACTACGAACGCGCTTTTACTAATACAGAATTAAATAACTTAAATTCTATGCCAGGGGCTCTGTATGCAGACATTAGTACACACTATTCTGCGGATTTTAATTTTGAACAATATCTAGAGACAATATCTAATAATAAAATATCTGAAAGAGCACTGCCCATGTATTATGCATTTCCTGAGAATGCAGGTTATGCTAGCGACGAAGAAGCACCACCTGGCGCGTTTACTGGATATCCAGACAGCTATCAATTGGTTTATGAAAATTTTCTTAAAGAGTCAATAAAATTAAAAGCAGGACATGTTTTTAAACAAGACTTCCAAGAAGTTGATCTGATGAATGTAGATTATCCTACTCTCAATAATTTGTTTAATGGTAATACAATTGGGGGAACGGAAGGGATTGATCATGAATTAGCAGGAAGCACAGATAAAGAATTATACTATAAATTATATTCAGCGAGAACAGAACAATTTTTAGGTGCGGAAAATTCTCCCGGCCCAATTCATAATAAAATAGCGAAAAAATATAGCAACGTTTGTATAACAGAATCAAAGAAAGATTTATTAAAAAATATTGAATCAGTGAGATCTCAATATCCAGTAACGGTTGGCATAAGTTTTAATCCTAGTAAGAAAAAAGATCTTTCGAATGTATTAAACCAAACCAGCATGATGGCACCGCTAATGGGCAATGTAGCTAACACTTTATCAACGGCTATAAAGTCTCCGTTTGTAGAGATTATTGAACAAACTACATTACAAGAGCTTTCTACTGACAATGTGCTTCAAAAAGAGTCTTTTTTGCAAGAAACTGAAAAAAGAAGCTGGGATTTGTATAGTATTCTGCAAAAATACTTCGATAATTTTACCGAAGTTTTTAGTTTAGCAAATCAAGAAACTACAACATTTATCTCTAATAATGAAATTGATTTTGCTGATCCAAGCAAATCTTTAATTAAATATATTTTCTCTCTTACAGCTTTAAGTTCTGTTTTTGTCCAAACTGATAGTGAATCTAGAACTTATGAAAATATGATGAATGGAGAACTTAGTGAAGCTTCAGAAGTCTTGTTCTATAGAATTGAGAAAAGTAGTAATGGAACTGTAGTACAAAATATTTTAGTTCCTAACATGTCGGAACAAAATATAATTAATGTTTTAGATACGCAAGTAAAATATGATAAATATTACGAATATAGAGTTTATGCATATCACGCAGTTAAAGGTTTGATGTATAAATATGATAGAGAAAGTTTGCAATTTCATTATAGTTGGGAAGATCCTCCGACACCACAAGCAGAAGAATCTACTCCGGACGAACAATGTGATGATACAAATCCGATTAATTACGAAGAGACTTGTGACACAGTTGGTATCGATGGGCTAGCTTCAGAAGGCCTCACTAATGTTCCGCAGCTAATTGATCCGCAGGGACAAACGATGGAAGCTATCTTTGCTGTGTTATCGCAACCAACACTTAGATTAGTCGAGTGTCCGTATTTTAATGTGTTGAACACTAGCCCCACAATTGTTTTGGATAAGCCA
>Ga0163180_10001548_pt1 | contig 13065 bp, 9 predicted proteins | sample AtlANTMetagenome_2_FD_109647 | JGI IMG/M metagenome (GOLD analysis project Ga0163180, IMG submission 109647) | Marine eukaryotic phytoplankton communities from the Atlantic Ocean - Atlantic ANT 4 Metagenome | ecosystem: Environmental > Aquatic > Marine > Oceanic | place: North Atlantic Ocean...
GTTAAATTATTAAAAAATGTTCCTCTTCCACAAGGATCAACTTTAGAATTTATGCAAGGAAATAAAATAGTTTTAGAAACTACTGATACATTAACAATTCAGAGTGATACTCATACTAGCATTGATGCATCTATAACTGTTTTGGAGATGACATAAAATGGCACTCACCAGAATTACTAAAGGTGTCATAAAGTCAAATCTGAATTATGACACTCACAATATAAATTCAACTGGTGTTGTAACTGCTACTAAGTTTGTAGGTGATGGTTCAGGACTTAATAATGTTATTGAAGGTGTCGGTCTCAATACAACAGGAACATCTGATTTTGTCAATTTAAATGTTACTGGTATTTTAACTGCCGTATCTGGACAATTTAGTAATGTTTCTATTGCTGGAACTTTAACATATGAAGATGTTCAAAACGTAGATTCAGTAGGAGTTATAACTGCTAGGAGTGGTGTAAGAATATCTGGTGGTGGAATTGATGTTGTAGGTTCTTCTATATTTAACAATGATATAAAGTTTACTGGTAGTGCTGGAAAGGATCTTCATTGGCATCAAGGTCAGAGTGCATTACATTTTCATGATAATGCTAAATTAAATTTGGGAACAGGAAATGACCTTTCCTTATATCATGACGGTACAACGAATTACATAGTTGGTGCTGCAGGAACTGATTTAATTGTTGGTTCTGGATCAACTTTAAGATTTAGAAAAACTGGTACTACAGAAGATATGATAACTGCATCTCCTGATGCAGCTGTAGACCTTTTCTTTAATGGGAATAAGCGTTTTGAAACTACAAATACTGGAGCAAAGGTCACTGGAGATTTTGTTGCAACAGGTAATTTAAATGTTTTAGGAACTATAACTTATACTGCTTCTGAAAATATAGATTCTGTTGGTATTATTACTGCACAGCAGGGTATACAGATTGATACATTAACTGCAGGACGTGTTCCTGTTGTTGGTACTGGTAAAACATTAGCAGATTATGCAAACTTTACTTATGATGGACTTCATTTAGGTATTGGTGGAAATTTAACTATTGCTGATAAGATAATTCAACTTGGATATCCCAATACTCATCTTGCATTTCCTGCTGCAAATACATTTAAATTAACTACTAATAATACAGAGCGTCTTACTTTTACTAATAATGATATTAGTATTCCTAATTCAACTCTTATTAATATTCCACTTGTTACTCAAGTTAAATTACCATCTGCTAGTGTTGGTCTTGGAACTGATGATGCTGCCACGTCAGTTAAAGGTAATAACAATGAAATATTACATGTGGGTGTTGTAACTGCTAGAACTTATTATGGTGATGGATCTAATTTAACAAATGTTGGTGGTGCTAGTGCTAATTCTATAGCGTATGCTATTGCGTTAGGATGATATTTAATAAATACCGTATGATGGTGCAATTATTTTTCACTTTATATGTCAAACATATTTAAGATCTTTGTAAAAAAGTATCCTGACATAAAGGTTGGCGATTATGTTGGTGAGAAAGGTGAGATATTTTTTGATTATAATCTTAGAAAATTGAAGATGTCCACTGGTATTCATACTGGTGGTGGATCTATTACGGTAGATATGTCTGAAGAGGCAAAAACATTATCGATAGGATCTTCTATAACTACTGCATCTCAACTTAGATCAGATTCCATAGCATATTCAATTGCTCTAGGTGGATAGTATCATACCCACCATAAATATACTTATCAACAGAAGATAAAAATGGCTAAAAAATTACTGGTAGGAAACTATAGGTTCGATGCTGTAGAAGGTATTGTTTATCTTAAGGAGAATATTCCTGCTGAAAGGATTCTGTTGATAACAAATGTTACTAGAAATATTATAATTTATAATTTCTCTTCTGCGACAGAAGGATATTCGGCAATAAGTTATGATGCAACTACAAATGAAACTGCATTTAGTTTAAAGTATAGTACTGCAGCATTCGAGAACACTGATAAACTACAAATTTTTATTCAAGGTGATTATCAAGAGATAACTCCAGCAGAAGATGTAATAGATCCAGTAGGTAAGATTCGTGTAAGTACTCCAGAGAACTTAATTGATACCGACTTTGAGTATGGTATGCAGGGTACTAAGTGGGAAACTGTACAGACTGTTAATAATATTCCTACAATCTTTAGTAATTCTGGTGATACTCCATTAGATGGTATAACCAGTGTTAATTCTTCTGTAGGTGATAAGTCTATAAAAGTTACTACATCTATTTCTCATAACTTAAGTGTTGGTGATCCAATTGCTGTTCAGGGTTTATCAATATATCAAGCGGAAGGATTTTTTATTGTAACTAGTGTTCCTAGTACTACAGAATTTTTCTTTGAGATTGATGTTGCTGCATCTTCTAGTGGTGATATTAGTGGTAGTTATACTACGATTGTTCCAGGTAAGTTCTTTGAAGGATCAACATTACCTGTTAGTACATCAGACGGTGCTATTACTGATGCTGCAGCGTCTAGTATAGTTACTGTTACAACCAAAGAAACTCATGGTTTATCAGCGAAAACTAAGGTTTATTTAAGAAATACGATTGGACCTAGAGTTTTAAGTATTGCCGATAGTACTTTAACTGCACCTGATAGTAGACCTTATGTTGATACAACCACAACATTTAATACTAATAATGTTTTTGCAATGTCTACAGACACTGCAAGGGGTGTTGCTGGATATGAATATAGAAAACCACCAGTAGTTACCTATGATTGGGAAGGAACATATACTTTATACTTAGATCCTAGTGCGATTGATACTGCAAATGATCGTATTACTTGGAATACTCATAATATGAGAAATGGATATCTTCTATTATTCCAAACACCATATGAGGGATTAACTGATGGTGGAATGTTAGATGGTAAGGTATATTGGGTTAAGAAGCACGATGCAAATACAATAGAACTTCATAATAGTTCAGGTTTAAATAGTAAGCAAAGTTTATCTACTCTTGCTAATACTTATGGTCCTGCTAGATTAACATTAGTTTATAAGATTGAATATGGTAGCGGCACAACTAGAAAAACTACATTTAATCAATGGTTAAGTAATCAAGGAAGTGCTACTGCAACTACAAGTAATAACCTTCTTTATGGAACTACTCAAAATAGTACTAGAACTGATAATGTTAATTTAAGTAGTTTGTTTGGTGGTGGTTCTGTTACTAACTGTAAGATAACTGATATTGTAGCTGGTGGTGACTTGAATAGTACGCATGAATATATTAGTATTACTATGGCTGGACATAATCAGTACATATTCTCTCCAGGAAACCAGAGTAGTAATTTTGATCAAATGGCTATATCTCCCCAATCTCCTTCAGGAAGTGGGTATAGCACTCCTATTTGGGAGGGTATGGATATATCAAGTTATATTACTCAGTCTGGTGGAAATTCTTATTTCCAAGTCTCACATTGGTGTCATAGTAGTGTAGGTCCTTTCACTATGCCACCTTATTGCTATAAATTTAAAATCACTTTCCAGAAGACTGGATTTGCAGGAACTCCTGGAGAATCTGAGAAGGAAAAAAGTGGTGGTGATTTATATGACTCACGTTATGGTTTAGGTGGATCACAACCTAGTTCAGTTGTTGGATTCCAAAGAAGAGTACCTGGATCTGGATCATATACATCTCAAGAATCTTTCTCTTATCAATCAAATCAGAGAGACACTGGTAGATATGCAACATATGGTGTTAGGAATACTAATACTGTAACCTTATCTTCTAGTAATCCTAATAGCAATGCTGGTGGATCATTTACTATTAATGATAGTTCTAGTAGTTGGTCTAATACTGGTTCTGAAGTTTACTATGCTTTCTGTGATAAGTTAACATCAGATAGGAATACGATTTATAAGGCTGCTCATGGTGTTACTTCTAATCAAACGGTTACTGTTACTGTAGATGGTACAAATTATTCTGCTGGACAGAGATTTGCTTATGTTGGATCTACAGGTACTTCAACAGATATGGGATCTACTTTCCAAGCAACTTTGAGTGCAGTGAATAGTAATGTATTACGTTTACAAACAGATGCGTCTCCAAATACTGATGATATCACAAAAGTTCCTGAGAATTTTACAATAACTTATTCAACACCTAACCCTACATATAATTCACTTTATATTCCAAACCATAAAGTTCTTGCGAATGCAACTGCAACATATAATAATACTTCTGGAACTGCAATTCCACCTTTAACAGATGGGCAATCTATTGTTCTATCTCGTTTAAGTGATACTAGATTAAAAATATTTGGTGGTGCTGCTTCAACTAATAAGATAACTGTGGTTGAAGAAGCAAGTAATAATAATACACTTACAAACCAATTTATAGATATTGAAACTCCTCTTGGGTTTGATCCATCAACTGCTACTATTACTATGGTAGAGTTTAGGGGAGATTTTGGATGGAGTAGTGAATATGTTACATTAACCTTTACTGATAGTGATGTTCATATTATTGGACGATATGATGATAATGGTGACACTGCAAATTATACTACTAGTACAACTTTCTTTGGTAAAGATATTTCAAGTTTATTGACTACATCAGGTGGTAAGAAAGGATTCCAAGTTACTATTGCTCCATCACCAGGTATTAACTTTGGTCCAGGTGGTGGTCCTTGGTGGGGATTAAGATTTACTGTTGAAGGATCTTCATCAGGACTGTTATTAACAGGTACTGGTAGTGGAGGGCATACCTTTAATGTTGCAAATCTACTTGGTTCTTATGATGGAATATACAATATTGGTACTATTCCTACATCTAAAACCTTTACAATGAGTGCTGGATTTGAAGTTCCAATTAAATCACTTGACTTTACTTCAGGTGATGTTAATAATGGAGATGAGACAATTACATTTGCTAATGATCATAACTTCATTCCTGGTGAAAAAGTTTTATATAATAATAATGGTAATACTTCAATTACTGGTACTGGTATCGGAACGGAATTATATACAATTGTTAAAGGTGATAAAGTAATTAAATTAGCTACTTCTGCTTCTGATGCTCTTTCTGATAGTGGTATTGATCTTACAGGACAAAGTGGAACTCATTCTATAAAATCATACAATCTTCTTAAGAATATTAAGGGTTCTGGAAGTGTTAGTATAGTACAGAATAGTAAGGTTATAACTGGTGCTGGTACTAGATTCTTAAGTGACTTTAAGAGATTTGATAAAATTTATATTGATAATGGTACTTATACACAGGAAAAAACAGTTGATACAGTTACTAGTGAAGTTAATATGACTTTATTTGAAACTATGGATGCAACTGCAAATACTAGGAGTTATTATTATGCAACGCAGTTGGCATTGAGACCTGATGGATTTAGTCTACATAAACCATTTGATGGTGGTGTTGATATTACTGCAGGTACAAGTCCTAATAGTAGGATATGTAGACAAACTCGTAAGTATTTCAGGTATCAGTCAGGTAAAGGTATTCAAACAAGTTTTGCTATAAACTTTAATCCTCCTAGAATTTGTAAGGAATTGGTTCAAGCTGCAGGTACAACTGCAAATGTTAAAACACAAGAGCAACATAATTTAGCAGTTGGTGATAGTGTTGTTATTGCAGGTGCAGTTGTTTCTAGTGGACTTAATACATACAATGGTACATTTAATGTCGCAACAGTACCAGATGCATTTACTTTTACTTATACAATGGATTCTGCTCCTGCACAAGTTAAAGCTGCAGGATTTCCAACATATGTTAGATCTGGATGGACAGATAGTTTTGTTAGAGCAGGAATGTTTGATGATCAGAATGGAATGTTCTATGAATATGATGGACAGGATCTTCAAGCTGTAAGAAGAAGTAGTACAACACAAATTGCAGGTACTATTAGTGTTACTAGAGGTAGTCAGATTATTACTGGAACTAATACTAGTTTTACAACTCAATTAGTTGTTGGTGATTCTGTTGTTATTCGTGGACAATCTTATAAGATTGTTGAAGTTAGTTCTGATATAAGAATGGTTGTTCAACCAGAATATAGAGGAATAAATGCTAATGCAGTAAAAGCTACTAAGACAGTAGATACAAAAACAAAACAAAGTGATTGGAGTCTTGATCCAGCAGATGGATCAGGATTTACAGGATTTAATCTGGATACTACAAAGATTCAGATGGGATATATGGATTATTCTTGGTATGGTGCTGGTAAAATTAGATATGGATTTAAGGATACTAAAGGGCATATCAAATACTTACATGAGTATATTCATAACAATAGATTGGATGAATCATATTTCCGTTCAGGTAACTTACCTGCGAGATATGAAATTGAGAATGGTTCAAACTCAACCACTTCTCCTACATTATTCCACTTTGGTACTTCTATTATCATGGATGGTACATTTGATGATGATAAAGCATATCAGTTTACTGGAGAAAGTAGACCTTTAGCATATACAAACGGTGATAATAGTAATATTACAACCACTGCTGAATCTACATTCAGGCAAATTACTTTGGGTGGTGAGAGAGTATTTGTGTATTCTTTCCAAGTTTCTCAAGCACATGCACAGGCAACTACTGTTGGTTCTCAGGTTGTTGATGGTGGAAGTCCACAAGCATTACCTGCTGGATCTTATGTAACACAGGTGTTGGTTGATGGATCAAGTAGTATTGTATATACAAACTATCCAGCAACATCAAATGACCCAACTGGTAGTGCTTCATATGCAGCTATACCAAACTCTAGTACAATTACTGTTGGTGAATCTGATGCGATTGAACTACTAAGACCTTTACCACTTATAAGTGTTAGATTGGCACCTTCCGTTGATAGTTCTTTAACTGGTGCTCTTGGTGAAAGGGAAGTTGTTAATAGTATGCAATTGAGATTACAGAATGCTTCTATAACTTGTAACCAACCAATCGAATTCTTCTTACTGCAGAATACATTACCAAGTGATCTTGCATATGTTGATGCACCTAGACCTAGTTTGAGTGAAGTTATTAAACATAAAGCAGGTGATACTTTAATAGGTGGAACATCAATTTATAGTTCTAAGGCTGCTACTGGTTCTGTTACAGTTGCTCTTACAGATCTATTGGAAATTGGTAATAGTATATTAGGTGGTGATGGTATTTACCCTGCTGGTCCTGACTTGTTGACTCTAGCAGTTCAACCTCAAGATATATCAGGAATTGCAGGTACTACACCGTTTACTGTTTCTGGAAAGATATCTTGGTCAGAATCTCAAGCATAATCTATTTCAATTAAATGGCATTACAAAGACTTACAAAAGTAGATGGAGGAGGTTTAAGCCAAACCTCCGATTATGAGGTTGGTATTGTTACCACTCGTGGTATTGATGGTATTGGAATCTTCTCTGGTTCACACGCTGTTCATGTTGGAGTAATCACAGCCTTAAATTTTGCAGGTGCTGGTAATACATTTGCAATACATTCAGGTACTGTTGATGTAAGTATTGCTGGTGGCGGTGGTGGTGGAACTGCTCCATCAGATGCTATTAATAATGCAGTGTTCATACACTATGGTGCGTTTGAAGGTAATGATGCAATTAAAATACCAAATAAATTTGGTGAAATATATACCCATGTAGATGCTGCTGTTGATATTGAGGATGGAATAACTGTTGATGTGGATTCGGAATGTTTATTATTGATAACTGATAAGGAAGATTTTGATATAAATCATTTTGCACCTGTTTTTCATAATACAGATCTACCACCTCAGAGTAATACATTAAGGTCTGCTGGTTTTGATAATAATATTAGAACAACTTTGATGTCATCGGATGAATTATCTGGTAGAAAGAAAGTTGGCTATGTAAAAATACCAGAAGATTTGCAAGATGAAATATTTTGTGATGTAGAAGATGGGACTACATTTTCTGTAGGAGACCATTGTGTGTTAATAATATAAATAAATCAAGAACTAATTGCTATCTACGGATAAAAGAGTATGTCAACATTACGAGTCGATAATATTAAATCGAGAACAGGCACAGTAGTAACTGTACCTGAAACAAACACTTTGGCAGTAACAGGTATTGTTTCTGTAACTAGTTCTGGATCTTTGCAAGTTGCTGGTGATGAAATAGTAAGTGGTAATCAAACTATAAGTGGTATCTCTACTGTAAGTGGAAACCAAACAATAAGTGGTGTACAGGATATAACAGCGAACCAAACAATTAGTGGTAATCAGACAGTTAGTGGACATCAAAATGTAGCAGGACTGAGTACTTATGCAGGAAATGTTGATATTACTGGTATAATAGATGTAAAAGGTGGAGGTAGTATAATAAGTACTGCTGGTATTATTACTTGTGGTACCATGAATGTTGTTGGTACTTCAACAGTGAGTGGTGGTGCATGGGTTAGTGGAATACAAACAATATCTGGTAGTCAACATATCACACAGAATCAATTAGTAACTGGATTAAGTACTTATCAAGGAAGCGTTGATGTAACAGGCAATTTGAATATGTCTGGTGGTGGTAGTATTATTAATAGTACTGGTGTTGCTACTGTAGGATCATTAAACGTACTTAATACTACAACATTTAATAATATTGCTGGTGATGTAACTAATTTAAATGTTGCTGGTGTTGCAACATTTGCTGGTGGAGTTTCTATCGGTGGTACATTAACATATGAAGATGTAACGAACATAGATTCAGTTGGTGTTATAACTGCAAGAAGTTCCATTAATGCAATGGGATTTATTAATCTTGCAGAAAGAATAGATCATACTGGAGATTCTGATACTCATATAAGTTTCGATGCTGATACAATCAAACTTACAGCTGGTGGTGCTCAGGTTATTACTGTTGAATCTACTGGAGCTACATTTGCTACTCCACAGGAAGGTCAGATTGTTGTTAAGGATCTTAATGGTGCAAATACTGGTTCTGCTGCTGAAACAGGAATAAAATTTGCTGATGGTGCTGGAACACAGCAAAGTATAATAGGACATCATAATGGTTCTGATTCTAATTTGTATGTTGAAACTAGTATTGCTGGAGCAAACATAGCATTTAAAATTAATAGTACATCAGTTCTTAGTATGGAATCATCTTCTTTACTTCCACATACTGACAATGCTTACAACCTTGGATCATCAGCAAAACGTTTTGCTAACTTATATACTGGTGATATCAACTTATGTAATTCTGGTGCTACTAATGAGGTTGATGGAACTTGGGGTTCATATACAATGCAAGAAGGGGAAGATGATTTATTCTTAATTAATAGACGAAGTGGTAAGAAATATAGATTTAATTTGACGGAGGTTTGATCAATGCCAATTATAGTTCAAGGTACAGAATTTAAACCTGATAGAATCAATTTACCCCAATCTGCATCTGATCCTGCAGGATCACATGAACTTGGTGATATGTATTTTAATACGACTGATAAGCAAGTTAAAGTGTATCAAAATGTGGATGGTGTTGGTCTAGGATTTACTGATATGTATGGTCCTACTGGTGGTGCACCTGGGGAAGCATATTGGACTCAAAGTAGTGCAGGTTCAACAAAAAATTGGACTGTTCCTAGTGGAGTAACATCAATATCAGTTGTATGTATTGGTGGTGGTGGAACTGGATTTATTCAAGGTGCTGCTGCTGGATCAAGCCCAAGATCTGCTGGTGGTGGAGGTGGTGCATTAGCATATAGTAATAATATTTCTGTTACACCTGGATCAACTGTTTCAGTTAGGATTGGTAATAGAGGACCTAATAACAGTTCTGCTGGTCAACCTAGTTGGATTCAATATGGTGGCACTCAATATGCTACTGGTGGTGGTGGCGGCGGTGGTAATGCTGATTCAAATACACCAGGTGGATCTCCTAGTGGTACTCGTAGTGGTGGAGGATCTGGTGGAACTGCTTCATTTGGTAATAATTCTGAAGGTGGTGGAGGAGCTGGTGGATATACAGGACAAGGTGGTGGTGTAGGTCAAAACGCTAGTGGAGGTGCTGCTGGTCGTGGTGCTGGTGATGGTAATACTTGTTCTGGTGCTGGTGGTGTAGGATTATTTGGACAAGGAAGTAGTGGTGCTAATGGTACTAGTATTAGTGATCCTGGTAAAGGAGGATCTCCAGATACTATAGGTGGTGGCCAAGATGGTACTGCCTCAAATGGTAATGTTTGGTCTGGTGATGCTGGAAATTTTGGTGGTGGTGGTGCTCATGATGACCAATCATCTCAAAGAAAATTAGTTTATGGTGGATATGGTGGAGTACGTATTATATGGCCAGGAGATACAAGATATTTTCCTAGCACAAATACTGATCAAACAATGAGTGGATCCAATATTCAAAATAACCCTTAAGAACTAAGTAAAATGTCACCGATTTATGTTGGAGTTGGAACAGCAGACTCTGAAGCAAGAAATTTAACTTTAGGATTGCCTTTATTAACATCAAATCCTAGTTCTCCTCAAGCAGGAGATATGTATTTTAATACGACTGATTATATGGTAAAATATTATGATGGTAGTTCATGGCAAGATACCCAATAAATTCTAACGTATCTAATCTTTAATTTGTAAATTTATGTACATAGGTAGGCAACAATTAGGTGGACCAATTGCTAAACTAGATGATATATCTAGTGAGTTTGATGGTACAAAAACGTCTTTTAATTTATCACTTGGTGCTACTGCATACTTTGCAAATAATCCATTTGCATTAATGGTATCATTGGGTGGTGTTATTCAAGAACCAGTAACATCTTATACTATTGTTGATGATACAATAACTTTTGCTGGAGCACCTGGAGTTGGTTCTAATTTTTTTGCTATTGTTCTTGCAACTAATTCTATGACACCCTTAAAATCATTAAGCATAACTACTAGAAATAGTTTAGAGAAATTAGATATACACGGAGCAACATTTTCAGTTTTAAGTAGGACTGGAAAGATACCAGTTGCTTTTAATGTGGCATAAATACTAAAAAGGTCATCAGATTATAATGGCAAATAGAGTTCCTTTAATATTAAATACGTCTTTAAATCAGATCCAAGAGTTGCCAACTGGTGATAATCTAGATTTATCAAATTCTGGTATTAATAATGCAGGTGTTATAACTGCTACAAATTTTAGTGGTGATGGTTCTGGATTAAGTAATCTTCCTGCTGGTAATGCAAGTGGATTAACTGGTACTCCTGATATAACTGTAGGGAATATAATTGCACAGAATGTAAGTATTGGTGGAACATTAACCTACGAAGATGTTACTAATGTAGATTCAGTTGGAATAGTAACAGCAAGACAAGGTGTTGATGTTGTAGGTGCATATCCAATAACATTAGGAACAGGCACAACTATTCATGCTTCTGCTAATAATACATTATCTTTAGGAACGACTGGAATTGAAAGACTTCGCATCGACTCATTAGGTAATGTAACTTTAGGGTATGCTGGTAATAGTTTATATTTCCAGAATGGATTTAATGATAGTGCGGCTAGAATACAGAATGGTGGAGCAAGTAATAATTCAAACTTAAAATTCCTTACAAGGGATGCTGGAACTGAAGGAGAAAGACTTCGCATCACATCAGCTGGAAAAGTTTTAACTGGACATGATACTGCTCTTGATATAGATTCTGGATCTGTTTACCAGCAGCAGTTAGTAGGAACAAATTTTGCTACAAGTGGTTCAGCACAATACAGATTTGAGGCTGGTACTTCAGGACCAACACTAGCTTTCGCTCACTCAAGAAATGCAACGAAAGGTGCTCATACTATTCTTAGTAATGGTGATGAATTTGGAAAGATAAGATTTTATGGTTCAGATGGTGTTGATTTTGCTAATTTAGGTGCAGAAATTAGAGCACTTGTAGATGGAGCACCTGGTGCAAATGATATGCCTGGGGCTTTGACATTTGGTACAACAGCAGATGGTGCAACAGCACCAACAGAAAGAGTTCGCATCACAAAAGAAGGATATGTTCAGATTAAATATAATGGTAGTGCAACAACAGCAAATGTTCCATTATATGTTGGTGTAGCAGGAAAAAGTAGCATTACTTATTCTGGTGGTACTTCTTCTGATACTGCTTGTTTAAGAATTGAAGATGAAGGAACTAATGATAATTATTATCATGGAATAGAATTTAGAACAAAAAATAGTGGTGATGCTAGAATCTATGCTCACGATCAAGGTTCTAGTAATAAAGTTGATTTAGTATTTGCTACTGATAATGATAATGATAGTCCAGAGATATCAGAAAAACTTCGCATCGCATCAAATGGAGGAGTTATTTTCAAGGGTGGTCCTCTTCAAGAACAGGTAAAGATAACTGCAGGTAAGTTGAGTGATAATACTAATATTGATCTTTATGATGGTAATGTTCATTACTTTACAACTCAAGAATCTACTACATCTACACCCAATTTAAGAGTAAATGCTTCTACAACTCTTGATAGTGTAATGGCAGTTGGGGAGACTATAGCAGTAACGATTATTACAACAGCAGCAGCAGGTGGATATTCAGACCAATTACAAATTGATAGTTCTAATGTAACTGAAAGTTGGGTAGGAGGAAGTGCTCCAACTGCTGGTGGAGGTAGTGGAGTTGATATCTATAACTATACAATAATTAAAACAGCAGCTAATACATATACAGTAATTGCTAATCTAACAAAGACTTCTTAGTATGAAAGATCATAATGTGAAACAATACCCAATAACCTTAACTGGTATGGGTGGTGGTGTAGGATCTCCAAGATTACATACTGCAGGTGGTGGATCTGGTGGTTCTGGATGGCCATTTGATTTGTCTACTGCATCTTTCAATGGTAAAGCAGCTCATTATAGGTATACTCACATAGTTAATTCTACGACTACAGGTTTCTTTTTGAAACCAGATGGTACTGCATTTTATACTATGCATTCGTCTGATGATAAAGTGCGAAAACATACTATGTCTACTGCTTGGGATATAACAACTTGTAGTTATGATTCAGTTAGTAGTTCAGGTCTTAATCATAGCTACGGTGGTGGTCCTTCTAAAGGTCTTTACTTTAAATCAGATGGA
>Ga0163180_10001549_pt1 | contig 13059 bp, 10 predicted proteins | sample AtlANTMetagenome_2_FD_109647 | JGI IMG/M metagenome (GOLD analysis project Ga0163180, IMG submission 109647) | Marine eukaryotic phytoplankton communities from the Atlantic Ocean - Atlantic ANT 4 Metagenome | ecosystem: Environmental > Aquatic > Marine > Oceanic | place: North Atlantic Ocean...
AATATCACCTTCTTACAACTTTAGTCATTTTTCGGGAACAGTCTCAATTAATTTTGATTATGCAGCAGCTGCTAGAACAAGTGAGCCAGGCGATATGGTGAAAATATATATATCTACTGATTGTGGTGAAACTTGGATTCCAAGAGGATCAGGTGTATCAGGAACTACACTTGCAAACAATGGTTTTTATTTAAATGAATTTATGCCTAATTCAATAACCATTTGGGATAACTATTCTGTTACAATCCCTTCAACTTATTTAGATGGCAATTTTAGATATGCGCTTGTATTTACTGCAGGTGGTAGTGGAAATCATGTTTATATTGATGATATCCGTGTTACGGCAAGTAATGTTGCATTAGAAGAAGAGAGTATTAGTTTTCTTGAAGTTTATCCAAATCCCGTTTCGAACCATTTATCGGTTCAGTTTAATGCAATAAATGCTGAAAGGTGTACTATTTCATTAATCGATGTTTTAGGAAAAAAAGTTGATAATTTATCTGATAAGAATACATCTGCAGGAATAAATTCTTTTTCTTTTGATATGAAAAATTATCTTCCTGGAATATACTTTTTGCAAATAAAAATGCCAACTGTTACTAAAATCAAAAAAGTAATTATTAAGTAAAAGTGTTTTAATTTAATATAAAAAGGTCACTAATTTGGTGGCCTTTTTTTTTAATTTTACTTTATGAATAAAGTTAATGTTGGAATAAATGGTTTTGGAAGAATAGGGCGTTCTTTTTTGAGGATAGCTTGTCAACACCCTTTAATAAATGTAGTTGCTGTCAATGATAAAGCTGATGCTGAAACTTTAACGCATTTATTTAAATATGATAGTATTCACGGAAGGTTTAAGGGAGATGTTAGGTTGTGTAATAATCATTTAGGAGTGGCAGAAAAGATAATGATAGGCGATAATTCTATTCAGTATTTTAATCAGTCTAACATAGAAGATATTAGATGGGATTATAACAATGTTGATGTTGTTATTGATGCTACGGGTATTTTTAAAAGTAAAGAACAACTTAAAAAGCATTTTAAAAAAGGGGTTAAAAAAGTTATTTTATCATCGCCACCAATTGATGACACAAAGATGATTGTGTTGGGAATTAATGACTGTGAATTGAAAAATGAGCGAATTATTTCAAATGCATCTTGTACTACTAATAGTGCAGCGCCAATGGTAGAAATAATTGATAAACTTTGTGGAATTGAAAAAGCATATGTCACTACTATTCATTCGTATACTACTGATCAAAAATTACATGACTCTCCTCATAAAGATTTAAGAAGAGCAAGAGCAGCAGCACAATCTATAGTGCCAACAACTACTGGGGCCGCAAAAGCTCTAACAAAGGTGTTCCCTCATCTTAATAAAAAATTAGGTGGTTGTGGAATTAGAGTTCCTGTTCCTAATGGTTCTTTAACTGACATTACATTTATAGTAAAAAATATAAAAACAGTTAATCAAGTAAATATTTGTTTTAAAAAAATGGCAGAACAATCATTTAAGGATATTCTTTATTATTGCGAAGATCCCATAGTCTCAATAGATGTTATAGGAAGTCCTTATTCATGTGTTTTTGATTCTCATTTAACTTCAGTTATTGGCAATATGATTAAAGTTGTTGGTTGGTATGATAATGAAATAGGCTATTCAAATAGATTATTAAATTTGATAGAAAAAATTTATTCATAATGTTTAAGCTCTAGTTTTAAACCATCAAAAACAGCATAGGAATTAAAGTTAACCCATTCTCCCAAATTAATCATTCTGCTATTATGTTGTAGTTTGTAATCAATTGGATAATGACGATGTCCAAAAATAAAATAGTCAACCTTCTTTGATTTTAAATAGTTGCGACAAAAAGAAATTTGTCTTTCCTTTTCATTGTTAAAGGTATCTTCTTTTATTCTGTTTGCAATACGACTTTTTTTGGCCCAAAATTGTGCAATTCTAATCCCAATATCAGGATGAATCCAGCTAAACATAAATTGGCATAATTTGCTTGTGAAGATTGATTTTAAAAATTTAAAACCAAATTCGTCAGGGCCAAGACCATCTCCATGGTGCATATAAAATACTTTTCCACCATATATTTTGGTTAAATCTTTGTCAATGACTTTTACTCCTAATTCTTTTTTTAAATATCCAAAAGTCCATAAGTCATGATTTCCTTTGAAAAAATAAATTTTAATTCCGTCATCAGTTAATTCAGCTATTTTCCCCATTAATCTAACAAACCCTTTGGGTACTGATTTGTTATATTCAAACCAAAAATCAAATATGTCACCTAATAAATAAATTTCTTTAGCATTGCTTTTAATGTGATTTAAAAAATGAACAATTTTTTTCTCGCGCAATAAACTTTTTTCATGGTTAGGAATCCCTAAATGAAAGTCGGATAAAAAATAAATTTTATTGCGTATCAATTAAGTAATTCTATTAGTTTGTCTTCTAATGCTTTGCCTCTAAGTTTTGTGGCTATAATTACGCCATTTTCATCAATGAGTACGGTATAAGGAATTCCATTAAATCCATACATGGGAATTGTTATTGATTCCCAGCCTCTTAAATCACTTACTTGCTTCCAAAGTAATCCATCATTTTTTATTGCATTTACCCAATCTTCTTTAGGATTTTTTTGACGAGGAGTTCCATCTAAAGAAACACCTAATATTTCAAGTCCTTTTGGATTAAATTCTTTATATAGTTTAACTAAATGTGGATTTTCTTTTCGGCAAGGTGCGCACCAAGAAGCCCAAAAATCAATGAGTAATAGTTTACCTTTATAGTCATTTAAAGAGATAGGGTTGCCATTCGTGTCATTTAAAGTGAAATTAGGTGCTTTTGAGCCAATTTTTCCGGCAAGTGATCTTTGAATTTCAGTCGATAGATATTTTGAGAATTCAGTTTTTTTGTATTGAGAGTTTAAATTTTCTTCAACTAATCTAAAGAGATCCAAGTCATTTTTTGGATTAAAAAGAGCGTTATTCCCAAAGGGTTGAAAGAGTGCCATAATGCTTATAGGAGAACTAGATTTTTTTCTTATAAAATTCTGTAATTTATTTTTTAAATTGGTTGATGTAGTATTGTATTCTGTTGTAAAACGTGTTCTTAACTCCATGCTATTGATACTGGTGTCTTTTCGTAAATTGTCATTTACTGAGTCTAGTTTTGCAAAACTTTTTAATACCATTTTATCTAATTCCATTAGATTGACAGATTCTTTGCTTCCGCTTAAAGTGTAGCTAATAATATTTTCTGCATCTGCATTTAGGGTTATGGTTGAATTAGTATCTATAAAAAGACGAATACTATTTCCATTTGAAAAATTTAGGCTATAAAAATTAGGTTTGTTATATGTTGCTTTAATATTAAACAATCCATTTTCAACAAGTGATGTGTCAATTGGAGTCATTTGAGATAAACCAAGTTTATAAAGAATTGCAGATTCTGTATTTTTTAATTCTCCAGAAATTGTAAAGAAGTTTTCATTGCTATTGCTACAACCAAAGAGCAAAATAGAAAGACATAAATTAATTGCAAATAGTTTTTTCATCATTTAAAATTATTTTCAAATATAATCAAACGTTCTATTTATTACTTTTGGTGTAAATATTATATATTATGATTGATTTAAGAAGCGATACTGTGACAAAGCCAACTAAAGATATGCTAGAGGCAATGATGATGGCAAAAGTAGGTGATGATGTTTTTGAAGAAGACCCAAGTGTAAATTTTTTAGAGGAAAAAGCAGCAAAGATGCTTGGTAAGCAAGCAGCACTTTTTTGCCCTTCTGGAACAATGACTAATCAAATTGCACTTAAAATAAAAACAAATCCTGGAGAAGAAATAATTTGTGATAGACTTTCACATATTTATAATTATGAATCAGGTGGAATTGCTTTTAATTCAGCATGTTCAGTTAGGCTGTTAAATGGGGAAAATGGCTGTTTTGAAGCGAATGAAGTTGAGAAAAATATAAATGAGGATGACATACATTTGCCTGTAACTTCATTAGTGGCAGTTGAGAATACGTGCAATAAAGGAGGAGGTTCTATTTATAATTTAAAATCAATTAAAGAGATTGCATTAGTATGTGCAAAAAAATCACTTTCATTTCATTTAGATGGAGCTAGAGTTTTTAATGCTATTGTTGCATCAAAAACTTCATTAAAGCAATTAGCAAAGTATTTTGATACTATTTCTATTTGTTTATCAAAAGGTTTAGGAGCCCCTGTGGGTTCTTTGCTTTTAGGTACAAAAAAAGATATAAAAAAAGCAAAAAGAATTAGAAAAGTATTTGGGGGAGGAATGAGGCAAGCAGGTTATTTAGCATCAGCAGGAATTTATGCATTAGAAAACCATATAAATAGATTAGAATTAGATCATCATAGAGCTAAGTCTTTGGCAGATTTACTTAAAAGTAGTTCTTTCGTGGAAGAAGTATTAGTCCCACAAACTAATATTGTTATTTTCACAGTTAATGGTGATGCAAAAAAATGGGCTTCAAAATTAACTAGCAAAGGTTTAGCTTGCTTTAATGTAGATGATTCTAGGATAAGAATGGTAACACATCTTGATTTTACTGATAATTGTCTTCAAAAGGCAAAAGATATTTTAAGTAAAATTAATTAATAATCATTTTTTTAATTATTTGGCCATTTTTAGTACTTGCTTTAAGCAAATAAATTCCTTTATTTAATCCTTTTCTATTTATTGCTATTTTGTGGTTTCCTTTAGTAAAATTATCACTAAAAATATATTGTACTTTTTTTCCTAAAAGATTTAGTAATTCAAGTTCAATAAATTTATCTTCTTTTATAAGAAAATTAACAGTGCAATTATCAGTAAATGGATTAGGGCTTATATGAAAATCTAATATTTCTGGTTCATTTATAGAGACATTTCCAGTGATGTTAATGTCGTCAATATAAATATTGTTACCGCTTTCACCATCAGCTGTAAATTTAAATTTGAATCTTACATTATCACTTAAATATGTTGAAACAATGCTAATAGATTTTGTGCTCCAAATTGTTGATGAATTTGGTTCAAATTCATTTGATTGAAATCCATTGTTTGTTAGAGTAGCATATTGAACAGAGCCTCTTAAGTTCCAGTTTTTACCGCAATCATTGCTAACATAAATTTGTAATTTGTCACTTGGGTCCATATTTCTAGAAGATCCAGCATATTTAAAATTTAGTTGAACATTAGAAAAGTTATGCAAATTATATGAAGGTGAAATTAATTCGTCAATTTCATTTGGAGAGTTTTCAAAGTTGTTAATTTTCAAACAATTATTGCTAGCATATCCACCATTGGTATAATGAGACCAACTATTGTTGTTATCTTGATTAAAGACATGCCATTTTTGGTAATAAGAATTGGGATTTTCAAAGTCTTCTTGGTATGAATTTTGATTTAAATTCCCCCAGTCATTACTTACAATTATTCTCTCACTTTTAGTTACAGTAGCTGTTCCTGCATCATTTGAAACTTCTAATGTTACATCAAAAACACCTGCTGTATTATAAAAAACATATTCTACAGAATCAGTAGAACTTGCCGGCGTTCCTCCTTCAAAAACCCAAGATCTGTTGTTTGTTATTCCTCTCCAAGAAGCATCAGTAAAAGTTATAGATTGTCCTACGCAAATCATTCTGTTGTTCTCACTAAATTCAGCAACAGGTAAGCAATCAGTAAGAATAATGTTGTCAGATAATCCTGTGGCAATTAAATTATCCTCACTCCATAAGTTTGATCTAAACCCATCTGTTCCTGTATTGCCATATAAGGTGAAATCGATTAAATCTTTTTGTCCTTTAGTAAAAATATTTTGGCAATTATCACTTGTGTAATCCATATAATTGCTAAACATTTCCCCATTGATTGAGTCTCCAAATTCACAATTATTTAATTCAGGGAAAGGAGGGCAGCCAAAATTTGCGTCATAAGCAATTGGTGTATCATCAACATTATCATCGCCACAGAAACTTTCACCAGCAGCCCCGCCCCAAGTGTGTTTAAGACCTAGATAATGTCCAGCTTCATGTGTAAGAGTTCTCCAATCTCCAATATAGCTGCTTAAAATAACAATGCCATCGTGGTAAGGGGTAGGAGCTGTGTTCGGTAAGTAAGCATATCCAGCAACTCCACTGTTTTCCATACTGTTAACAACCCAAATATTTAGATAATTATTGCTATTCCAATAAGCTGCAGTGTTGACGCCATTACTTCCGCTTGCTCCATTTGTAGTATGTGAGTATACTCTGTTAATTCCATCAGTGCAATTCCCCCAGGGATCTATTTTTGCTAATTTAAACTCTACTTTTGTGTCTGCACCAAAAGGACTAAAAACGCTTGGTGTGTTTATAGTATCTGCATTTTCTCTCCTCATGTCTTCATTTAATACACGTAATTGAGTTAGAATTTGAGCTTTTGAAATGTTCTCATTTCCTCCTTGATGTATTATGTGAAACACTGTGGGTATAATCCTTATGCTGTCTGTACTTTGTCTTTGTTTTTTTGTTTTATATTCTTCAAATTCAGAATAAAATTTATCTAAATTCTCTTTAATTTCAGGATTTTCAATTATAGCATTTTCTATTATTAAATCAGTTGCACATTTGTTGTTTTGTGCTATCGCTGATAGCGTAATAATAGATAGAATTAGTGGAATGAGGTTTTTCATTATTAATTTTGGTATTAAATTTATTTTTGTAAAAATATAAATATTTAGTATGAGAAAAAAACTTGTAGTTTTATCTGGAGCAGGGATAAGTGAAGAGAGTGGGTTGAAAACTTTCAGGGATGCTGACGGTCTTTGGGAAGGTTATGATGTTATGAGAGTGGCATCTTTAGAAGGATGGTGTAAAAACAGGAAACTCGTATTAGATTTTTACAATGAAAGACGAAGACAATCATTGCAGGTTAATCCTAACCAGGCGCATAAAAGTTTAGTAGAGCTTGAGGGTAAATTTGATGTTAGCATTATTACTCAAAATGTAGATGACTTACATGAGAGAGCAGGTTCAAAAAATGTAATTCACATTCATGGAGAGTTGTTAAAATCAAGAAGCACAAAAAATGAAAAATTAATTTATACACAAACAGCAGATATAAATGTTGGTGATAAATGTGAATTAGGAAGTCAACTACGACCTCATATTGTTTGGTTTGGAGAAAATGTTTCTTTAATGAAAACTGCAATTAAGAAGGTAATAGAAGCAGATTATTTTATAATAGTTGGAACTTCTTTGTTAGTTTATCCAGCTGCTAGTTTAATTTCTTATATTAAAGAAGAATGCAATTCTTTTTATGTAGATAAACAACCTAATTTAGAGTATCTTCCAAAAGACCTAAGGTTAATTAAGGATAAAGCAACTGTTGGCATTCCAATTGTTGTAAAGAAGTTATTGCGCTTATAATTTAATATATAATCAGATTAATTGAATAATATTTTATATCTTTGAAAACAGTAAATTTTAGGTAGATTTAACAATATATTGTTTATAGTTTGTTTATCTATGAATATATTTACTTTTTTTTATTAGTACTATTGTTTATTGTTAATATGATGAAAAAGATAAAAATAGCTTTGTGTTGTGTTTTAGGTTTGATGTTTTTTAGTGCTCAAGCCCAAGATCCTCATTTTACGCAGTTTTATGCTAGTCCATTGTACTTAAATCCTGCTTTTGCAGGAGCATATAAATGCCCTAAATTTAATTTAAATTATAGAAATCAATATCCTGTTATTAATGCATATTCAACTTATGCAGCTTCTTATGATCAGTTTGTAGATGCATTAAATGGGGGTTTAGGTATGCAAATTACTGTAGATGATGCAGGGCAAGGAACTATGCAAATGTTAGAATTTAGTGGAATGTATTCTTATCATTTAACTATTAGTAGAGATTTTTCTTTATTAGTTGGCTTTCAAGGAACATATCGTCAAAGGAGTTTAGATTGGAGTAAGCTTATTTTTCCTGATCAACTTGACCCGCAGTTTGGAAACATTTATGTAACTAATGAGATTCCGGGCGACAATGTTGTTGGCCATGTTGATTTTTCTACTGGATTTATAGGTTTTGGTGAGAATTTTTATTTTGGTGGTGCATTTCATCATATAACACAGCCTGATGATCCTTTTTTGATTGAAAGTAAACTACCAATGAAAATGACTTTTCATGCAGGAGCAACATTGCCTATAGGTAGTTCTAGAAGTGAAACTGTTTTGTCACCTGGCTTATTATACCAACAACAAGGTGGTTTCACACAGCTAAATTATTTGCTTTCAATTACTACTAATAACATAACAGGAGGCCTTTCTTTTAGACATAGTTTTAATAATGCAGATGCTATAACAGTACTGCTTGGTTATCAAGTTGATAAGTTAAGGATTGGTTATAGTTATGACTATACGGTATCTTCTTTGTCAAATGCTATTGGTGGTGCGCATGAAGTTTCAGTATCTTATCAGTTAAATTGTAAACCAAAACAAAAAAAATTCAAAACAATAAATTGTCCTAAATTTTAGTTATATCAAAGTATTAAATTTTCAATATATGAATACAAGAACAGTTTTAACATTATTTGTTATAGGAATTTTATTTTCATGTAGTAAACCAAAGTCTTCAACTACTGGTTGGGATGTTAATAATCATAAAAATGGAGGTTTTCAAGCTAATCTAGACTATCAGGGACAAGAAACAGGACCTGGTTTAGTTTTTATAGAAGGAGGAACCTTTACTATGGGTCGTCTTGAAGATGATGTGATGTATGATTGGAACAATCAGCCAAGAAGGGTTACAGTTTCTTCATTCTACATGGATGAAACGGAAGTAACTAATGTGGATTATTTAGAGTATTTACATTGGTTAAAAAGAGTTTTTGGTGAGACTTATCCAGAAGTATATGAAACTGCTTTACCTGATACACTTGTTTGGAGAAGTGAACTTGCTTATAATGAACCATATGTCCAGCAATACTTACGACATCCTGCGTATCATTTTTATCCTGTAGTTGGAGTTAGTTGGATGCAAGCAAATGACTATTGCAAATGGAGAAGTGATAGAGTAAATGAACAAATTTTAGTTGATTTAGGAATTCAAGAGTTAAGAAAAGATCAGTATGATTACGATAATTTTAATACTGAAGCTTATTTATATGGCTTGTATTATGGAGAACCAAGAAGAAATTTAGATGACGTTGCTGATCCAGATAATAAAGAAGGAAGAATAGTTCGCATGGAAGATGGAATTTTTCTTCCAAAATATCGTCTTCCAACAGAAGCAGAATGGGAATATGCTTCATTAGGTTTAATAGGAAATACTGAATTTGAGAGAGTATATGAGAGCAAAGTTTATCCTTGGTCTGGTAGAAGTGTTAGAAATGCTGACGAAAAATTTAAAGGACAAATTCTAGCTAACTTTAAGAGAGGCAAAGGAGACCAGATGGGTGTAGCTAGTTCATTAAATGACAATGCAGATATAACTGCACCAGTAAAATCATATCCACCAAATGATTTTGGTCTTTATGATATGGCTGGCAATGTAAATGAGTGGGTTATGGATGTGTATAGAAGTTTAACGACTGAAGATGCAGATGATTTTCGTGCTTTTAGAGGAAATTATTATGAAACTTACGTTGAAGATGAATGGGGATATGTTGCGGAAGTTGATAGCTTGGGTAGAATGCAAAAGAGGCCTGTTACTCTGGAAGAAAATCTAGATAGAAGGAATTATAAAAAAGCAGATAATGTAAATATTGTAGATGGAGATTTACAATCAAGTATTTATTATGAATCCGAAGGATTGCCTGAAGGCCAAGATCCAATGTATGAATATGGAAAATCAACATTAATTAAAAATGGGGCTAGGGTCTATAAAGGAGGTTCATGGAAGGATAGAGCTTATTGGATGATTCCTGGAAACAAAAGATTTTTAGATGAAAATCTTGCTACTGATGATATTGGCTTTAGATGTGCTATGCATAGAGTAGGAACGCCTACTTTATCTACTCCACATAGAAATGAATAGTTTTAAATAAATGTTTTAAAAGAAGGAGAACCCCAAGGAATTATTTGGGGTTTTTTTATGGATATGCAAAAATTAAGTCAGATATATAAATATTATACTAAGTGTCATTCCGTTTCAACTGATTCACGTAACGTAAGATCTAATTCTATGTTTTTTGCTTTAAAAGGAAATTCATTTAATGGAAATATGTTTGCAGAACAAGCCTATAAAAATGGTTGTAGATATTGTGTGATTGATCAGGAAGAGTTTAAATTAAATGATGATTTTTTGCTTGTTGATGATGTGTTATTGACAATGCAAAATTTAGCAAGATATCATATTTCAAAGTTAGACATACCCATACTTTGTCTTACAGGAAGTAATGGAAAAACTACTACTAAAGAATTAATTTCAGCTATACTCTCTAGCACATATAATATTTCAAGTACTAAGGGAAATTTGAACAATGAAATTGGTGTGCCCATTACATTATTATCTATAGATCCTCATAGTAAATTAGCTGTTGTTGAATTAGGAGCAAATCATATTGGAGAAATTGATTTTTTATCTAATATGGCTCAACCAAAATATGGATTAATTACAAATTTTGGAAAAGCACATCTTGAGGGATTTGGGTCAGAAGAAGGTGTAATTAAAGGTAAATTAGAGTTGTTTGAGTATGTAAAAAAATCAAATGGTAAATTATTTATTAATAATGCAGATGATATTCAAGTTGCTTTTAAAGATGTACGTCATTTAAGTTATGGTTTTAATTCAGATGTTGAAGTAAAATTACTTGATGACACACCTTTTGTTAAGTTAGATTTTGAAGGAATAGTTATTAACTCTAATTTGGTAGGGAGTTATAATTATGATAACATTGCTGCGGCAATTGCTGTAGGTATAGAGTTTGGAGTTTCAATTAATAGAATTAAAAAATCAATAGAAAGTTATATTCCAAATAATAATAGGTCTCAGATAATAAATACTAAAAATAATATTGTGCTTTTAGATGCTTACAATGCAAATCCTACTAGTATGGAAGCAGCAATAAAGTCATTTGTTAAAAGAAAAGAAAAGAATAAAGTTTTAATTTTAGGAGATATGTTAGAATTAGGAAAGTATGCAAATGTATATCATGCTAGTATAGTAGATTTAATTAAAAAATATCAATTTAAGAGTGTTTATTTTATTGGTAAGAAATTCAAGGAGATTGAAAAAAAATCTTTTTTGAATAAAAAAGATTTTTTAAGCTTTATAAAAACAAACCCCATTGAAAAATCTTTTGTTTTAATAAAAGGATCAAGAGGAGTTAAGTTAGAAGAGATATTAGATTTTTTATAAATAATCTATAAGGTTATTTTATTAGGGATATTTTTTTAATGTAAAAGAAAAAGTTGATCCTTCTTTAAAAGTACTTCTTACATTAATTGTCTGTTTATGAGCTTCAACAATATGTTTTACAATTGCTAGTCCAAGCCCTGAACCTCCCATTTTTCTTGATCTATCTTTATCTACTCTATAAAAGCGTTCAAATAACCTATTAAGATGTTTCTTTTGTATTCCTATGCCATCATCAGCTATTTCAATTAAAATATTTTCTCCCATATCGTAGTAGCGTACTTCAGTTTTTCCATTTTCTTTTCCATATTTAATTGAATTAGATAAAATATTAAGTAGCACCTGGAAAATTTTTTCTTTATCACACTTAACTGATGTATTGCCAGTATATTCTAGTTCAATTAATCTAATCCCTCTTTTTTTAGTTTTTAATTCCAATTGTTCAAATACATCTCCAACAATATTTTTAATGTCAACTTTTTCAAGTTGAATTGTAATCTCTTCAGATTCAAGTCTTGTTATGGTTTCTAAATCTTCAACAATAGTAATCATCCTGTCAACGCTTTTGTTTGCTCTTTCTAAGTATCTAGTATTTACTTCATTATCGTGTATTGCACCATCAATTAATGTTTGTACATAACCTTGAATATTAAAAATGGGTGTTTTAAGTTCATGTGAAACATTTCCTAAAAAATCTCGTCTAAATTTTTCAGATGTTTTTTCTTTGTTAATTTCTAATATTCTGTTTTTTGCCCATTTCAGAACTTCACTATCAACGATGTCTAAATTTGTTTCAATAACAGCTGATGATCTTTTGTACTTATAGATGTTTTTATAAATAACTTTTAACTTTTCATAAATAAATTGATTAATAATAGTTTTAAAAATGAAAAACAATAGAATAAAAAAAACGCTTATTATAATATAAAAAAAAGGTAATGACAATAAGCTAAAACTAAAGAATAAACCATAAGTTATTACGAGTGCAAAAGATAACACAAAAACAATAAAGCTTAATTGAAAAGCAATTTTATTTGGAGTATTAAAATTCATATTAGGCATTTAGTTTATATCCAAATCCTTTTATAGTTTTTATAAGATTTTCGGATGTTTTTTCTCTAATTTTTCTAATATGAACATCGATAGTTCTAGAACCAACCACTGCATTTTCTTCCCAAGCAGCATTTATAATTTCATCTCTATTAAAAACTTTTCCATTATTTGATATAAGTAAGTATAATAAATTAAACTCTTTTTTTGATAAAAAAATTTCTTTGTTTTTGTAAAAAAAAGTTCTTTTATGTTTATTGATTTCAATATTGTTAATTTTGATTACATTTTCTAAAGTTTCTTTCTTTTCTTTTCTTCTTAGAAGAGCTTTTATTCTGCTTGTTAATATTTTGGGTTTTATGGGTTTTGTTATATAATCATCAGCACCGGAGTTTAAACCAGCAATTTCTGAATATTCTTCTGAGCGAGCTGTTAAAAATGTTATTAAAGTATTCCTAAGTTTAGGAATTTTTCTTATGTTTTCACAAGTTTGGATTCCATCTGTTCCAGGCATCATTACATCAAGTATAATTAAATCAGGAATTTCTTTTTTTGCAATACTTAAAGCAGTTTCCCCATCTCTAGCTTTTAAAATCTTATATCCTTCTTTTTTTAAGTTATATGATAAAAATTCTAAAA
>Ga0163180_10001551_pt1 | contig 13058 bp, 9 predicted proteins | sample AtlANTMetagenome_2_FD_109647 | JGI IMG/M metagenome (GOLD analysis project Ga0163180, IMG submission 109647) | Marine eukaryotic phytoplankton communities from the Atlantic Ocean - Atlantic ANT 4 Metagenome | ecosystem: Environmental > Aquatic > Marine > Oceanic | place: North Atlantic Ocean...
CTTCTTCTTCTTCTTCTTCTTCTTCGAGGAAGAATGCAGACGACACAACTTCCGAGGCGAACTTTATGCCGAAGAATTTGGACGACGACGACGACGACGACGACGAAGGCAGAAATAAGAAGGATGCAGCGGAGGAAGCAAGAAAGAGATCTTTCTCTTCCTCGCCGACTTCACGACAGGGAGAAACAAATCTGAGTAAGCTGAGAGAGACGAGTTCGATTCCAATTTCTCACCGTGCGACAGACCTTCCCAAACACCAACGCGAGGAAGAAGGAAGAGGAGAAAAAAAAAGAGCTAAAAATTGGACGTATCCTTCGCCCAAGATGTTTTACGAAGCGATTAAACGGAAAGGGTGGCAACCACCTGAACAAGATATCGAGAACGTGGTTAAAATTCATAACGTCGTCAACGAGAGGTGTTGGCAGGAAATTTTGAAGTGGGAGAAGGAGTTTCATCCGGAGACGCTTGGAGGTGGAGCCGATGTTAATGACAAAGTAGAACGAACAAACACATCTGTTTCTCTTTTGCGGTTCAAAGGTAAACCGAGAGATTATTCGCCGAAAGCGAGATTGCTGAACGCCCTTGGATACAAATTACCGTTCGATAGACACGATTGGATAGTCGATAGGAACGGCAAGGACGTTCGATACGTCATAGATTTCTACAACGCCAAAGTTCCACCGCGAGGAGGAGAGTCCTCTCTCGATGTTGGACCGATAGCAATGCACGTAGACGTTCGACCAGCGCTTGATTCCCCCGAAGCGTTCTACGAAAGAGCGTACATGCAAATGAAATGGGTGTTCAGCGGAAGGTGGATGCAATGAAAATAGCAGAAAATAGATGATAATGAGATAGTTTTTCGTAGATATTTCTTTACAAGTTTGTTTGTTCCCAATTTTAATATCGTCCTGGCCACGTTCCATTTTCTCGCTCTTCGTTCCATTTCTCCACCCATTCTCCCGGGCAAATAGATCTGTACAATTTCGCCATGGAAGCGCACTCTTCTTCTCCCTTTTCAGCCGCGCACTTGTGATACTCATTGTATCGCGTGTAGCAGTGCTTCGCTTGGTTTTGCTGCGGGAACCTTGGATCGAACGGCGTAGTTTTAATGACAATATCTTCAGACGATGCTTCTTCCACTTGTTCTTCCTCTTCTTTTTCTGCTACTTGTTCTTCTGCTGCTGCTGCCGTTTGTTCTTCTTCGTTCTGTTTTTGTGAGTGCGTTCGAAATAAAGAGCGTTTTTCTGAATGAGTATTATTTTCTAAAGAAAGAGAGAGAGAGAGAACACGAACTTCCGTGCCTTTCCCTCGAGAGAACACGGAAGCGATATATACGGAAAAATTTAAGAGAGCGTTCTTTTCCCTCTTTGGCATCTCATGATACCAACACGAACGAACACAAAGACGCGAACGAACGAAAGGCGCTCTCCTCCGTCCACGGACGCGCGCGCGCGCGCGAAACGTCAAAGAGAGAGAGAGAGAGAGAGAGAGAGAGAGAGAGACGATTTTGATTGCAGTGTCGAGGGTGGATGGATCCCTATGTTATACCACGCTCAAAAAACCAACTCTCTCTCTCTCTCTCTTTTCTCTCTTCCAAGATTCTCGTGCGGTACCTTATCCGGTGCTTCTTCGCACTTTGCGCTCGTCGCGAGCCATTCGGTCAGTCTACCTAACATTGTTGGAGTAGTATTTTGTACCCGTATTCGTATTCGTAGTAGTAGTGGTACGATGAAACTGACGAAAGGAAAGGTTTTATTTCACACACGAAGGAAGGAAAGAGAAAAGAAAGTCGAAAGTCCTCCCCCTCCTCCTCTTCTTTTCTTTTCTGTGCTCTTTTTGGGAGGAAGAAGGAAGGAAGGCGTTGACGAAAAAAACAAAAAAACAAAAAAAAAGACGAAAGAGGCGAGAGAGAAATATATTTTGAGAGAGTCCGCGGGGCAAAAGTCCAAATAAAAAATTGCTTCCTCGCATCGATCTCCCTCTCTCTCTGTCTCTCTTTGTCGTCGTCTTCTCTCTCTCTCTCTCTCTGATATATACGCGCACACGCATCGAGAGAAAGAGAAAGAGAGAGAAGACAGTGAGATCATCTGAGTAGCGAGAAGACCGTCCCTTCCTCCCACCCTCTCTCTCTCTCCCATTTCTTACAGAGGAGAGTAAAGTCGCGGAAAATTGAATTGTCTACAAAAAGAAAAATAAGAGAAAATTAAGGCACATAATAATAGCATAGAGAACAAAGAAAGATGATTAAAGCGTTTATTGTGGTGAATAACCACGCGATGGTTCGACTGTGCAGATTTTACGAACAGCTGGTGAGTCTTTTTTTATTGTATTGGCATACAAATCTCTCGAGAATTTGTCCAATGTTTTGCACGTGCTCTCTCTCTTTCTCTCTTTTGATACGATTATGAATACTAATGATTTCCATTTCTTCTCCTTCTCCTTCTCCTCCCTACACTTAACATAAAAATCAGGCTGTCGATAAGCAATCCGAACTATGTCAAACCGTGTATAAGATTGTCACTTCGCGTCCAGACCACTTGTGTTCGTTCGTGGACGATAGCAACACTTTCGGTCCAGACACGAAACTCGTGTACAGGCACTTTGCCACTTTGTATTTTTGCATCCTCTCCGACCGATCTGAATCCGAATTAGCCATGCTTGATTTGATTCAAGTCTACGTGGAAACCTTGGACAGAGTTTTTGAGAACGTCTGCGAGTTAGACTTGATTTTCAACTCGCCAAAAGCGTATACGGTTTTGGACGAAACCGTCGTTGGCGGTTTGGTCTTGGAAATCAACTCTCAAAAGATATTGACCGTGTACGATCAGTTGCAAAAGTTAGAAAAGATGCATTCGAGCTTAATCGATAAGTTACAAGTAGGAAGTTAATTTTTATGCCATTCATACTACGTATGGTACGATACATACACGCGCGAATTGAATTATTGTTTCTTTCTCTTTTATTTATTTCTCCGTTCTTCCTTCTTTTTCTTTTTTGCCCTTTCAAAACGGCCCGGCCCTTTCATTTATTGGAGGGAGCGAAAAAGAGAGAACGAACGGGTTTCTCTTTTTGACCTCAAAAAAAAGAGAGAGAAACAAAGAGAAAAATGCTCCGGTCGACGCTTTTGAGGCGATTATCGAGCCACGCTTCGGCATCTTCGTCCACGTCTTCCGCTTCTTCGGCTTGGAGCGGCGGGAGCAGCGCGAGTCTGTGCGCGATCGCGAGAAGTTTCTCGTCCTCTTCCTCGGCGAGACAAAACCAAGAGGCCGCAAAAAACGATCAAAAAACCCATGAGATCGTCACGCCGGAACAGACGAAAGCTTTATCGGACAAACCAGTGGCGACGGATTTGACCTCTATCGTTGACGCGTCCGCCAACACTTTGTTTTTAACCGAACTCTTTCGAGGAATGAGTTTGACATTGAAATACTTTTTCGATACCAAGGTGACGATAAATTACCCGTTCGAAAAAGGGCCTTTATCGCCGAGATTTCGCGGGGAACACGCTTTGAGAAGATATCCAACCGGGGAGGAGAGATGCATCGCGTGTAAATTGTGCGAAGCCATCTGTCCGGCGCAAGCGATTACCATAGACGCGGAAGAAAGAGAAGATGGGTCGCGAAGAACGACAAAGTATGACATTGATATGACCAAGTGCATATATTGCGGTTTTTGCCAAGAGGCGTGCCCAGTGGACGCAATTGTAGAAGGACCAAACTTTGAATACGCGACTTACAGTCACGAGGAGCTTTTGTACGATAAGGAAAAGTTGTTGGCGAATGGGGACAAGTGGGAAAAAGAAATTGCGAAGAACTTGCAAAGCGAATCTTTGTATCGTTAGAAATAAACCTCGCTTCTTCTAATAACTGTTTCAAACGATTTGGGGGGCAGTCTTTGTAATATTATAACAACACACACAAAAATAAAAGAATTTTTATCTTCTAATAGCGTCCCCCTCGACCTCCTCGGCCTCGGCCTCTGCCACGGCCTCTTCCACGACCGTGAATGCTCGTATGTGTCGCGCCTTCTCGACCAAAAGTCTGCGAATCAACTTTTCTTTGCTCTGCCATTCTTTGAAAATGCGCGCTTCTGTTTTCTTTTTGAGTCGTATCCGAGGACATTGTGTCAAAGAAGTCATCCTTATCATATTTCGCGATGCCAAGATCGTTTGCCGTTTGTTCTCTAGCTTTGTCGAATTTCGAAAGCATGCTTTCGAAATCAAAAGCTTCTGTTGGAACAACCGCACTTTGTGGTAAGTTTTGGTTCGATACATTGCCAAAACGACCACCTCTACCTCCTCTTGGTTGCGGGATCCTTCCCCCAGCACCTCTACCACCTTGCGGTGCAGATCTATCCGGTGGCGGTGGCTTTGGTTTCGATGTTGGTAAACCAACTTGTGCAGCGGCTGCGAAACTCGTCGGTTTCACGTATGCCGGTTTCGCCGCTTCAATGACTTTCGCCGGCGCCGGCACAGACTGCGCTGGAACTGCTCCTGGTCGCGCCGGTGGCGGAACCAATCCAGCCGGCTGCTGCTGCTGCTGCCCTTGAGCCGGTGCCTGTCCGAATCCTTGTTGTGATTGTTGTTGATATCCTTGTTGCGACGGTTGCTGATACTGGTGTGGTGGTGGTGGTTGCTGCGGTGGTGGTTGTCCCCAGCCACCGTATTGCTGTTGATACTGCTGTTGCTGCTGTGGCGGTGGTTGTCGCTGCTGTTGGAATGTCCCTTGTTGAGGTCGACTCAAAGCGTCCGGGACATTGTGTGTCGTCGAGTATCTCGCGCTTTCTTGAATCTGAACAATATCTTCGATTTCTTCTTGGTGAAAACGAATCCCCATGTGCACTTCTTGAGATGGAGGAATCGCCGGTCTCCCGTAACTCATTCGGTTTTCCGTTCCGTGACTCAACACTGTTTTTAATCGTATAACGAAGAAGAGAGGAAAACAGATTTTGTCAACACGGAAAGATGAAAATAAAGAATCCATTAGAGATAAAGAGGACAAAGAGGACAAAGACGCGAAGAAAACAAAGGGACGATTTCATTTAATTCGACGATTCATTCTCTCGATCCACGTAAGAATTTTCCTCTCCCTTTTTCTTTTATTCAATAAGATGCGCACCATTATTCAATATGATCGATCCATCGGATTGATTGACTTCCGCTAATGTACCGGTGTACCGAACGCGAGCGGTTGAACTGATCAGCGAAAACGTTCCGCCGATATATCCTGCCATGTTTTACTTTCTTTTTCTTTTATGAAGGAAACTGCAAAGAGAGTTCAGAGAGAGAAAGAAAAGTTGAAGAAGGGAAAAAAATTAGAAATTTGGAAGACAACTAGAAACTCTTCTTGCTCTTCTTCGAAACCGCTCTGTTCTGACAGGAAAAATATTGAACTCGTTTGTTTCCTCTTTCTTTCTCTTCGCCAAAACTCTAAGCTATAACTACACTCTAAAACTATAATACATCTCTCTCACGCCCCAACTAAAACGCCCAACGCTTCTAACAATCCCTCTAGCAAAACATCAAACGCATCCGTAGCTTCTAAAACAGCTGCGGCATTCCACAGCGCGTGAAGAACAATAGGCGCGACCACGTTGCGAGTTCGGACGTAAAGAATACTGAGCGCTATAGACAACGCCGTGAGTGGGAGGAAACGTTCCAAGGAAAAGTGTGCCAGAGCAAATATACAGCTGGAAAGACATATCGAGGTGGATATGCGCCACTTTTTCGTCAACGATGGCATGAGAAAGCCACGAAAGATGACTTCTTCCCAAATAGGTGCTACAATGGCGACTAAGATGGCATAGAATAAAACAGAGATGCCGTCTCCGCTCATAGCCACGCGCTCAAAATTTGACGGATTTACCGTCACTTGAGTGTTTGTCAGATTACTCGTTCCACTGCTTGCAAAATAATCGCACAGTTTCGAGTTCACTTCAGCGATGAGATTCACGAGAGGAAATGTCGCCACAAACAGAAGAGTCTCTTTCAAACACCGTTTCAACTCCTCGACAGATTCGAACGTAACCCGAAACCAATTCGTGTTTTTCAACTCTTCTTGATATTTTCTTGTACCGAACCACACGCAAAATATACCGACCACACACGCTGCGATATCGGCAAACAAAGAGTATACCGCCACGCCTCGACTCGTCAGCGCCTCGGCGTCAAAACCCATATGAAATGTCGCCCAAGGTACGAACGACTGTCCGGTCCATAAAAATGAAACGATCCAGAGCATCATGACCACAACAACGTGCGACAAAGACCACGGTACCGTCCATATTTTTGCAGCAGTAGTATTGGTTCCATCGTCCACGTTGAATAGTTTTAATTCCCAGTCTTTTTCTTCTCTTCTCAAAGTGCTGTTTTCAAAACTGTTGTCTTCCTCCACCCCATGGTCGTGGTTACTACTTCTACCATAAGCACTACGCCGAACAAAAACTCTTCTTCTTATTGTTCGTTCTTCTATTTTGCTGCTATCACTGCTACTAGTGTTATTACGGGGAACCGTCGTCGTCGTCACCCTCCGCCGGGGAAAAATGTGTTGTTTTTTCCATTGTTGGCGGTGTTGGTGTTGGAAAAAAACGGAATTCAATCGCGCTGCTGCTACTGCTACTGTTGCTCTTCTGTTGGCGGCGATGACGACAACAGAATCTCGAGAAGAGGAAGAAGAGGAGACGCAATGACTCACGAGATGAGAAGATATCATCACCATCGTTGTCGTCGTCGACCCTAGGAAGGAGGGAAGGTGGTCTTTTTTCTGCGGAGAAAGAGAATTTTTATTGACAGTTTACAACTGCTCTCGTGTGCTACATCGAAGCTATTAACTATAATAAAATTATACATCTACGAAGGAGGAGTATAGCGGAACTTTCTTCCGAACGCGCGTTTACTCGTCACGTCTTTATATCCCCTCCAAACTTTGCCGACATCTGGATGCCAACCAAAAGAGTTTTCATTCAACGCTGGATGCCGATACGCAACCGGATCAAACTCAACTCTCGGAGCAACTGCGGCATGCGGTAAAGGCACGGCCCACTTTAACTTTTCGTGACGCATGCGGAATTTTGCTTTGTTTTGCATTAAAACTGGGACCGACGTGACCCATAAAACCAAGGATGGGGCGTACGCTCTCTTCGATAGCAAGACAAAAGAAAGAAAACTTTGTGCAATCAAAAGTGCGTATATTGTCAAGTCCGTAACAGTCTGCCACATCGATCCACTCGATTCGTACGTCTTGTCGTAGACGTATAGGATGTGATATCGCCAAATTATAAAGTTGAAGACGAAGAAAATCGTCGAAAGTAACGAGATTATCGGCGCAACTGGAGCGAAAACCAAACCGATGAGCATCACCATGACGAAAACACCAACTTCTCTTCCAGCTCTTACTGACCTTGGCGAGTACTTCACCGTTCGATCATGTGGCGTGACCGCGCAACCTAAACAACAGCAAAACTTGTTCACCGCCATACACAGCACACCAGGATGCGGGAAGATTAAACGCTGTGATGGTAAATAAATTCCTCGAAACAAAATCCAAATGAGGAAGAAATTTGACGTCAAAGGTAAGGATGAACCAAGCAATGTTAACATTTCATCTGGACCTTCGGTCTCTAACGCAGTCAAATAACGTTCAAATGCAAACCCAAAAACTGTTCCGAGGAATATATTCAAAAAAGCCCACAAAAAGTAGCACTTGGTGAATTGCTGATCCGTTTTTGACAACGAAACGTGAGTCGTTTGTGCTTGGACGAGATAAAGTAACCCAAAACTCATGATGAATGTCTCCCATAAAGTGAGTAAGATTGGCGGTAAAATCGATCCCACGATTATTTTTATGATTCTCGCATCTTTGCTCTTGCAATACCAATTCATAAACTCTAAAGTTGTTGCTTCTGAGACGCTAGACGATGATATGTCGTTTGCGCAGAGAGTATTCAGAACACCGGCAAACGTTCCCATTGGTATAAAAATGATGATCACAATCAGAGGTAAAACGAATAGTGACCTGCGATTACGCTCTTTCTTTCGCAGCAATACAGTTTGCCAATTGATATCATCTGGTCCAGGCGCAGGTTGGATTTGAAACGAAGTTCCTCGAGAAGTAATTCTGCACTGTGCAGCACATGCTGCAGCATATTGAGATCGAAATGCAATCACGCAAGAAGGTCCGGGGCCTTTAAACAAGGCCGCTCTTCTCTCCCGCAATATTTCAGTATCTATAGCATTTAGCTTTTTTGTGAGTTGTTCGCGCCGATTTGATGCTTTTGATCCTTTGCCAGCTCTCTCATACATGTCTCCAATTTTCCGTGTCATCATTAATCGATCTCGGGAATTTTTTATTTCATCGCGCACAGTGAGCAAATAGTCAACGCGTTCGTGATCGTGCAAAGGAATGACTCGGAGAAAATCAGCCCCAAATAATCCACGAAAGAACTTTTCTACGTGTTGAAGGTCATCCCATGGATCCCCTCGACCTTGTGAATCTCCAATATCTGTCATCAAAACGCAATAATTTTGGACGAGTACCGAAACGATTTTCTCTCGTTGTTGAATATTAGTGTCCCCGTTGTTGAGGATGTTACCTTCTCCTGCGAATTCTTTGTCTAATTCATCCGCGTCAACAAAATGCACTGCTGATACGAATCGTCTATCGTCAACGGATGGTACTGGACAGCACTTCGCAAACTGATACGGATCATCATAGACTCCCACCGCTGTCTCCATTGTTTGCGTTTTCACTTTTTCATTCTCAAAATCCATACCACTCGGCCGCCTTCTGTGCGTCTTACGAGTCGGTGTATTTTGAGCAGATGACGCGTTTGGAAATAAGAGATTATTTCCGTCTTCAGCCCCTTTTGTTGGAGTGACCACATGATGAGAAATAACTTTAGATGGCGAATGATGCGGACTCATTCGAGAGGACGAAGGATTCTCGTTCATCGTGGCTTTTTCTGCGAGATCTGAGAGATCTTGTCCATACGAATCATCAGATCGAATTTGAGGCGACAAATGTTGCAGTTCAATATCTTTTGAGCGCGATTTATGCATATGTCCTCTAACGCGTGCTTGAGTTGGTGTGGACGGGATATTGTTCTCACCATCTTGATCACAGGTTCTGCATTCAATATCATCCCATAAATTTTCGCTATTTTTTACATTTGTGTTGTTTGCCCATACTGTTTCGGCAATATCTAATCCCACCCACCAGTTATGTGCGATCGAATGCGTATCCTCGAGTTCATCGTAATCGGTGAAATCTTCTACGATTTGAGAGAGATTTTCTTGCAAAGCTTGCAATTCAGTTCTCACGTTACCGGAATTTTCCAATTTTTCAGAGGAAACGATTCTGTTCATGTTGTCATATCCATGAATGATGGCTTCATTCAAATTTTCGACAGATGGCATTCTTAAAAAATCATTAGGTGACTCTGGTCGTTTCAATTTCACCGGTAAATCGTCGTTTAACGCGGTAGCGTTGTGAACATTTTTCGATTTCACCGAACCTGGCGTTTCACGGAGTGCATCAGTAGGCGACAAAGGTGAAAGCGGACCCATCGAGGATGCCGTTGATAGCTCACCCGGCGTTACAGATTCTGATTCGCGTCCAGTTGGTCTTGGAATCGCAATTGGTGCCGGAACCGCTTGTTTTTTTATGTCAGCAGTGTATGTGTCGTTGTTGTTTTCTTCGTACCTTTGTGATGACTGCTGTCTCTCCTCATAAAGCTGCCTCTTTTGCCTCTCTCTTTCCTCTTTCTTAGTTAGATGCTGTTTGTCATTTTTATGATATCGAGTCGCTACGTCAGAACCTTTTGGCCGCGTTGTGACGTAATTTGACAATCGCAAATCCAGAGACCCTTTCGGAATGATGGACTTTGCTGCGCTACTTTTCGCGTTTTCACTTCCTCTGGATGCGTCGCTGGAAACTGATGTCGGGCTTGCCATTGATTCAGGGCTATTTAGCTTGCCAATGTTGTTGTCGTTAGTATATATACCTGGTTGACTTTTGTCTTCCGCACCACTTTCCATCATCGTCCCCGTTGGGGACGTCGGAAGCGATGATCTTCGGATGAAGTTATTTTGATCCGCATTTATTGATGTCACTGGAGTTGAAAACCTATTTTCGCTCCAGATCGGAGTATGAAAATTTCCTCCGCTAGCTGTTGGAGATATCACAGATCCATTGAAACCTGGCCCGAGCATTGCTTCTAGAAGTATAGGCCATGAAGCATCGTCAACATCCATGCTGCTTCTTCGCCCACTTCCAGTGCTAACATTTGACATTCCTGAACGCTGCGTATGCAATAGATCAGAATCGCCGCCACCACCTTTCAAGTTAAACTTAATATAATCGTTTTCTTCGTAATCATTTGGCCCAGCAACAATATCTGCAATCTCAGCAAGCGTTTTTGAAACCCTGGCTGTAAATGGGTTTGTTGCCCCTTTTCTCACAGATCCATCCCCTAGGTTCCTACTACTCGTTCTGTTAAGATCGTCTTGATCGCCGCTCATCCTATTTTCTACGTCATATTTTTCTTGTTTTTCTACTGGTTGGATCACGTTGATTCCAAATTCTGCCGTTTCACTTGTTCCTTGTTGTAACAAACGCTGCAAAGTTGTTTGCGGTAAATGCATCGTTCTCCACACGTTGCACTCACCCGTGGAGCTTCCATACACTTGTCTCAAAAATTCGTAAGAGCGATAGTGATGCTTCAACAACCACAACGTATACAACGTGACGAACCAAGAAAATAGCACGTGCACCCAAAATATGTCAGATGTAGGCTCGACATTTGCGATGGTCAACCCCATCAAATAATTTTCATCCGAATTCACTGCATCTGTCGCATTTACATACATCTCTCTCAATGCGTCTATATAAAACGACTGGGAATAGTGCATTGGACACAGCATAATGAGTCCTAAAACAGTAATCGGTACAAATAGCTGCGTTCCGAACTGAGCGACTCGTAAAAACACCAAGGCATCGAGTCCACTCGAGTTCACCAACTCCGTATCCGAAACATTCATGACGTGAGACACCCAACCGAAAACGTGCACAACCCAGTGCTTGAGTATGCTTCGTTTCTTTCGCTCATTGAATTTTGGTAAAGGCGGCGGTGCATTCCCAGACATGTTCAGTGAGCTCAAATAGCACCTCCCGGAGTATATAGGTATATTATGCCTAAGCATTCCGAACAATACGACGAGGAGAAACGCGAGCAGTATATAGACCACAAACGCAGTGAAAACATCCGCATCTTTAACGTTCGTGTTCACGCACGCGAAATTATACTTGTCGAAGCACGTCGTCGTTCGTATATCGTTGCTTCCTGACGACATTTTTTTACAGTTATGAAGAAGTCAACACAACGGACAAGATAAAAAAGGGGGCAAATTCAAGCGCGCATTTTCTCTCATTTTTATCATCATTGACATAGGTGTCGCATACTTGCGATACTCGCAACACCATTATGATCCTCGAGAATGAGAAGAGGACAAAGATCGCTATCGATCGCGTGATTATCGTGCGTGTGCTCCCGAAATGTGACGCCTCTATTTTTTATTTGTTCCTTAGTGCCTCTTGAAAATGGAAAAAAAAACGGAGAACTTCTAAATCAAGCGTCAAGTCAGACGACGGAAAATGGAAAACACAAACCTAAAATTCGCTCAAAAACAAAAAAACGGACTAATCTTCTCTCTTACTATACACATGATAGCGTGTGCGCTCTCTTCCTATTATATTGTATTTTTTTCCTCCTTACTACTGGATGAACCTTTAACCACGAGCTCTTCGTCGTCGAAATCGTCGTCTTTCTTCTTATCCAAGAGCAATTCGCCATGATAGTATACGTCCACAGCGACAGCGGCGATTAAACAACCCAAGACTAATTCTATGCGAAAAGGCTCCCCAAATTTTACGATGGACAAAGTGGCGACGATAAACATCGCGCCCGTTGCCGCAAACGTCTTTGCAATATTATCCAAATACTTCATTACCCCACTCGTCGCTATACCTACGAACGCGTAATTACAAATCAACATAAACGTTAACACGGTGTGACCTCTAAATAACACGTCCATGCCTTTGCCGAAAAGCTCACCATCCCACACCACGGAGACGGTCGTAAAGAGCACACCCCACGAGTATAACAACACGTTCTGAAAGTGAAAGTTGTTCGGTAAATGTTTTAGAAACTTCTCGCAGAAAACGCTACTTAACGCCGTTAAACACGCGTTGCATACTTTCAATCCGTATCCCAACATGCTCCCGACCAAGACGTGTCCGTCCTTGCCTTGTCCAAGTTGCGATACCGTACACCCTATGGTTAACAACACGAGCATTCTCCACTGCAATTTATTCAAATCTACTTTCATAATTATGCGAAAGAATATAGCCGTCGTTAATATTTTCAAGTTGTTTAACAGTTGAAAATTCGTCGCTCCCAGTTCGCGTATGATGATAAAGTTCAGATTGTTCGAGATGAAGTACAACAACGCTGGAACAGCCGCAGTTAACACGGTTTGAGAACTCCTCTCGATTTTTAATTGCCCGTTCGATTGCACATAATCGTTGTAAAACAACGTGGACGATAAAGCTAACTTCGTTACTTCCGCGAAGAACGGGATGGTGACCGTCTTGTACGCGTATTTCCCGTCGGAAGATATCGTCGCGTGTGTCAACAGAGAGACGGAACATGTCAACACGAGTTGCGCGCTAAACGCAGCCGCTTGGAGAGGGGTGAAACCTTTCTTCGCGCTCAATACCATGATATAATCTTTGTAGCTCTCTCTCTTTCTCCGATCCGTGACTCGAGTCCTCGCGACCACTCCTTTCTCTCCCTCGCCGTGCTCTCTTCGTCGTCGTTTACAAAATCGTTTAACACAATCGTTTTTGAGCGGTGTTCAGCTTTTTTGTGGTTTTTTTTGTTTTTATCCAAAAAGTCGCACAAAGAAGGTCGGTCACCTGTCCTGTGCTCGAAGGGAGGCATTTTCTTAAATTATTTCTTTTCATCGCCACAAATCATCATCATCATCATCATCATCATCATCA
>Ga0163180_10001552_pt1 | contig 13047 bp, 11 predicted proteins | sample AtlANTMetagenome_2_FD_109647 | JGI IMG/M metagenome (GOLD analysis project Ga0163180, IMG submission 109647) | Marine eukaryotic phytoplankton communities from the Atlantic Ocean - Atlantic ANT 4 Metagenome | ecosystem: Environmental > Aquatic > Marine > Oceanic | place: North Atlantic Ocean...
ATTTGATTATTTTTACTATTTATCTTATTTTTTATATATTTCCGTGATCTAAAGCATGTTCGATTTGACATCACGAGTCGGGGCTACTTAGGATTCGAGAGTCCAAACCATAGTATATGGACCCGACTTCAACCACCCGAACCACCGCAACCGCGGAACCCAATAAACAAAATAACAAAAATTTTGATTATTTTGTTTATTTTAGGAGAGAGCGATGAACAAGGCAGATCTTACTGAAGCACTCGCCGCACAAGCCGGCATCCCCAAGGTTCGCGCTGCGAACTACATCAACATCGTCATGGGCTCCATTCAGGATGCTCTCGTTGGCGGTGACAAGGTCACCATCTCCGACTTCGGCACCTTCACCGTGTCTCAGCGTCGTGAGTTCGTGGGTCACAACCCGAAGAACGGTTCCGAAATCCGCGTGCCTGCACGCAAGATTCCGGTGTTCCGCGCGGGCAAGGGTCTCAAGGAGTCCCTCAACAACTAGCTGCATCCAAGCAGTCAAACGAAAGCGGCGGGCCATCGCTCCAGATGGCCCGCCGCCGTCGTTGTGGGTGCAAGTGTCACCAAAACGACGACCAGTTGCCATTGACGGGCACGAAGACTGGACTATAATCCGGGGTGCCTCTATCGGGAGGCCATCAAAATCGGCACCTCGCGTGGCCGACGTCTATCATTTCCATTGCAGCGGAAACCCGAAGACGAAAAGGGATAAACCCACGCGACTGCCTCGGCAGTCGCCAGGAGGCAGAGTTGGTACCACCACAGACACTTCGCGTCGCCAAGGCAAGCGTTCGAGCTGAGGCAAAAGCAGCACTTCCGACACAGTCCGGAAAGTTCACCATCCACGCGCTTGAGATGAGCGATGGAACAGAGCTCACAGCGATCATCGCAGGCGAGATCGGCGATGGCGAGAACATGCTGATCCGACTTCACTCCGAGTGCTTCACCGGAGATGTGATGGGCAGCCTCCGATGCGACTGCAGGGCTCAGCTTGAGCGCGGCCTCCTCCGCATCGAGGAAGAAGGTCGAGGCATCGTCTTGTACCTGCCGCAGGAAGGCAGAGGCATCGGCCTACTGAACAAGATCCGCGCCTACGCGCTTCAAGATGATGGCCTCGACACGGTCGACGCCAACCTTGAGCTCGGGTTCGCCGTCGACCACAGAACCTACGATACAGCAGCAGAAGCGCTCCGCCACCTCGGCGTGAAGAGCGTGCGCCTGATGAGCAACAACCCACTCAAGCACAAGGGCTTGGTGGAGCACGGAATTCCCGTGCAGGAGCTCGTCTCCCACCAGACGAAGGCGACCGAGGACAACGCTTTCTACCTGGAGACAAAGCGTCGCCGCTGCGGCCACCTGCTCTAAAAGAAGCCACTCCTCTTAGCACCACGCGCGCGAGGAGCGTTGACATATGCGGCACGGGACGGCTACAACCGTCAATGCGCGACACATGTAAAAGGAGGCCTGAATGGCCCGTCTTCAGACCGCATCGATCCTATTGATCACACTTGGCCTGGGCTGCGGCGAAGAGAAGATCCCCGAACCGGACGATCTGCTCCCCAATGCCGAGCTCTCCACCTACTACATCGACTTCGGCGACGTAGACTGGGGCGCCAGCGCGACTGAAGACATCGTCATCAAGAACACCGGAAAGCTCCCGATGGGGGTGGGCTCGGTGACACTCGGCACAGGCGAGATGGAAGAAAACTTCTCGCTGTTCTTCAGCAGCCAAGACGTCTATTGCGGCGATGAGGCAGAGGATGGGACCGAAGACGGATCCGAGGAGGACGCAGGCGATCCCAACGCAAGAGTCTCCCTTGATGAAGAAGGCGACGATGGCACCCAGAGCGCTGCTGGTGGCGGACAGACCCTGATCGTGCGCCCCCAGTGCACGCTCACCGTTCACGCCACCCTGAGTCCCACATCCGTCGGCGAAATTCACGGATCGGTACAGATCGAGCTGGTCTCCGACAACGGCGAAGAGCCCGAGTTCTACCGCGATCCGGACACCTATCGCCACGTGGTTCTCCTCAAGGCGAACGGACTCAAGGGTTCGGGCAACATCGTGGTCAGCCCACGTACAATGGACTTTGGACATCCCGCGGTCGGCGACTCAAAGGTCAACTACATCCGCATTCACAACGTGGGAACGGGTGAACTCAACGTCGACACCCCCGAGATCGTGGATGGCTGCGACGAGGCGTTCTCGATCGACACCTCTGAAATCGGTGAGACCCTCACACTGCCCGGGAAGACCTCTACCCTTGTCCCCGTGACATACGCCCCGACGGAGAACGACGACAGCGAGTGCGAAGTCCAGATCCACTCGGACGACGTGGACATGCCCAAGGTGAAGGTGACCATCAAGGGCAAGGAGGGCATGGACCCCAGCTGCACGCCGCCGTCCGCCATCATCCTCAGCCCCTCGCCCGGCTACATCCACTCTTCGCACGAAGATCTTGAGATGATCCTGAAGGTCTCGGACTCCAACGAGCCCGCCATGGATCTGCACTGCTCAGTGCACAGCCTCATCTCCCTCGAGGGAGACGAGATCGCGGACTGCACCCCCTACTCAGAGAGCGGCTACACCGAGATCTCCATCCCCGCCGCCAGCCTCCACGAGGGACTCGACGTCCTCCGGGTGAAGGTGAAGGATGACTGCAGCTACGAGACCTACGCGTCCACCTCCGTGCTGATCCGCACTACGATGTCGGCCAATGATGACGATGGAGACGGCTTTGATGAGCTCGATCCCGAGCACACCGACTGCGACGACTCCGATCCGCTGACCTACCCCGACGCCACAGAGATCTTCGATGGCAAGGACAACGACTGCGACGGCGAGATCGATGAGTCGACGGAAGGCTCGGATGATGACGGAGACGGCTACACCGAGGATGAGGGCGACTGCAACGACTACGATTACGACACTCACCCCGGCGCACCCGAGCAGTCCGACCACGCCGACAACGACTGCGACGGAGTCATCGACGAGGGCACCAGCCTGTACGACGATGATGGAGATGGGTTCGCGGAAGTCGACAACGACTGCGATGACACCAACGCAGAGATCAGCCCAGCAGCCACCGAGTACTGCGACGGAGTAGACAACAACTGCAACGGACTCAAGGACTCACGAGACGGCTGTGTGGAGATCGATGCCCAGCCACGAATCATTGGCGGAATCCAGATGGATGCCACCGCCATTGGACCTGGCGAGTCCACGATCATGACGGTGACGGTCTACGACCCCGAGGGCGATGGCCTGATCTACTCCTGGCAGCAGGACGACATCCTCACCGCTCGCGGGCACGACGGCTTCGACAACATCTCCACACAGACCGTGACCTGGACGGCCCCAGAGACGGTGGAGAATGACGACGGAGAGGTCTTCAACATCCACGTCATCGTCACAGATGATGGAAACAACCAGGACTTCGCGTTCGCGGACATCACGGTGTACCCGGATCCAGTCCGCCAGACGCTCTCCTACTCCTCGACCTCCGATGAGGATGAAGAGAAGGGCTGCGGTAAGGATGAAGAAGCCTCCGAGGCACTCATGCTTCCTGGACTGCTCTCGCTGCTCCTCATCGGCGCACGGCGGCGCGAAGACTGAGCGGCAGCCTCAGGCCAGCGCCTGAGCCAAGGCCACCACTGCAGCGGTATCCGCACGCAGCGTCGTTGCACCCAGGCCCACCGGGCTCACACCCCCGGATACTGCCAGCGCAAGCTCCTCTTCGGTCCAGCCCCCTTCGGGCCCCACGAGCAATGCCAGCGGGCCTTCGTCCGCCATTGACCCATCGACGCCCGGCACACAGATCTGTACTCGCCAGCCGCTCCCAACGAGATCAAGCGCAGCTTCGAGGGTCAGCGGCGCGTCCACCTGGGGCACATCCGCTCGGCCGCACTGCGCCGCGGATGCGGAGACAATCCGACGCCAGCGCTCCGACTTGTCTCCTCGAGCCACCACCCGCTCGGTCTGAAGGGGGGTAATTCGAGCCACGCCCAGCTCTGTAGCCATGCGAATGACCGTCTCCATCGCAGCCGGTCGAACCAGCGCGGGCAGGAGCCACAGTGGCCGGTCTGCGGTTGGCGGATCGACCGCCTCGAGGATGGAGAGGACGGCCAACCCCTCCCGGACCTCCACGAGGCTCGCTCGAGCCGCTACCCCCTGCCCATCGAAAAGCTCCACCTGCTCGCCTGGAGCAATCCCCGTGACGCGAAGCAGGTGGTGGGATGTGGGGCCATCAAGGGCAACCTGTGCCCCCGCCGCTGGGATGTCACTGCAGAGAAATCGCCTCATCGCTCAAACTCCATTGAGATCCAGTCTCCCTCCGGCCGCTCTTCCACAAGACGCAGCGCACCCAGCGCCTCCTTGACCATATCGGCCTTCTCTAGGAGCACACCAGCCACCGCCAAGTGGCCGGCGCAGACCCGAATCAACTCCGGCGCCAGCGCCACCAGCACCTCCGCATACAGGTTGGCCACAACCAATTCAAAGCCCCCCCGAACATCCTGCAGCGGGGTTGCATCGATGCGCATACGAAGGGTGTTGATCGACGCATTGTCTGCGGCTGCCTGAACGGCCTGCAGATCGGTATCGATCCCCCAGACATCCATCCCGAGGTGAGCGGCTGCGATGGCGAGAATGCCCGAGCCCGTACCCACATCAAGACACCTTGCCCCGGGCACCGCCCGCGTGGCGATCACGTCGAGCATCGCTCGGGTCGTGGGGTGTTCACCCGAGCCAAAAGCCATCCCCGGCTCAAGAATCAAATCGCCAGGCTCCGCACACCATGGCGGCGCGATCACCAGGCCCTCCCGGACCCTTACCGGCTTGCAGTGGGCACGCCAGGCCTCGTCCCAGCCTCCATCCTCCAGCGTCTTCCAGGCAGGCTCCCCAACATCTGGCCAGCCACACACCTCGGCTGCTACGCGCTCGCGCACCTGACTGATCTGCGCAAGCTCCCACCAGGCCCGAACGATCAGCCGCTCAGAAGGAGGTGCTGGAGCGTGCGTGTCCCACGGCTGACGCACGGGAGGCTTCTCACCGGGCAGATGATCCTCCTGCAAACCGACAGCGCCCAGCCCAAAGAGGACACCACTGACCTGATCGAGGCGCCCTCGAGGCACCACCAATTCAAGCTCTGCCCAGCTCAATGGCTGTGTGGCTCCGCCTTGGGGGTCGGCGGAAGCTCAGCACCGGACCGGTGGGCATCCAGCAAGGCCTCCAGACCAGAGGCTCCTCCTCGGACCAGCACCCACTCCTCTCCCTTCACGCCCTTGAGGTACAGGCTCGGCGTGGCATGCACACCGACCTTGACCGCTGCAGCCACGTCTGAGCGAACCCCAAGATCGGCCCCCACCTTGTCCCGGCACGCATTGAATTTGGCCAGATCAAGCTGAAGCTGGCCGGCCATAATGTCGATGCCACCCGCGCCCAAGTGGCGCTGATTCTTAAAGACCAGGCGAGCGAGTTCCCAGAACTTTCCTTGCTCACCCGCACAGTCCGTGGCCACCGCAGCCGCACACGAATTGGCATGCCGATCGCCCTGAATCCCATCATTGCAGATGCCGCTGAGAGGGTAGTGCTTGAACAGGAGCTGCACGTCGGAGGACGCCTTCACGAGCGAATGCAGCGGATCAAAGGTCGCGGCACATGCTGGGCACTCAAAGTCCGCAAACTCAACCACCATATAGGGCGCCGAGGTCGAGCCCAGAACGGGCTCGGAACCATCGAGGCTCATCGGTCCCTCTGGAGCCACAAAGAGCTTGCCCAGCTCTGCCGAGCTCATCTCTCCGCCCGAAACCTCAGCGGTCCCCGTCGCGGCCTGCCCATACCAGGCCATCGATGCGACGAGCACAACGACCCCACTGGTGAGCGCCACTCCGCCGGACTTGTCGTCCTTGTTCTTCAGCGCTGAGATTGCACCACCAAAGAGGCCCACGTCCGTGCCCTTGGTGAGGCCAAGTGCACCGATGAGGAGAATAAGGTTCACCCCATAGAGGCTGACGCAGAGCAGGCACCACTTGCCCAGATCCATCGACGCCATCGCCAGAAACAGCGAATAGGCAACACTGAGGAGTGCACCCAGGCCAATGAGGTGGGCAGAACGCGCATAGCGATCGGACTGCACGCCTCGGATGGCGACCAGCGCCAGCGCCGCCACGCCCGCGTAGAAGGCACTGCCCAGAAACGCGATGGGAATCCCCATGAGCATGGAGTGCTCACTGGCGTTGACGGTGCCGCAGTCGCACACCGCAGAGACCGAGCAGAACGAGTCTGCCATCCCCTTCTTCTCAACGCCCAGGTACAGCGAGACCGAGAGGCCACCTAGAGCGGTGACGAGGACACCCGCCCATCGATGGTAGGCCTGGACAGCCAAGCAGACCAAGAGGCCGCTGAGCACTCCGAGGACCAGTGGACTGCAAGGAGAGTCACCATCGAGCGTTAGGGCCGAACCCACAGCAGCAGCGACGGCAAGAACGAGAGAAATGAGGGCACGCTTGTTGGACATGGCTCCCGATTAACCGCCCGGTCAGCCCCGCACTAATCCCTTCCCTTCATCGCACGATCTACCTCGCGCTGATCGGCACGCGCCTTGAGCGTCGCACGCTTGTCATGCAGCCGCTTTCCCTTGCCCAGGGCAATCTCCACCTTCACCCAAGGTCCCTGAAAAAACATTTTCACAGGGATGCATGTCAGCCCCCGCTCCTTGACTCGCTTGTGCCACCGCTCCGACTCAGAGCGCTGAATCAAGAGCTTTCGGCGACGCCGAGGTTCATGGTTCTGGCGGTTTGCCTGCTCGTAGGGAGGGATGTGAGCATCCACCAGCCAAGCCTCACCATCCTCAAATCGGACGTGAGCCTCCTTGATGTTTCCCCCACCTCCCCGAATGGACTTGACCTCAGAGCCCAGCAGGCTCAGCCCCGCCACCAGCGAGTCAAGAATCTCGTAATCGTGCCTTGCACGTCGGTTCTCACAGATGATTCGGGGCTTCTTCCCGGCCTCTGACTTTCCCGCCATGCACGCCTCCTGGGAAGCCTGTATCCGCCAACACGGCCGACGCCGACCCACCCCCACCCACCACGCCGCAGACCGTGCGCCGCTGCGTGATCAAATACCTCATATTTTTAGGCACTTATGGCACAAAAATCCTGCATCCGATGTCGGGCTGCAGCATCCAAACTCCCACGGATGCCCCGAGCGGTACCCCGGGGCCATCCTGAAGCCAAATTGCCCCCCAATGTTGTGGGACAAAAAACCACAGCATTATCAATGCCTTATGGAGTCCTCTCGCGCGAGCGCATTCCGCGGGATTGAAAAGTGCATCCAAGTGGATCAAAGTGGGACGTAGTGGGTTACGAACCCATTCCTCGGTCCCTGTTCGCTGAACGTCGCTCGCTGGTTTCACGCTGTTCCATGATTTTTGAGCCCTTCCACACCCGCCTCACGCTCGACCCAAAGGGACGACTGACGCTGCCAATTCAGCTCCGACATGCACTGTCGGCTGCGGGACGGAACAGGCTGGTTGCCATCGCAAACGACGGCAACCAAGGCGGCCTGAGCCTCTTCACCCTGGAGAAGTACCGGGAATCGATCAGCGCCCGCACAGCCGACATCGATCCATTTGCCCCACACGGCATCGACTTTCTGCGCGCCATCGTCTCCACCAACCAGACCCTGACTATCGACGGCAACGGTCGAGTCCTCGTGCCCAGCGATCTGCGGGACTTGGCTGGCATCGAGCGAGAAGTCGTCGCGTTCTCGATGGCGGGGTGGTTCGAGTTGTGGGACCGGTCGCGCTGGGAAGGGCGCGCCTATCCCGAAGCCATCGACAGATGGAGCGCACTGCCAGCTGGCGCATCCGAGGGGGAAGGTGCGTGAGTTCCAACACCGAACGGTCCTGCTCGACGCGACTCTCCAGGCGCTTCAACCTCGACCGGGTGGTCGCTACATCGACGGAACGCTCGGCGGCGGCGGACACGCCGAAGGAATCCTCAACGCCTGTGGTCCTGACGGACTGGTTGTCGGCATTGACCGAGACCCCAACGCCCTCACTGCCGCCGGTCAACGGCTCGCAGCATTCGGAGACCGGTTCCAGCCGGTCCGAGGTCGGTTCGGGGACGTGGCACAGCTCGCTTCAGCCTGGGCGCCGGTGGATGGACTCGTCCTCGACCTCGGAGTCTCCAGCCCCCAGCTCGACCACGCCGACCGTGGCTTCTCCTTCCAGCACGACGGCCCCGTCGACATGCGAATGGACCCCGACGGAGGGGAGAGCGCAGCGCAGCTCATCGACCGGCTCGATGCCGATGCGCTCGCCGACATCCTGTACCGATTCGGAGAAGAGCCCCGCTCCCGCCGCATCGCCCGAGCGATCATCGCTGGACGCCCTTGGACGAGCACCCTCGCACTCGCCGAGTGTATCGCGCGGTCTTCGGGGTACCGAGGCAGCCGAACCCACCCTGCCACCCGCTCCTTCCAGGCAATCCGCATCGCAGTCAATGACGAACTCGGCGAGCTCGAGCGCGCGCTCGAGGCGGCGCTGGAGCTCCTACGCCCGGGAGGTCGCATGGCGGTGATCAGCTTTCACTCGCTGGAGGATCGCTTCGTCAAGCAGCGGTTCCGCGAGCTCGCCGGCCGACGCACACCACGCGACGAGTTCGGCAACCCGATCGAGCCTCCCCGTGGACGCTTGATCCATCCCCGGGGCATCGCTGGCCGCGATGCAGACCCGGACAACCCCCGCGCCCGATCCGCCCGGCTTCGGGTCCTCGAGACTCTTCCTCAACCGTAAATCCCCTCGGAGCTCCGCAATGGAGACCACGCCCCACCAGACCTGGACTTCTGAGTCAAATCGCCGATGGCCCTGGACCAAGCGCGCAAACGAGAAGTTTGCGCCCAAGGAAATCCAGAGCTCCGGCGTCGAGTTGACTCGAATCGCCAGCTACATCATGGTCATCGCCCTGATGGCCTGCTGCATGCTGCTCTCGACCTGGTCGCGCATCGACCTAAGAGAGACCGCCGTGGCACTGGACCGCTCCGAGCGCGCCTACATCACCGCACAGGCCGAGGCGACGCGCCTCCGCTTGGAGCTGGCCACACTCGAGGATCCCGCATGGCTCTCCACAGCCATCAAGAGCCTCGAACTGGACAACACCGTTCCCGTCATCGACGTCCCGCCTCCCTCTTCCTCCGACTAAATGCCCCGCCATCCCGCCCCAATGGGTCGCCGCAACCGGCGATCAAAGCACCTCGATCGCCTGCGCGCCGCGCGCATGGGCTGGGGGGGGCGTCCACCTGGACCCGTCGAGCCCGACAACATCGTGCGGCCTCGCTCGGCCATGCGGACCCAGGTCCTCGGCATACTGCTGACCCTGGGGATGATGGCGCTCATCGTACGGGGCAGCGCGATCATGCTCTTCCCCGATCCTCAGCTTGAGGACAAGGCAAAGAACCAGTTCAAGCGAGCACAGAAGATCGAAGGACGCAGAGGGGACATCCTGAGTCGCGATGGGGAATTCCTGGCGACCTCGGTGAAGATCAAGTCCCTGCACGTGGACCCCTCTCGACTCGATGGGCCCACCGCCCGACTCGTGGCCGACCAAGTCTCGCCGGTGATCGGCAAGCCCGCCAAGGAGATCCTGAACGAGATCGAGCAGAACCGGGGCCGGCAGGATGTTCGACTGGCCAGAGATCTGCTGCCCGAGCAGATAGCGCCGCTTCGCACCTGGCTGGACAAGCTGGCCAACGACCGCTTCAAGGTCTCCAAAGATCCGGAGGACCTGGAGCTGAAGGTCGCACTCTTCACACGGACTTCCTACCGGCGCTTCTACCCCGGCCAGGCAGACGCAGCGGCCCTGCTGGGCCTGGTGGGCCGAACAGGAACCGCCCTCGCCGGAGTGGAGAGATTCTTCAATCGGCAGCTGGATGGGGAGACCTACAAATTCGTCCAGTGGCGCGACCGAAAGGGTCGACGCATCACTCCCGATGAGCACCTCGCCCGCCCGGGCAACGATGTGCTGCTGACCATCGACCGGCGCCTGCAGCGTGCGACCGAGGAAGCACTGGACGAGGTCGTGACCAACACCGCACCTGTCGCCGCACAGGCTGTGGTGATGGACGTCCAGACAGGCGAGATCCTGGCGATCTCCAACCGACCCAGCCACAACCCCAATGATCTGCGGGGCCTCTCGATGCCGGCCTTCCGCAACCAGGCATTCTTCAACAGCTTCGAGCCCGGCAGCGTCTTCAAGCCCTTCGTCGTGGCTGCCGCCATCGAAGAGAAGATGATCACACCGGAGAAAGAGTACTTCCTCGAGAACAATCACTACGTGGTTCGCGGCGGACGCATCAAGGACGATCACCCCAAGCGCGAGTCCCTGACGGTCACGGAGATCATCAAGTACTCCTCCAACATCGGCTCCGCGAAGATCGCCTTCGAGATGGGGGCAGAGAAGACGGTCGACTACCTCTCCGCGTTTGGGTTTGGACGGGACCCTGGACTGAACTTGCCCAACGTGGCCAAGGGCGCACTGAGGGCACCGGAGAAGACCAAGCCCATCGAGCTGGCCACCACCGCATACGGTCACGGTGTGAGCGCATCCGCCCTCCAACTCGTGAGCGCGGTCGCGAGCCTGGGCAACGACGGCGTCCGCATGAAGCCAATGCTGGTGCGAGAGATTCGGGATGCCAACGGCACGCCACTTGAGGTCTTCCATCCGGAGAAGGACCGTCAGATCGTGTCGGCAGATACCGCCGAGCAGGTCATCGACATGATGCTCGAGGTCACTCAGCAGACCTGTTGGCAAGATCGAGAGGTTCACGGACACTGCCGCGGGACAGGAACCCGTGCAGCGGTTCCCGGCTACCTCGTGGCGGGAAAAACCGGCACCGCGAACAAGTACATGTCCACCGGCTACTCCGACACCGAGCGCATCAGTTCATTCATCGGCCTCATCCCCGCCGACGATCCAAAGCTGGCCGTCGTGATCGTCGTCGATGGTCCAACACAGGGCCCCTCGAAGGGAGCGGGCATTGTGGCAGCCCCGGCATTCGCATCCATCGGTCGACACGCGATGCGCCAGCTGGGGGTTCCCGCCAACCCCGATCTGCTCGAGGTCAACGAGCCCACCCCCATCAAGGCCGCCACTGAGCCCGAGCCGCCCCAGGTCACCCCTGAGCTGCGGTGGGACGATGGCGCCCGCCTACTCACCCCAAACCTCGACGGCATGTCGATGCGCGATGCGCTCGTCACGCTTCAGGGTTCAGGGCTTCACATTCGCTTTGAGGGATCGGGCCGCGTGGTCCAACAGTCCCCCATTCCCGGTCGACCACTTCGACCAGGACAGCCCGTGGAGGTGGTCCTGCAATGAGGCAGTACACATCCACACGGGTCAACCAATTTCATCGCTTTCCCCCTACCGGATTGGAGGGGCGGAATCTCGATGGAGTGTGTGACAACGGCTCCCCGCCAAGGTCACATCGTCACGAAACAACGGGTCCTACCTCGGCGTCTTCCCGGGTGAAATCTCCTCTTTTCTCACCCAAAGACCCTCCCGCCATCGCGTGCACGCATTCCATGAATCCCGCTCCCGCTGTTCTTGCTGAAATATTTGTAGCCGCTCCTCCATCCGGTTCCCCCTCCCAGGGGGATTCATCTCCTGCGACGCCTCGCCCCCCGTGCCATTCCCTGTCCCCGTGTTCAACCCAGCACAGTGAGCGAGGCGTCGCATTTCATCTCCCCGGTGGTCCTCTGGATCACTCCCTCCCCCGCAGCCGCTGCTCCCCCCCCCACAATGCTTCTCTCCGCGCTGATTTCGCACCTGGGCGAAGTGGTCGTGTCCGGTTCTACGGACAGGACCATCGCCCGGGTCACCCACGATTCTCGAGATGCCGGGCCGAATGACGTCTTTGTGGCCATCCGCGGCGAGCGGATGGACGCGCGAGATTTCGTACCTGGGCTGAATGTGGCCGCGGTCATCGCGGATGGAGAAGTGCGTTGCGATGCTGGCGTCACGCTGCTGCGTGTGCCCGATGCACGGCGAGCCTTGGCCCAAGCCGCAGCAGCAGTGGCGGGCCACCCAGGCGCACAGCTGCCCACAGTTGGACTGACCGGCACCAACGGAAAGACAACGGTGAGCTGGATGCTCGAGTCGATCGCGAAAGCCGCCGGACAGACGGCAGGCGTGATCGGGACGACAGGCCATCGCATCGGAGAGCGCCACCTTCCTGCCAAGCACACCACCCCCGAGGCACCTCGCATCCAATCCCTGCTCCAAGAGATGCGCACAGCACAGTGCGGCGTGGCCATCATGGAGGTCAGCAGCATTGCTCTGCGCATGTTTCGGGCCGACGGCATTCCGTTTCGGGTGGCGGTCTTCACCAACCTCAGTCGCGACCACCTGGACTTTCATGCCAACATGGCCGACTACCTCGACGCCAAGGCCAGGCTCTTCAGCGAGCTGCTAGCGCCAGACGGAATCGCAGTGCTCTATGCAGATGACCCCGCAGCGGAGGCGATCTCGACCGGCGAACAGAAGCGATGGACATACGGACGCCAGCCAGGCTGTACATTTCAGATCATCGACGTGGTTGAGACGCTACGGGGCAGTCAGGTCACCCTCAAGACCCCCGATGGCCCCATGCACCTTCATGTGCAGCTACTCGGCGCCCACAATGTGGCCAATGCGGTCGCCGCAGTCGCTGCGGGTCGCGCCCTGGGCCTCTCTGCGGAGGCCTGCATGGAGGGCATACGCGCGCTGCACCGCGTACCCGGCCGGCTGGAGTCCGTCCCCAATGATCACGGTGTGACAGTCTTAGTGGACTATGCACACACGCCCGATGCGCTCACCACGGTGCTGGGCAGCCTGGCACGATTGAACCCCCAGCGGGTACTCACCGTGATGGGATGTGGCGGCGATCGCGATCCAGGAAAGCGCCCCCAGATGGGCGCGGCGGCAAGCACCGGAAGCGACATGGTCTTTGTCACCTCCGACAATCCACGGTCGGAGGATCCCATGCAGATCATCCATCAGATC
>Ga0163180_10001554_pt1 | contig 13028 bp, 22 predicted proteins | sample AtlANTMetagenome_2_FD_109647 | JGI IMG/M metagenome (GOLD analysis project Ga0163180, IMG submission 109647) | Marine eukaryotic phytoplankton communities from the Atlantic Ocean - Atlantic ANT 4 Metagenome | ecosystem: Environmental > Aquatic > Marine > Oceanic | place: North Atlantic Ocean...
AAACGAAATTTATTCTGAGCTAAATGAAGCTCAAAAAATTATCTACACACGCTCTATGATTGGTAGAGCTTTTCCTGATTTTGATCATGGACAAATTTGTACCATTTATCGTGTAGGAAAACATTGCATAGTAAAAAGAAAAAATGGAATAGAAGAAAAATATCCTGCAGAAGATATTAAAGCTGCTTATTTAAAATTCATACAAAGAGAAGTTCCTTTCTTTTCTTATTGCGGTCCTGGTTATAGAGGTCCAATTCCTTGGTCACATCAATTTCCTGAAAATAACTTAATTCGACCTAATACATATATTCTTCTTAAGGGTTGGCATTATGCATATCAAGGATCTCATAAAACTCCAGAAGCATTAATGCAACGTAGCTGGATTAACTCTTTTAATACTTTAAAAAGTTTTGAATCTGTTAAAAGCTTATTGGATAATTTAAATGATGATGATCCAAAAGATGAAGGATTAGATGATACTGAAAAAGCATTAGGACATATTATGACTCCTTATAAATATTGTTCTTGCCAAGCTTTTCAAAAACAACTTAGAAATTTAGATGAATTTAAACATGAATTCTATAAAGATTATCAGCCTATGTGTAAACATCTTCATTGGTATGACAAATTTAAATTATTCCAAAGGAAACGAAATGAATTACTTGATGATTTAGGAGCAAAACCTCCAATGAATGTAGTCCTCTGGTTTTATGTACCACCTATTAAACAATATGGAAAAGGTCAATTTAAAATTTGGTGGACTACAAAAGGATTATATTCTGATATAACAAATTGGAAAGAAATTAAAGGTTTAAGTCAATGGGATGCATGGACTTATTTCGATAGGATGTTAGAGAAAGGTTTCGTTCCATACGAAGGCTCTATTGTTCCTAAGTTAAAATTATGCGTAAAGTCTTAATTGATGGTCTTAAAGCACATGCTAAAGGTCATATTGAAAAACATAAATCTAATATTGAAATCTATTTACATGGATCAGTAGGTATTGGAGAACATTCAGATATTATTGCTGCAATTGAAGTTGAATTAAACCATATTGCACACTATGAAGATCAATTAGAAGTACTCGAAAAATACTTTAGTATATGATTAAACGTCCTTTAAGTCATGACGTTAAACTGACTTCAATCTAACTCAATTCTAATGACACAATCTAATCTTTCCTTTCTTAAAAAGGCTCCAAAAGAAATGCCTTTTAAAGAGTTAATTTCTCAAAGAGAACATTTAACTAGAACTATTCCTCTTTTGGATGAAGAATCAAAAGAAATTGTAAAAGCTGATCTGGCAGCTATCACAAAAGAATGTTCACCTAAATGGGATGAATTTTATGTTACTAGAGAAAATTTAAAATCAATTATTAGTAATTTAAAAGAAGAAAAATCTCAAGTTGATAAAAGCATTAAATCGAAAATAAATGATCTTGATCGTTTAAATGTTTTACTTAGAGAAATAAGAAGAAGTTTTCCAACAACTTCTGCTTTTGATACTTTCTCTGGTAAGTATTTTCAATTTAAAGTTAAAGCATATACACCAGGGCAACAATATAGTTTGAAAATTATACAGACAAAAGAAATAGAAGAATTTTCTCCTATAAATCAAGTCAAGTTTTTTTATAAAGAAGAAAAAATCGAAACTATAGAAACTGTGGTAACGTCAATAGGAGGAGATGAAATCTCCAGAACAACTTTACCTAAAACCACATCAAAATTTATTCTTAATGAAAATGCAATCATCAGTGCTTTCAAAGACGGAAGTCTCCCCCATGGAATCAAAGTCATCCAAAATTACAGAATTACAACAAAAAGAATCAGTGGCAACATGGACGTGGAAACATCCCAATATACAGCCAAGTTTCTTCGAGAGTCTTCCAGCTCCGATTGATATAGATGATGCACATTTAAGAATGTGTTGTCATAAAAATACTGAAATAGATTTTGATCTACAGATTAAAACTATGGAATTAGAAGAGAAAGAATATTCAAATGCTAAAAATGAAGGTAGACCTGTAGATGATTTAATAACTGATGCTCTTGCTAATCAAATTAGGTATGTAAAAAGCAAAAGATATCATCATAATGCTCATTCTTGTTACTGGTATTGGATACAGGAAGAATCAAATTTTAATCAAAAGAAAGCAAAACGTAAAAAAAAGCTTCAAAAATAAATTTCATATAGAATAAAGAAAATAATAGAGGAGTTCATGGAGAAAGATTCAGCTAATTTATATGCTTTACTTGCTGGCTTTACCCAAGAAGGAACTCCTCTAGAAGCTTTAATTGGTAGCAAAATTGAATGGGGTGTTACTGTTTTAACTGCTGCAATGCTTGCTAATGAAAATTTAGCAGGAAGTATGGAAGCACAAGAAATGGTTGATGGTGCTATAAATTATTACAATTTAATTCAAGAACGTTTAGCTTTTTATAGACAAAATCAAGTACATAATCTTGAAAAAATGATTGATAGTTAAATGCTGCTATCGTAAATATATAACTAATAAATTAGATGGAGAAAGAGAAACTACCTCGTTTAATTCTAAATTTTTCTGTAGATTTAGATATTGATTATAATCCTTTTAACGGTAAAACTAAAAAAGAATTTATCAAACATATTGAATCAGAATTACATGAAGTTTTATTTGATGTAAGCCCAAGCGTAAAAAACGCTTATACTTCTCTTATTGCTATTGATGAAAATGCTTAACAAATCTGATCAATTTGCTACTCCTGAATGGAGAGAAGAAAATAACCGTAGAGTATTTTTTCAAAACCATATGTACAGATGTGCAGGAAGAGATAATCCTGATCATCCAATGCATGGTCTTTTTACTGGTTTATGGAATGACTTTTGTTTAAATGAAGCAGGTAAAGCACAAAGAGATATGTGGTTTGAACGCATAGAATTTATACAAAAAGTACAAAATGGAGAAATTGTTTTACCACAATCTTCAAATCATATTGTTGAAGAAGAAATCCCAAGACCTGAAGAAGAAATAACACAAGACTTTGATGTTTCTAATGCTGATCCAGTAGATGCTTATTTAAATTGTTCTGCTGAATGTGATATTGATGATCAACAATGTGAAGATATTTGTTTAGATGAATTAAAAAAACCTGTAATAGAAGAATTCGGTACACTTACCGTTGGTCAAGCAGATTCACCACATCAAGCTGCTATAGCTAAATGAACTGTTATCTTTGTGGTACTCCACTTAATATATCAAGCAATATAGATTTCCCAGAACATGAACTTTATAATATGATTAGTTTTTTTGATTGTCCTAAATGTAATGCAGCTGTAGAGGTCTATCATCCAATAGATCAAAGAGGTTCTACTTCTTGCCAATGTTCAATACGATGACAATTGCTACATAAAGGAATACATTTATCTATTTCTATTTCAATATTTTTCCAACTATAACCTACACCTACCATACGAGAAATATTATCTTTTTTATCACCAAGATGGTGAAATTCTAAAACACGATAGTCTTTTAAACCACAAACTTTACAGCATAATGTTTTTTTATGTGTTATTAACTTTTGTCTGTTTTTACGTATTCGTTTTTTACTATTTTTCCAACTCATATTGATAAAAATTATTATTCTTTCCAAATCCATGCTATTTGGTATTCATCTATATATGGTTTTAAATCTAATGCTTGCATTAATTCTCCAATAAGCCGACCTTTGCCTAATAGTCTGCCATCTGCTGCTCTTAAGTTATCATCTACAACAATTAAAGTTCCTGGTTTGATAATATTTTTAGCTGCAAATAATTCTTTTAAATGATGTGCAGATGATTCCCAATCATTTCCCCAATCTGTAATATTAAACGAATCTAAATAAAGTAAATCTACTTTGCCTTCTAAATAACCTAATTCTTCTACCGAGTCACCACAAATAACTTCAACACGTTTACTTGTATTTTCTCTAGCAAGTTTACATGCATTAGGACTAATATCAATTGAAATAACATTTCCTCCTCTGTGCTTTACATAATTGTCAAACAATAATGTAGAACAACCATCACCTCGATAATTGTCCTCTTCCCTGTAGCAGCCTGTTTCTACAATAAAGATTTCTTTATCTTTAAGATCATCTAAATACTTAAAAATTGTTCTAAAACTATCTGATCTTCCTCCTAAATCTTCAGCTATACCATCAAAATATTCATTCCAAAAAGTCATTTTGTTTTATGATTACCTCTTTGAATATAACTTATTTAACTAATTTGTCAGATAAAATATGATTTTTCTACTAGACTTGACAGAGCAGATAACTTAAATGTAATACATATTTTAAAAATGAAAGACACTAATATTCTTGAAATTGAAAAAGAGAAAGAGATTATAAATGATGATGTAATGAAAGATATTAATAAAACTGCTGCACGTATAACGCTTAATGGAAAACGTCATTACACAACACCTTTATTTACAGGACCAGCTCCTTCGGTAACAACCATAATTTCTGAAACTGCTTCTGAACAAAATAAAAAGAAATTAGAAATGTGGTCTAAAGCTAATCCAGGGGTAAAAGAAAAAGCAGCTGAACGAGGCACAGCAATCCATTATGGAATGGAACAATATTTAAAAGGTGAAAAAGATCCAGAAATATGTGAAGATTATGCAGAATTCTGGGCAGGTATGCCAAAAATACTTGATCAGTTTGGAGACGTGCTTTGGGCAGAATCACCAGTATTAGAATCTTTTAATTTCACAATGGGTGCTGATGAAGTTGCCCGTGTCTGGGGTGCTGATAAAGAAGGACGTGCTTGGGCTGGTGCTCCTGATATTATTGGATTTGTAGAAGATAAATTAACTCTCGCAGATTTAAAAACAAGTGTGAAACCTTATAGTCGTAAATGGCCTAAAGAATATGAAAAAGGTTCACAAGAATGGAGAGATCTTTTAGGTGGTTATATGAAATTTAAAAAAACTTGTAAGCAATTAGCAGCTTATGACCTTGCTATACAACAAACTTTAAATGTAAAAGTTGATCAAGCTGCCATATTAGTATCAACACCTTTACGTACACAAGTCTTTAAAATATCAAGAAGATTTCTTGATAAATTACACGTAGATTGGTTAAAAATAGTAGAAGAATACTATAAACAGATAGATAATTGTAATGTTTATGATGCAGATTCAATCTAAAATCTAAGCTTAATATTTTGAATAATTCATTTCAGATTATCCACACTAGGATAATAGAACACCTAAAAATAGTTTCCAATGGAAATAAATGTTTCCGTTGGCGAGTGGATGAATACTCTTAAAAGTCGTATGGAAAATGCGACAGATGGGGATTGTTTTCATTTGCCAACACAAATGCATTATCATGCATTCACGCTATTAAAAGAAGAGGTGTTCCCACACAAAAAACTTAATGTAATCATTAACAACACTCAACTCTAATGACAAAAACAAATCAAAAATCTTTGAAACCAGGAGAAATCCGACTTGACTTTATATCTAAAGAATGGCCTCTCACACCATTAGGACCAAATAAAGACCCTTATATTAGTGGATGGCAAAACAAACCATGTAGTGTCCATGAAATTGAATCTGAAATTCTTACAGGGCAATGTAAAGCCATCGGCCTCTTATCAGGTCCAGTTTATAATCTCCCTTATGGTCTGGTATGGGTTGATGTTGATGGCCCTAGTGTTTACAACTTAATCGAAGGTTTATCGGATAAAGACGTAGATACAGCTTTACCAAAAACATTGTCTATTCTTAGTGGTAAAGATGGAAGAGAAAGAAAACTATATCGTTTAGACCGAGAAAAACATAAACATTTTGTACGAAATAAATACACATGGCATGCTGAAACAGATAAAGAAAAATTAGAAATTCTTTGGAAAAAGCATCAAGGTGTTTTGATGGGTTTACATCCTGATACCAATGGATATTACACAGCGAAAAATGAAGGTTTTGAATGGATTTCTAAACTTCCTGAATTACCTGAATGGATATTAAATTGTATTATTAATAAAAATATAAAACAAGGTTTACCAGCAACAGAAACAACTAGAATAATAGGCCCTACTTTTGCTGTAAATGCTGAAGCCTCTCTCGAAAGAGACATGCAACTCGCTACTGAAGCTATGTGGTCTATGCCTTCAGAAGCATGTGATGACTACGACATTTGGATTACTATTGGTCAGTCGCTTCACTCGCTTGATGATTCGCTTCTTGATGATTGGGATGAATGGTCTAAGCAATCTTCTAAATATAAAGCTGGTGAGTGCAGCAAACGTTGGAAAAGTTTTGACAAAGGCGGGGCACGTACTCTTGGCTCTTTAATCCACCATGCAAAAGAATATGGATGGAAACCTTCTCAAGAATATAAAACAATCAATAGAGAAATTGATGAAAAAACATTAGAAGGATTAAATCAAATGCTTGACGAATTTCATTCAACATCTACTGCATCTAAACCAAAAGTTGTACGTAATGAAAAAAAACTTTCAACTCCAATTAATAAAGGAAGAGAACAAAAACCTCGTAACCCTTCTTCTGATATTATTGCTAATGTTTTAATTCAATCTTATGATGATTGTTTAAAATACAGTCAAGCTCAAGGTTGTTTCTTTAATTATAATTATCACTCTAAAGGTTTATGGTCTGCTTTATCAGATACAGAAACTAAAGGTGAAATAAAAAATAGACTTGAAATGTTAAAAGATCAACTATTACCTAATGGTTATAGTATGAATCTTGTTAATGATGTATTAGAACAATTAAGAATTACACTAATACATGATGATTGGTACGAAGGTAAAGATTATTTATTATTTAAAAATGGAATCTTAGATATAAACACAAGAGAGTTGATTCCTTTTGATAAGGAAATGTATATGACGCAACAACTCCCTTATGAATATGATATACAAGCTACATGTGAACCAATTATTAAATGGTTAAAACATGTACAAGATGATAGTTGGGGAAGAGTACAAGTCCTTAGAGCATGGTTACGTGCTGTTTTATTAAGTCATTCAGATATACAAAAGTTTGTAGAAATTGTTGGTCCAGGTAAATCTGGTAAGTCTACATATTCCAACCTTGCACATGCATTAGTAGGTGATACAAATGCCATTATTTCTCAATTAGATCATTTAGAAAAAAGTAGATTTGAAACAGCTAATTTATATAAAAAGAAATTACTTTTATTCAATGATGTTGAAAGATATGGCGGTTCAGTTTCAGTATTAAAAGCAATTACTGGTCGTGATTTAATTCGAAATGAACGTAAATTTCAAGCTGGTTCATTAAAGCCGTTTAAATTTAATGGGTTGGTAATGATAACTGCAAATGAACCAATACAAACGACAGATCCTACATCTGGGCTTGCACGTCGTCGTCTTACTATTCCTTTTGATCGACCTTTCACTGGTAGTGCAGCTGAACAACGCACCTTAATTGATATGGATGATAGCGGTAATCCTTTTGGGGATTTCGCTTCTTTGCTTCCAGGGTTGGTCAATTGGTTATTAGATATGAATGAGTTAGATATGCGTGAATATCTAATGGAAACTAATAAAAAAGTTGCTTTCTTTGCTAAACATCATCGAGAACAAATTCTTAAATCAAATCAAATTATGGATTGGATGGATCATTGTTTGATATTTGATCCAGGTAGTTCTGCCTCCGTTGGTTTAGCTAAAAGTTCTCAACCAGGATCAACAAATGTTTATGTATCTTGGGATAAATGGCTTTATGCAAGTTACTGTGAATTTTCTAAAGCATCTAATAGTAACATTCTGGGACGTAGTAGATTTGAAACATTATTAATGGATGTATGTGTTCATCAACTTCGTTTAAATATTTATAAATTTAAAGATCGTAGAGGTATGAGAGTAAAAAATATTGCTTGTCGTTCTTCTGATCAAAAATATATTGAATATCCTTCTATTATTGAAGTTGGTTTAAATAAAGAAAAATGGAAAAAAGAATATGGTGACATAATTGATAAAAAAGAAATGAAAATAGAACAGCAAGAAGATTAATTATCTATAACTATTTATACAGAAATTGTGTATATTTAGAGAAGAAATATAAAAATAATGCCAAAAAAACCAAAACTTTTATGGTGTGGAGATATTGTTGCAAAAACTGGTTTTGCAAGAGTAACTGAAAATGTTCTTCCTTTTTTAGCTAAACACTTTAATATTGTTGTTCTTGGGCATAACTGGTGGGGAGATCCAACACCTTTACAGAAGAAATACAAAATGTATCCTTCTTCTAATAGATTTCAAACTGCACCATTTGGTGAACAAAGAATTAGAGAAGTTGTTCAAAAAGAAACACCAGATCTTATTTTTAGTATTAATGATATGTGGATTATTAATGAACAATATAAACAAATAGAAGATTATCATAAAGATAAAAAATTTAAATTTATTGGTTATGCACCAATGGATTCTTATGGTTGGACTGGTTGTTTAGGTGATAAAGCTAATAATTGGGATGCAATTATTTCTTATACAAAATTTGGTGCAAGAGAATTTATTAGTGGTGGTATTACAAAACCTATAGCTGTAATTCCTCATGGTGTAACTCCAGGGCAGTTTTATCCTGTAGACAAAAATAAAGCAAGAGAAGAATTAGGTATTGATAAAGATGCTTTTATTGTTTTCAATGGTAATCGAAATCAATTCCGTAAACGTATTGATATAACAATTGCTGCTTTTGCAATCTTTGCTAAAGATAAACCTGAAACTATTTTGTATCTACATATGGGTAAAAAAGATCAGGGTTGGGATATTATGCATCTTTTTGATAGAGAAATGAAAAGAAATAAAATTGATCCTAATTCCAGAATTATTTTAACCTGTGATGTAGATGGTCCACCAAATGTAGAAGTAGAAACTCTTAATACTATTTATAACGCTGTTGATATTGGAGTCAATACATGTAAAGGAGAAGGATGGGGCTTAGTTAATTTTGAACATGCAGCTTGCAAAGTAGCTCAAGTTGTTCCAGGACATACTTCTTGTAAAGAAATCTTTGAAGGTTATGGTCGTTTAATTAAATGTGACCATATAGATACTGATACAAATTATGGACGTGAAATGCCTTGTCCTTCTACTAAAGATCTAGTAGAAATTTTAAATGATTTATATAACAATAGAGATAAATTAGAAGCTACAGCTGAACTTTGTTATGAACGAGCATTAGAAAAACAATTTGAATGGGAAAGAATCGGTCTTCAATTCACTGGAGTATTTCAAGATACTTTAAAAGGTGTTGATCATTCACTTGATAAAAAATCTAAACCTAAACCTAAAGTTAAAAAGAAACCTGTAAGAAGAAAGAGGAAAATAGGTAATGCTTAGAAAGATTACTTTTCGACCTTGGGGATGGTGGCAATCAATATTCAAAGGACCTGGCTATCTTGCTAAAGTTATTAACGTTAAAAAAGGAGAACAACTTAGTCTTCAGTATCACAACCATAGAAGTGAAACTTGGATTATTGCATCAGGAGAAGGAGAAGTTTTTGCTAATGGTATATGGCAAAAAGCTAGAACTGGTAAATGTATTCATATTCCTGTTAAGGGAACTCATCGCATTAAAGCAGATAAAACAGACCTAGTTCTTATAGAAGTCCAATTTGGGGATAAAATTTCTGAAAAGGATATTGTAAGAATTGAAGATGATTATGGTCGTGTGCAAGAAAACACAGAATAGGGTCTTTTTTTCTTATGCGTAGTTTAAATTACACTTCTATTCTGAGTCTTATGAGACTAAAAAACTTAGAATAAAAATGTAATTTATCTCTAGACATAAGAAATTTCTATACTATTCTATGTTTTTATGTCATCTCAATGCCTCACAACTATAAAAAAATGCCTCCTTTATGGCATTTGGAAGAACTATTCAAACTATCCGATAAGTATCCAACTGGATTAGCATGGGCTATTAACAAAGGCAAATATAAAATTGGTGACTCTGTAGGTACCAAGAATAAAACAAATGGGTATTATTTTGTTTCAATTGATAATGAAAGTTATATGGTTCATAGAATTGTATATTATTTAAGAACAGCTTATTCTCCTGATAACTGCTGTATAAAACATAATCATTTAAATAAAATAAAAGACAACAGATTAGAATTAAAACCTATTCGTTATTAATGATGTTAAATTCTGACCCTATTGATTTTAGATATGTTAAAGATATTGATAAATTAGATGATAAACAATTAAAAGATAAAAGTTACTATAAAGGTTTTCCTTGCTGTCATGGACATACCATTCGAGATATTGACCATCATTGGTGTTATCACTGTGTAAAAAAAATAGAATCTAATATCTGTGGTTTTGATATTAATTATTTACATACAGATTACAAAACTAAGTATCAACGTTTATGGGCTAACATTCATATTAAAGATTTTAATGAATGTTGGGAAGCTAATCTTCCAGGAAAACGAGTTCCTCATCGAGTTTGTTTCCCTTCTTATCGTTCACAATACAGTTGTCAAAAGTCAGAAAATACAACAGCTCATAAAGTTATTTATAACTGTGCTTGGGGTGATATTGGTAATGTATTTGTAACTAGATTATGTTCTAATCCATGGTGTTTAAATCCTTTACATATGTTTTCTACTTTTAATCGACGACTATATCCAAAAAAAATTCAACCTTTTTCTACAAAATTTGAAGCTGCTAAATTAATGAGATTAAGTAAAGCAAAAACATTAAATAGAGAACAAGAAATTATTGAAGAAAAATATCAAAAAACTATTCAACATCCTTTAACAGTTAAAGATACGCCAGCTTATGATGAAGGATAGATAATGTTTTAATATAATAATGGCTCGCAACCAAGTTACACAACGACAAAGAACAGCAAAAGATCCTTTATTAGTTGGTACATTTGAAGAAACGTCAATTCGTTATTTAAAAGGTACATTAGGAGGAAAAAACCAACCAATTAGAGGAGGATATGGAGGAGGAACTCTTAACCATTGGTTTAAAATTAAATTAAATACTTCTGCATGGATCATTACTGTTAAAGCAGGTGGATGGGAAAAATGGTTTACTGTTTCTGCTTATGACATAAATAGAAATCCTATAGTTGGGAGAGGAATTTTTACAGAAGATAGTTTAGAAGTTATAGAAAATGGAAAAGTATATCATCCTTATACAGGCCATATTATGGCAACAGAATCCGAACTATATAATCAATATGATTCAGAACGTTTAGATAAAGGTGATTCAAGATATTATCCATTAGATATAGGAGAATATTTAATTTGTGTATCTAGTACATTAAATACTCCTTTTGATTATGAACTTGGAATAGTTGTTGAAGTTGCTGATACATTACCTGTATTAATAACAGAAAATTATGATCGTTTGTTATTAGAAACTATTGGACTTGAAGATAATATTTTACTTGAAACTCCTGATACTTATAGAGGAGAAGATAGTCATGATCATTCGTTATCTGAATGGCAATCAGCATGGAGAAGAGAAAGACAGACTTATGAGAAATTTCCAGAAATTCTTGTTAGTCTAACTACTAAACCATAAATATTATGGATTCAAATTTATACACAGAAATTCTTGATGAACATTATTATGCATGGAAAAAAAATCATGCTGATGTTCCAAATATAAATTTAACCGCTAGATTTAAAGAGGAATGGGAAAAAGTTCCTTATTTACAACAATGTAAATTATATGATTGCTAATGGAAAATAATGACATTAAGAACAACGAGAGCAAAGAAGACAGTAATAACTCGTCTTACAGGGGGATATATTTTGAAAGTGAGATTGATTCCATGGATGTTTACAAAAGACGGCGTGATATGGCTCGCAAGTATGGCAGTAGGAAAAAGTATGCGTCAGATCAACGATTGGATGATGAGAAAAAACAACAAAAGAACCCACCAGATGGATATATCTTTGACAGGTAAATTTGGTCCTAGAACACAAGCTATAGCAATAAGAAAAGTAAGAGATTGGATGAAAGAAATTCCTAAAGGAGATTCAATTACTTTACGTTGTGAATCATATTTATCAGATAAACAATTTAATATTTGGAAAAAATGGTTTCAAAAACATGAAGATAAAGAATGGGTTATATCGGACGACCATAAGTCTTTCTTTTTTTATAGGGCTGAGTAAAATATAAATAGTTTTAAACAATCAAATGATTGCTCTCATTCGTCCATTGCTTTTTAAATTTGTTAATACTCCTCAAGTCAAGCAATTGATTATTGATTTATTAACTAAGCTTGCTGATTCAACTGATAATACTGTTGATGATAAAGCAGTTGTATTTATTAAAAACGGTTTATTCCCTGGAGCCAAGCAAGCTAAATAGCAGTAAACCACCAAACTGCTCCTTTTTCTTTATTAACGTAATTACGTAAATCAAATGCATCATGCTTATTTAGTGTGATGCATTCTCTATGTCCATGTAACTCATAGCACATGTTCACAGTTATGTTTTTATTTCTAGTGAGTGTCATAATCTTATACTAATCAGTAGAAGTTAATTATTACAAATGGCAGAACAGAAAGATGCGGAAATCCTAGAAGAAAAAAAGGATGAGAAGAAAAAAAATGTACTTGAAAAAGTAAAAGATGCAATACTTCCAGACCAAGAAGAACAAGCTGCAATCATTAGTACATTTGTACGCCTTGGAGTGTTGATTTGGTCCGGCGGAATATTGACATTAAATTACGTTTCTATCCCAGGAATACCCTCTCAGAAAATTGATCCAACTTTCATAGCTTCGGTGTTTACTGGAGTTTTGGCTGGATTTGGTATTCAGACAGCCAGTAAAAAAGGCGATGGAACTATGAAAATGAATGGTGAAAATGGACAAGTAAGTAAGAAAGATATGGAGGAAATGATAACAAAAGCTACTGCTAATTCTGCTGTACAAACTATAAGAATTGAGCAAGCTCCTTTAGTAATTAAGGCAGAAACACCTAGTAAAGAAACTAAATACCAGATGTAAAATAAAGAAGGAAAATAACTAAGGA
>Ga0163180_10001557_pt1 | contig 13021 bp, 11 predicted proteins | sample AtlANTMetagenome_2_FD_109647 | JGI IMG/M metagenome (GOLD analysis project Ga0163180, IMG submission 109647) | Marine eukaryotic phytoplankton communities from the Atlantic Ocean - Atlantic ANT 4 Metagenome | ecosystem: Environmental > Aquatic > Marine > Oceanic | place: North Atlantic Ocean...
GCGACCCACATCCTCGCCTTTGAAGGCAACTCAGAGGTGGTCTGGTATGAAGGCAACTACCAGGAGTATGAGGCCGATCGGCGAATGCGCATGGGAGAGGATGCCGACACGCCCAAGCGAATCAAGTACAAGCCGCTGACTCGATAAGCCGCGCGATCAAGGGCACATCGGCGGGTGCCCAACAAAGCCCGGAGAGCTCCGCGTGGGGCACAAAGCGCACCTCAGCGTGCTCTGTTGCCTCTGGTCGTCCCCTCTGGATGATGCACCGATAGGCGACCAGCTCGATTCGGATGTGCGGGTAGTCATGGCAGTGGCTTCCCACCAGTTGTCCCACTTCGACGACGATCCCCAACTCCTCTTTGAGCTCACGAATGAGCGCCTGAGCGTCGGTCTCCCCAGGCTCAACTTTGCCGCCTGGTAGTTCCCACATGCCCGCATTGGCCTGCGAGTCACCACGTCGTGCACACAGCACCGTGCCCGACTCCTCGACTGCGCCAGCGATCACCCGGATTCTCATGGAGGCTGACCTAACGCCCATCTGACCACATGGATGAGAGAGCATGTGTCATCCTCTTGGAACGATGGACAAATATTTCTCTTGGGTCCTCGGTCACCGGCTGCTGATGGTGGCAGTGATCGGGGTGGTGAGCGTGCTCAGTGCTCTGAGCCTCTCGCGTGCAGTAATTGGCACCAGCATCGGAGAGCTCTTCTTCGGTGACTCGCCCGCCTATGCGGAGTACCTCGATCATGTGCAGATCTTCGGAAGCGACGAAGTCTTCCTGATCTCCTACGAGGAGCCCGACCCGCTCTCCTCAGAGGCCCTCGAAAAGCTTGAGGCGGTGGCACGCCAGATCGAGGCCAACCCCGAGGTGGCCCGCACCAACAGCGTGCTGAACCTCGACAGGGTCCAGTCCACCGATGGCAACCTGGTCGTAGAGACCTATGCCGAGGCCGCCCGTTCCGATCCCGCTGGACGCCATCGGATGGCCCAGGACATCCGAGACGATCCGCTGATCGGCCGCACCATCCTGGCCGCCTCCGGCAAACAAGCAGCACTCGCCGTCCAGCTCACCGTCGACCCGAAGCGCTCCGGTGAGATCGCTCCCGCACTGGTCCAAGGCGCCATCGATGCGTTTATCGAGCAAGGCTACACCGAGGACCAGCTGCATCGAGTGGGGTGGCCCGCGGTGATCGCAGAGCTGGTGGCACAGACCCACTACGCCATCATGACCCTGTTTCCCATCGTGATCTTGGTGATGGTCTGCATCGTGATCGTCTTGTTCCGCAGTCCACTGCCCGTGGTGCTCTCGATGGGCGTCAGTCTCCTCAGCGTGCTCTGGACGCTGGGACTGGCCACCGCGGTCAACCCCAAGCTCAATTTGTTCCATGGGATCGTGCCCGCCGTGGTCACGGTCGTGGCAGTCAGCGACGTCATTCACCTGTGGAGCGCCTATCTGCACGAGCTCCGAGATGGAAAGCCGCGAGATGCAGCCATCCTGGCCAGTGCCGGAGATGTGGGCCGCGCGTGCCTGCTGACCAGCGTGACCACCTTTGTGGGCTTCGTCTCCATCAGCCTGATCCCCACCCCCGTCTTTCAGCAGTTTGGATGGGCACTGGGCTTGGGTGTTGCAATCGCACTCCTTCTGGCCATGACCCTCGTTCCAATCGCCGCCACGCTGGGCAAGGTACCCAGCACCCGCGCCCAAAATATGGACAACCCTGTTGCCGGCTTGGTCGATCGACTGGTCCGCATCTCCGCAAGCACATCGGTCCGATACCCTCGGACGATCATCCTGTGCTTCATGGCCTTGTGCATCGCCAGCCTTGGGGTCATCAGCACCATGAAGATCGAGACCAATGGTCTGGAGCGTCTCGACGAGTCCAACCGGGTCCGCAAGGCTGCGGACATGTTTCGGGCCGAGTACACGGGAATCCAGTCGCTGGACATCTTCATCACCAGCGACCAGCCCGACCGCATGCTGGACCCCGACATCGTCCAGGCCATCGCCAAGATGGAGCAACGGGTCGAGGATCTGCCCCGGGTCGAGCAGACCTTGAGCTACGTCGATCTCCTCAAGCGCGTCCACAGAGAGCTGGGAGGAGGGGGCGAGCTGCCCGATACTCGGCCCGCGATCGCACAGGAGTTGCTCCTGTTTGAGCTCGGCGGAGGACAGGCCCTGGACCCCGTTTTGGACTTTGATCGAAGCTCAACACACATTGCGCTCAATGTGCACGAGCGCCGCATGCGGGCCATGTACGAACTTGCCGAGGAGGTCGAGTCAATCGCGGTAGAAGAGCTGCCCGAGGATGTGAGTGTCAACGCGACTGGAATGATCGTCCTCTCCGGAGCCTGGCTCGACGAGATCGTACAAGGACAGCGAAATGGCGTGCTCGCATCCACGGTGGGCATCGGCATGCTGATGATGATCGGACTGCGCAGCGTGCAAGCGGGTCTGTGGTCGATGATCCCCAACCTCCTGCCGCTGCTTGTCGTCACCGCTGCGTGCGGGGTGTTCTGGGGAGATCTGGACAGCGACACCCTGGTGGTACTCATGATGGCCATCGGGATTGGCGTCGACGATACCATCCACTTCCTCACACGACTGCGAACCGAGTCGCTTCGATCCGAGTCCCACTCCGAGGCGATTTCACGCACCTTCAGCTTTGCCGGAAGGGCGATCGTGATGACCACGGTGATCCTGGCCTTGGGCTTCGCGCCATTGGCCATGAGCTCCTACTACTCGATGGCCATCTTGGGGACACTGCTGCCGCTAGCACTGGTGGTAGCGATGCTCGCTGACCTCTTTCTGGTGCCGGCCTTGGCTCAAGTCGGCCTGCTGCGCTTTGGCCGGAAGGAGGCCTAGCGGCGGGCCAGCATGGGCGCGCGCTTGGCGACCCATGACCGCCACGTCGTTGCCTCTCTTCGCACCAGGGGATCACGGGACTGCTCGAGGCGACTCAGGGTCGCACGGACAGCCTCTCTGTCGCTCGGACGCATGCTGTCTGCATGCACCAGGGGAGACCAGCCCTCCGATGTGCACCACATCCGCAAGATCTCCACGAGCTGCTGATCGGACCAATCCTCGCTGAGGAAGCCGGCAACCTGACCGGGTCTGTGGTCCTGCTCAAGCGACCAGCGGAGCAGGTACCGAGAGGATGGAAGCCGCGCCATGGAGTACATCTGCACAGCTTCGAAATCCTTCCGGTTGAGTCTTCCCTCGATCTGGGGGCGACCGGGCTTCTCCCAGTCCATGATCCAGGTGACCACATCCAAGGTGTACTCACTCTTGATCAGCCCCGCGAGCTCACCGGGCTCCAGCGCCTCCAGACGGGCCCAGATGTAGTGCTGACGGGCCACCTTGGAGAGCGGTCCGTAGGAGGAATCCATGTCTCGATGGGCCTCTTCTTCCATCGCAACGAGATCCAGCGGACTCCACTGCGTGTTGCCAGACCGCAGACGAACGCGGTGCTGCTCCAGCACCTTGTAGACCAAGAAGCGCAGCTTCTGATCTGAGTTTTCTCTAAGAAAGGTCCCGACATCTCCTGGACGAAGCTGCTCCCCTTCCAATCGAATGGCCTTGGCCCGCGACTTGTAGCTGCTGCCACCGATCGCATCATGAATACCCGAGCAGCCGGAGAGAAGAAACCCGATCACCAACACAGTCAGTGCGTAAAGCCGGCCAGTTTCCCAACCTGAGTTGACCCTCATGCCCTCACCACCGCTACTCACCTCGCCCAGAGACTTCATTGAGTCTGGAGTGTTCGAACAGGTCCAGTCAACTGGACAGAAATAAAGTCAGAACAATGTCTGAACTGGCGCTTTATGCACCTGACAAGTGCGCTTTTTCAGAGCCCAAAGATCCGGGCCGTGTGCACAAAATTTCTTGCCGACTATTGAGATTCCACTTTGAAATACCAATGACAGACATCGGACCGATCCACGCCACCAGGAGAAAAAATCAGAGACCCACCCGATTCTTGTCACTCCAGGCGTCCAGTGGAGCTCTCCATCGGGAGATCTGTCGGCAGCCACGCAGACATGCTTGCAGACTGAGGAGCGACAACAGCGAGGAGACGGTGTGCCGGACTTACGGGTTCGATAGCTGCGCGAGTGCAGCAACCACCGATTCGGGATCGGCAGCGACATCCACCGGGCCGGTGACCGACTTCAGCGCAGTGGCCGGATCCTTCAGACCATTTCCGCTGCTGATGATGGACACACCCTCATCTGCACGAATGATTCCCTCCTCCACCGCGACCCGCACACCCGCAGCCGCAGTCACAGCCGCCGGCTCACCAAAGATCCCCGTCAGCGATGCGGTTGCTGGCAGTGCCTCGAGAATCGCAGCATCGCTCACCGCCACCCAGGCACCTTGGGTCCGAGCCACGGCCTGCAGGGCCTTGTCCGGATTCCGAGGAACCCCGACGCACAGGCTATCGGCAATGGTCTGCGCATTGGACATGCTCGGTGCGATGCCTTGGCGGGCCGCAGCCACCAAGGGCGCGGCACCCTGGGCCTGCACACCCAGCACCCTGGGCACATGATCGATCAGTCCTGCAACGCAGGCCTCTTCCAGTCCACGCACCAACCCGGCGATGGAGCATCCATCGCCCACACTGGCGACCACCCACTGAGGCATCTTTGAACCCAGCTGCTCGGCGAGCTCAAGACCCACGGTCTTCTTTCCCTCGACCAAGTAGGGGTTCAGCGCACAGTTGCGGTTGAACCACGGCCGATCCTTGGCCACCTCTGCACACAGATCCCAGGCGGTGTCATAGTCTGACTGCACCCGCAGCACCTCGGCCCCAAACACCCTCAGCTGAGCGATCTTGGGGGCAGGTGCACGCTCGGGTACAAAGATCGTGGCGGGCAGTCCGACGCTGGCAGCCATACAGGCTGTCGCGCTGGCTGCATTGCCCGTGCTGGCACACACAATCCGCTCACTGCCCGCAGCAAGTGCAAGCACGACACCGACTGAGCTCGCCCGGTCCTTGAGGCTAGCGGACGGGTTTCGCCCATCATCCTTTACCCACACCTCGCGCACCCCCAGCCAAGGGGCAAGCCGCGGTGTGGGATGCACCGGCGTCCACCCCACCTGCAAGGGGGGCAGAGTCGGATCATCCGGCAAGGGCAGCACCTCCCGATACCGCCAGTGATCATGGGGCCGACCCGTCAAGGAGCGCCCCATCTCCTCGGCTGCGCCCGGATGGAGTTGGACATCCATTCGAACATCAGGGATGCAGCCCTCCGGGCAAGTCCACTGCCAGAAGTCCGTGGACTCTGCGCCGCAGCGGACGCACCGAAGTGCGCGGACGGAGGCGGGAAGCCTCACAATTTAGCCCTGCTCCACATAAGCAGACGGGAATCGAGCGATCACGGCCACAGCATGCTGCAGCTCGCGCAGATCGACAACCTCGCCGATCTTGTGGGTGTTCTGCTCGATACCCGGGCCACAGCCAAACATCGCCGGATGCTGGAATTCCCCCGCCTGCACCCACCGCTTGGCAGCGGAGACCTTCACATCCCCATCTCTGGGGATGGGAAATCCAACGCCATCCGTAGAGAAGATCCACCGATCAATCCGCGGCTCCGTCTTCAGTGTGCCGCCATCGTGAGTCGCGGCCTCGGCATCGACATTGGGGCTGACAACGCGTCGATAGACATCCGCCACACACTGAATCGCTGGGTGGTCTTCCGGGGTCTCCCAGCCCATGTAGATCTGCGGATTGCCCGGCACATAGCCGCGCCAGGTAGGCTCATCATAGAGCGGAACCTCCACCTGCACATCCAGGCCCGCCTCACGCGCACGCGCCACAGCTGGCAGAGAAGCGATGGCCTGCACCGCACCATCTGGCGTCTCTCCCACCGTCAGTCTGCGATCGAACCGAAAGACAAATTTATCGGGTACCGCACAGTCCGAAGGGCTCTCCAGGGTGGCCCAGGATGCGGTCCGACTGCCATCGCCGAGGAAGTCATGAGACGAGAAGCCCTCTCCTGCCTCGTATTGCTGCCGTGCCTCCACGATGATCGACGCACCAAACTCCAGAGGATTGAGCCCCTCCCAGGGCATTGAACCGTGGCAGGAACGACCGGTCACCGTGACCCGAATCTGCATCCGACCACGCTGGCCTCGGTAGATGCCCAGCGCACCCTTTGCGCTATCGCCAGTGCCCTCGGTGAGGATCACGACATCGGGGACAATCTCCTCTGGAGCGCCCGGCAGTACCTTTCGCGTCAGGTACATCGGACCGCCACCGTCGTTGTCCTCCTCGGCCGCCGTGGCGTAGCTGCGAACGACAGCACCCCTCAAGGCACCCTCTGAAATGAGCTCGACCATGATCTTGGAGGCGATGAGCTGGCTGATCACACCCGAGAGTTGATCGGCTGCTCCTCGCCCGAAGAGCAGATTGTTCCGCTCTTCCACGGGAGGAAGCCAGCCCAATTCATCCTCAAGGAAGTTCCAATTGATCTCACCGCTTCCACGCCCATTGTAGGCATCGATGCCGCCACCAATCTTGGCTGTCCACTGCTCGCGAAGCGCCTTGACCGTATCGGTATGGCCATCCAGATAGATGATCTTCTTTTCCGCCGCTGGGGTCGGATCGTTCGGATCTTCTAGGTGCCAGACGAGGTTTCCGTAGGCATCAAATTCCACATCATCCTCAGAGAGGACAGCTCCGATCTCGATGAGCTTGGCCCGGAGATACTGCAAGCGCGGACCTTCGTGATTGGACAGCCCACACAGCGGATCTCCGCCCTGTTCAACAGACTTGTCGACGTAGTCCGCAGGAATGCGAATGGTTTCCGCCAAGATCTCTGCTCCTAGGTCGCGGTATTTCGCAGCCAATTCGGCAATTCGTGTATCTAGATTCGACATGTTCTCTCCTCAGCTCAAGCGCTCAGCAAGACCATGGACCTTGGCCCCGGCCAAAAGTGCCATGATGACATAAACCTTCTTGTTGGCCTCCTTTGCGACATGGACCCTGTACTTGTCCATGACCCCTTGGGTGACTTCGTCGCCGATGTCGGCAGGCAGGCAGTGCATGTACAGCGCCTCCCCATTCGCAGTGGTCGCCATGCGGCGCTCATCACAGATCCAATCGGTGTACTCCGCATTCAAGGACAAGCAGCGCTCCTCGATGGCCGCAAGCTCTTGCTTGTCTTCATCGCGATTGGCCGCCACCCGCTCCATCATGAGATCGAAAGGACCCCAGCTCTTGGGGTAGACCACATGGGCGCCTTCAAAGGCCTCATCCATGCTGTTGGTGAGGCGGAAGCTGCCTCCGGAAGCCGCCGCATTGGACTTGGCTGCCGAGACGCACTGCGGCAGCAACTCATAGCCGGGTGGATGGGCCAGGGTCAGATCTGCGCCAAACCGAGAGAGGAGCGTGATGAGCCCTTGGGGCACACTCAGTGGCTTGGCGTAGCTGGGCGAGTAGGCCCAACTGACCGCGATCTTCTTGCCATGAAGACCATTGGGAAAGTTCTCCTGCAGCCACAGAAGATCCGCCATGGACTGCGTCGGATGATCGACATCACACTGCAGATTCACCACCGGCACACGACGCGGATCCCCGGTTGCATCCAGGTAATCATTGATCCCTGTCTCAATGTCTCGCATGAAGGGGTTTCCCTCTCCGAGAATGAGGTCATGCCGAATGCCCATCGCGTGGGCATTCATCCCCAACATGGCACCCGTCTCCTCCGCGGTCTCCCCGTGGCTGACCTGGGTGGAGGAGCCATCCACGATGACAGGGCGCATTCCGAGGCGACTGGCCGCCCCAGCCCAAGCCGACTTGGTACGGGTAGAATTGTCGAAGAACACCGCGTATGCGAGCTCGTCTGGACAGAACGCATTGGAGAGTCCTGCCCTATCCCTGCGCTCAAAGGTGCGCGCGAGCTCTGCCAGGGTCTGGATGTCGTCCGTACTCCAGTCCTGCGTGAGCAGAAGGTTCTTTCCGATGAGCGCTGAAAGCGCAGATTCCGTAAGCGTGCTCACGCATCCTCCTTGATGACTGTCCCGGCCTTGCCTTGGTAGGCCTCCACCAGGTCCTCGGGTTTGCAGATGACACTCGATCCATCGCCGTGGATAACGAAGCGCATGCCGGCCTCGACCTTGGGGCCCATGCTCCCGGCCGGGAATTGATCGTCCTCCGCCATCGCGCGGGCCTCTGAGATTGTGAGGCTCTCCAGTCGAGTCTGGGTGGGACGAGCAAAGTCTCTATAGATGGCATCGGTGCCCGTCGTCAGGAACAGATGCTTCGCGCCCAGGCGAACACCCAGGAGTGCACTGACGCGATCCTTGTCGATGACCGCTTCCATTCCGTCGATCGAGCCATCGGAATTGCGAACCACCGGGATTCCGCCGCCGCCGCAACACACAACGGTGACGCCCTGATCGAGCAGGCGCTGAATGGTGGGGAGCTGGACGATCTTGACCGGTGCAGGGCTGGGGACGACTCGACGCCATCCACGATGCCGAACACGCACCATGTCCCAGCCGCGCTCCGTCTTGCACATCTCCGCCTCTGCCTCATCGTAGAACCGACCGATGGGCTTGGTCGGATGCCCAAACGCAGTGTCTTCCGGGTCGACCTCCACCTCGGTGATGATGCTGACAACCTCGTGCTTGTGCTTGCGCAGGCGAAGCTCTTCGCCCAAGGCACGCTGCACCATGTAGCCGAGGCTTCCTTGCGTATTTGCGACGAGTGAGTCCAGCGGAACCTCATGAAGGCTATCGCGCGAGAGCTCACTACGAAGGGCCATAAATCCGACCTGAGGACCATTTCCGTGGGTGATCACCAGGCGACGACCCGCCTGAATCAAGTCAGCGATGGGTCCCACGGCCTTCTTGGCCATCAAGAATTGACTCTGAACCGTCGGCGGAAGTGCGGGATCAATCAGAGAATTTCCGCCCATGGCGATAATTGAAATGTCTTGGCTCAATCCATGCCCTCCACAAGTGCCTGAGTGTACTCCAGTTGGTCTCTTATGAGCGCATTCTCTCCCATGTAGCTTCAGATACGCGCTCTGCTCGGGACTGCAATTGTGCGATATCGACCCCCACAACTCTGCCATGCCACAGGCGCCAGTCTCCATCAATCATTACGTGCTTGACGTGATTGGAGGCCAACCGGAACAGAAAGCTTGCCGCAATATTTCCGTCCGATATTGCAGGTCCAACCGGAGGTTCTAAGACGACCAAGTCGGCACAAGAGCCTACCTCGATGCGTCCGATCCCCACGCCAAGGGCTGCACCTGCCATCGCGGATCCACTGCTCAAAGCCGCAAGCCAGCGGTCCGGTGACCACCCCACGCCGAATTCTTGGCCTTGGAACCATCCAGCCTGCAGCTCCGCAAACATATCGGCGCCGATGCCATCTGTTCCCAGTGCAGTCATCGATCCAAAGGACGCAACGGGAGCATATCCTACGCCGTTGTTCTGATTTGAACGGGGTTGATGGGAGATCCATGCACCCGCATCCTGCGCCCGCTGTATCCGCTCAGGAGTCAGGTGTACGCAGTGCGCCAAGATGCTGCCCGGCACCAGTGCACCAAGCCGCTGGAGCCGATCGAGCGGGTCTTCTCCGACGAGGGCAGCATCATCGCTTGCCTCCGCAACATGGATATGCACACCGACGCCGGCCTCCCTGGCCATCGCACCGACTCTTGCGAGGGTCGGATCAGAGAGAGTGAAGCTGGCGTGCGCACCGATGAGGATCGCACGCTTGCCGCAGCCATCTTGCGAGAGAAGCGACGCATGTGCATTCAGTCCTGCGATGGCTTCGTCTTGTCCGCCTCTGTCGGAAACCTCGTAGCAGAGCAAGCGACGCAGCCCCAAGGCATCAAGGGCCCCATCAATGGTCTCGAGACTGCCCGCGATCGCACTGGGTGAAGCGTGATGGTCCACGATGGTGGTGACACCGGCCTTTAGTGCAGCCACACCTCCCACCAGTGCGGAGACCTCCACACCCTCCATGTCCAGTGCCCGATCGAGCTTCCACCAGACCTTGGCCAGCATGTCAGCAAAGCTCGACGGCGCCTCATCGGGCATCGGCATCCCGCAGGAGAGTGCCGAGTACAGGTGGGTGTGCGCACAGGTCAGGCCAGGGATGACCCACTGCCCACTGAGATCATCCACAGTCTCCCCCGGCTCAGGCTTGAGCTGTGTGTCGATCTCAGCGATGCGACCGTCGCGGATTCGAATGGAGGCCTGCTCGACTCTCGGCGGATCCAGATGGACCACGATGGGGTTCAAGAGAAGGCGATTGTCAGCAGACATATGCAGCTCGGTATCCGGAGCGATTGGAGGATGCGGCCTCCAGACTACTGCACACTCTGCTGAAAACGCACGTCGAAAGGCACTCTGTGTGCCTCTCTTCTTGATGTGGACCGATTGAAGTCCAAGGGACAGACAGGCGCCGATCAGTCTGAATCCAGGCGCCCCATCCGTCCTTGCTCATAGTCCCAGACGGCCTGCTTGATCTCCGTCCAGCTGTTCATCACGAAGGGTCCATAGCTGACGACCGGCTCGCGCAAGGGCTCCCCAGCCAGAACCAAGATCTGGGCATCTGGCGTTCCCTCGACCCATACCGCCCCATCGGTATCGGGATCGAGCACAGCGGCATGCTGCGGTGCAACGAGTGAATCACAGACCTTGACTCGACCCCTCAGGGTGACGATGAGCGTGTTCCAGCCAGGGGGAAACTCCATCCTGGCAGTCCCTTCATCCTCAAAGAGCACATCCATCACGCACATCGGACTCATCGTCTGCGCGGGTCCGATGCAGCCTTGGAGCTCCCCTGCAACCAGGCGGCCGGTTGCAGGCCCCAGTGAGATGTCGGGGAAGCTCGTGGCCAGCAAGGGCTGATACCGGGGCGCGGACATCTTTTGCTTGGCGGGGAGGTTGACCCAAAGCTGCGCCATCGAGAACACTCCGCCTTCACGGGTCAAGCGGTCCGAGTGCTTCTCCTCGTGCACGACCCCCGATGCCGCCGTCATCCACTGGACATCGCCCGGACCGATCCGTCCACCCCCTCCGGCAGAGTCCCTGTGCTGGACCTCACCATGGAAGGCAAAGGTGACTGTCTCAAAGCCCCTGTGCGGGTGCTCGCCCACCCCGCGCCGGGTGGATGCCGGCTCGAAGAAGCGAGGCGGGGAGAAGTCGAGAAGCAGAAATGGACTGAGAAGATCCGCCCCATCCTGCGGTGAGAAGATCGTCCGAACAAAGAATCCATCTCCCACCCAGTGCTCCGGGCCGGGTGAAAGGATTCCACGCAGAGATCGCACTGCGGTCGTTCGACCCGTCATGCGTTCACCAACCGCATCAACCCCCGGTGCACTGCACGCTTACGACCGTCACGGTTCGCTCGTAGATGGGCACCTGGGTGTAGGCACCACCCGGATGCGGTGCACACTCGAAGCCCGCAGGTGCGGTCACCTCGACCTCCACTTCTCCCTGCACCAATCCAGCGAAGCTCACCATGCCCATGCCTCCGCTCGGGATGGACTGACCCAGCGCGGGCATTCCGGTCGAACCAATGACGAATGCGGTGCCCTGCTGTCCCAGGATGCGAACCTCGGCACCGACAACCGGTGCCCAGCTGGTGGTGTCCACACCCACAACCAACATCCCCGACTGGGGGGAGACGCTCAGGTTGAGCATCTGCAGAACCATCTCACTCATTGCCTCGGTGCCAACATAGGTAATGAGGCTGAAGTCCTCGTCCTGGGCCTCTCCATACAAGACGTGGTCAAGGACCCCATCTCCCTGCAGAAGGAATTCAAAGTCCGACATGCCGGAGATCTCCGCCTCCGCCTGACCCGATGCGTCCGTGGTGGCCGCGACGTCTGAACCGGTCAGGCTGATGCCGGACATGCCTTGGCCATTCATTGGGTCGAGGATGCGAATAGTGGCTGTGACGGGCTCGGCATCCACAGCGGTGTCCGGCACAGCGGCCGTGTCCTCCGGAATGCGAAACCCGGTCTTGTCCGAGTCGGGAGCGCGGCATGCCGCAGCGAGTACAACAATGGGTAGCAGTCGATTCATCATGGTCTGGCCCGTATGACACTCAACGGGCTTTGCAAGTCGGATTTTCAACCCATGAAGAGAAGGAGCAAACCCGTCCCCAGCAGGACCACCTGGGTGAGCTGCTCAAATCTTGGCGCCGAGATTCGACCGCCGATTCGCGCACCGACAGGCAACCCCACCAAAATCAAAGGCAAGGTGAGGACATAGGTAGCAATCACAGTAGGCGTCCAGAGACCGCCCACCAGATGGGAGACGATGATGAACAACCCATTGGGCAGAAAGAAGCCCTGCATGGTGGCCCTCATCTCCGAGGGTGACCAGCCCTGGGTCGTGCTGTAGACGACGATCGGCGGGCCGGTCGCCGCCACTGCACCCCCCATCAATCCGGCCCCAAAGCCAAAGGGCCACGCCCACCTGGGCGACTCCAGTCGAATCACCCGCTGACCCATCAGTGCCCACAAGCAATAGCCAACCAAGACCAACCCCAGAGCCACGGCAATCCATCGCTCGGGCAAGACCGCGAGCGACCAAGCCCCAAGGGGGATTCCAACCACCGAGGCCATGAGCAGGTAGCGTACGGGGCGCCAGTGAACGCCGCGACGTTCCTTGAGCAAGATGATGAGGGCGTTGGTGGCCCCGACCAGGCCCATGATGGGAACAGCCTGCCTCGGACCAATGATCAGCGTGAGAATCGGAACACTGACCAGCACATCCCCAAAGCCAAAGATCGCTCGAATGATGATCGCGGCGAGAATGACCCCCAGCACCATGGGTGTGTCTGGGGCCAAGGCCACCGCCGCGATCGCATCGCTCACCCGCGCAGTGCCAGTGTCTGTCGATCCATGTCCGGCACCAGCGCGGCTTGCCCCTCCCAGAAGGAGGGATCACCCAGCGCATTGAGCTCGTCGACATGCATGCCCTGCTGCTCGACCCAAGTGAAGTACTTCTGGTTGTGCCAGCGAAGACAGACCTCTGGGGTCCCATCCAGC
>Ga0163180_10001558_pt1 | contig 13017 bp, 10 predicted proteins | sample AtlANTMetagenome_2_FD_109647 | JGI IMG/M metagenome (GOLD analysis project Ga0163180, IMG submission 109647) | Marine eukaryotic phytoplankton communities from the Atlantic Ocean - Atlantic ANT 4 Metagenome | ecosystem: Environmental > Aquatic > Marine > Oceanic | place: North Atlantic Ocean...
ACCCTAACATGGGTGGTAAATTTATTATTGGTTCTCAAACCAATGAATATATTGGTGAGGTGGAACTTTGGAATTTTGGAGCAGGTATTACATGGAGAGGTTCTAGTGGTATAACAGCAACAATACGAGCTGCTGAAGGTGGTGGTGGATTCCAAGATCCTTATGTCAGACTTGCTTTCTCACAGTCATATATTTCTGCTAATGATTATGTAGTACAACTTACAGTAAGTGATCCTAGTACAGATGGTCATATCTATGCACCTTCTATTCGTAAACATCTTGATCGTATTGATTTTAATGTATGGAATTTGACATCATCTGTATTGGCAACGGGATGGAAAGCTTCTGTTGCTGTTTATTTACTTTGAATAAATATCTAATAAAGTAATCATATAATGGCATTCAATAGAGAGCTTTCACAACTTGGTCATTATATTGTAGTAGATGATACTACAGGTAAGATTGCTATTACCAGTACGACAACACCTAATGTTGGTATTGGAACTGTAAATCCTGAATATAAACTTGATGTTCTTGGTGACACAAGAGTAGGTGCTGGATTAACAGTTATTGAGAATTTTAATGTTCAGGGATTTAGTACCTTCGCAGGATATGCTAATTTCTTAGGTGATCTTTATGTTGGTGGTACTGTTAGATATTTGGATGGTAATCCTTTTGCTGGTGGTATTGGTATTGGATCAACTGCTATCAATAAGGAAAGTGGATATATTGATCCAACATATAATAGAATTGGTGTAGGATTTACTGACATCAACTTTGTTGGTGCTGGTTTGACTGTTGTTGGTTATGGAGCTACTGTAATTGTTGACTTCAGTAAACTTGAGGTTACTGCTGAAGCAACTATACCTTCATTAACACAAGTAAGTTCTAGTGGATATGTAATTTCTAATACCTCATATCTTACAGATACCTCTGGAGCATCTTTCCAATTAACTCTTCCTGGAGTTGGAAGTAAGAATCCTGGTGATTTTATTGATCTGCATGATGATGAAGGAACTTGGAGCATAAATAATCTTATGATTGCAACCCAAAATTCTGAGCAGTTTATTAATTACACTGGTGTAGTTGATTCTCCCTTTGCATGCGATGTAGATGGAGCTGATGTTAAGTTTGTTTGGACGGGTACTTACTGGAGGGTATTTGCATGACAATGTTCCTAAGTGGAAGTATGCTATCTGGCACTGGTGGTGGCGGTGGTGGACTTCAATTTGGTCAACAAGATAAATTTACCGTTCACGCTCTGAGAAGAGATGATGACGGTATGCTTCGTTATACCAAAGTAAAAACTTCAGATGATGAAGTAGTTGATGTATCTCATAGACTCGATGGAGCAGCATATCCAGAGTTCTTAGAAGGTTTAGATTACGTGGATGAAACCACTGAAGAAAAAACTTATAGGAACAATGAGTTCGATAAATACCAACAGTTCAGATTCGATTTTAGACGAATCTCTTATTATGTTGATAGCGATGGATATCTCGTTGCAAAGTTTGGTGATTATGATTATTCCGTAGGACCAAAATAGGATTTAAAAAAAAACAATGGCTGAATTTAGACTCGGTAGATTAAAATTTAATTGGAGAGGTGACTGGGTACTTAGTACTGCCTATGTCATTGATGATATAGTAAAGTACGGTTCTAACACTTATGTTTGTAAGGCAAACCATACCTCTTCTAATAACGAGAATCTGTTTTATACTAACGATTTAGGTTCAAACTGGTCGTTGCATACTGAAGGCATAAGCAACAAAGGAAATTGGACTGCAAATTATTGGTATAAGATAAACGATGTATTTAAGTATGGTAATACTCAGTATAGAGTAACTGCTGGTCATACATCTCCTACAACGTTTGATCCAGATGCGAGTACTATAGTTGATTATCTTTCATCATTTAATTATGAAGATACTTGGGCATCTGCTACTGAGTATCAAACTGGTGATGTTGTAGCATATGGTGGATACACATATGTTGCTAAGAGAAAGAATACAAATATGCCTCCTGCATATAATTTAGCTGCGGATTGGGATATTTTAACAACAGGTTTTAATGTAACAGGAGAATATAATTCAACTTATGCTTATAAGCAAGGTGATTTAGCACTATATGGTGGATATACCTATGTTGCTATTAGTACTAGTACAAATGTTGTACCTACAGAAGCAGCAAGTTGGAGTCTAGTTACTAAAGGTCTTGCTTGGCAGGGACAATGGAATAGTACTACACAGTATAATCTTGGTGATGCTGTTAAGAAATTAAGTAATAGTTATATTGGAGTTGCAACTCTTGGTAATTTAAATCAGGATCCTTCAACAGACTCTAATGGAGTTTATTGGAATGTGTTAGCAGAAGGTGCTGCTGCTAATGTTATGACAACCGAGGGTGACTTGGTTTACTACACCACTGGTGCTGCTAGATTACCAGTAGGACAGGATGGTCAGGTATTGGCAGTAAGTCCAGAAGGTGTACCTCAATGGGAACCTAATAGTACTACACACCCAGTTTATTATGTAACAGAAGAAGGAAATGATAATACTAATGATGGATCAAGTATAAGTAGATCTTTCCATTCAGTAAGACACGCTTGTGGAATAGCAACTGGACCAGCAAGTATTTACGTAAAGGCTGGAGTTTATAATGAGACACTTCCTATTGTTGTTCCTCCTGAAGTTACAATTGTTGGAGATAACCTAAGAACATCTAAAATTAAGGCTGCTACTCATTACGATCATACTTTTGTTAGTGCTGTAGCAGATTGTATTACTCCAAACACTGGTAGTCAGAAGAGTGTTAGTGGTGCAACATACGATAGTACTACTGGAGACTTAGTATTAACAATTGGATCTCATACTCTTACTACATCAAATACTATTCAGATTGGTAATAGAACATTAACATTTACTTGCTCTCAAGATAACCACGCTTCACAGCATGCATATCCAAGACCTGGAAAAGACCCTGCTGCTGGTGCTACTCTTGCTATTACTGCAACAAGTGGTGCATCGATTACTGTAAATGTTGGTAAGGGTGCTGATGCTTGGCATCAGGTTCTTACTCTTGCTGATGTACCTACTGCAACTTATACACCAACTGCGATTAACTATAATCCAACATCTGGTGATATGGTATGTACTATTGGAACACACGATTTAGTATCTACTGATAGTATTAAGATAGTTACAGATTCATTAACATTCACTTGTAACTATAATGGTGATGGTAATACAACTCAGAAGACATATCCTCGTGCATCTGGTGCAACTGGAACTGTTGCTGGATATGATTATGCTCACGATACTGTTTTACCAATTAAAGAAGTTACTTCTACAACAATCACTGTTAATGTAAATGGTGGTCAAGGTGCTATTACAGATACAACAGTACATAACTTTGTAACTGCTTCTACTGGTGCAATTCAAAAAGCAGCTCCTTATATTTCCTATGGATCAATAATAACAAATGGTGCAGGAACTAAAACTGCTAGTATTTTAGATTCTAGTTTTGATGAAAAGACTAGTGTAGAAATTAGACCAATTACTGGTGGAAAATGGACTACTTCAGATACTTGGGAAAATGGTGTAAGTGATATTACCATTAGTGCAGTTGAGACAAGAGAGAACTCAACATCAACAATGTTCTTGATGAGTGACAAGACTATGCTCAAAGACCTCTTTATGGAGGGAATGAATGGTTTTGTTAAAGCAAATATTGCTGCAGTTAGATCAGGTACTATTAATGGAACTATCGTTGAAGGAACTGATTTCTTCCCTGATTTAGTAGGAACAACTGTATCTGGTTCTGGTGTTACCGCAGCAAGTAAAGTTATTCAGTTTATTAGTACATCTAAGGTTGAAGTAGATAAGTCTCAAACTGTATCTTCTACCAGCCTTACATTTACTGCTACTCCAGATGACCTTAATAACGCAACCGTTAAAGGTACATTTGTTAGATTAAATCCTGAGAGTAGAGTACTTAAATCTCCTTACATATCAAACTGTTCTGCTTCATCTAAATTTGGTGTTGGTGCAATTGTTGATGGTAATGTTCATAGACAGTTTAAGGATGATTCAAATACACCATCTAACAAGTCAATTGTGTTTGACTCGTTTACAAATATTCATGATCATGGTGTTGGATTCTGGGTAACTAGTGGTGCAGCAGCAGAGATGGTTTCCTCCTTCACATACTATTGTCATATTTCTTACTGTGCTACTCGTGGTGGAAGAATTAGATCACTTGCTGGTAACAGTTCTTGGGGTAATTATGGTATTGTTAGTTCTGGATTCAGTCCAATTGAGAAGTTCAGAGCTGGTACTATTGAAGGATTGATTCTTGAAATAGATCCTGATACACAATCTGCATCACCACCTGGTGGATTCACAATTGGAGAAGAAATTAGAGGATCAACTTCTCAAGCAATAGGTATTGTTAACTCAAAACAAGGTGCTGGAGAAAAGAATCTCTACTATTCTGTAAGAACTAAAGGACCAATTGGTGTTGGTACTGGATTCTTACCTAATGAGACTATCACTGGAAGAACTAGTGGTTGTACTGCTAATGTAATTGCAAATGGAATAACAGGAAATAGAGGTCAATCTGGTCGTACTTTAGTTTGTGCTGGATTAGGAACATCACCTACTCTTGAAATTAACGGTAGTATTGAATTTCTAACTGGATCTGGAAACGGTGGATTTAATAATCAACAAATTACTGGTGCTGATCCGTTTACATTTGTGATTTCTGCTGTAAGTCAGGTAGGATCAACTGGAAAAGGTAATGTGTTTATTGATAGAGGAGAGTGGTCATCAACTGGTGCTGCACATACTGGAGGTAGTTCAACCTTCGTTCAGTATCCACCTACAGGAAGTTATGCACAATTCCTTGTACCAGCAGGAGCATCTGATACTACTTGGAGTGTTAATACTATTAGTGGATTCAACCCTGGTCAATATGCTTTGATGCCTACATCAAATGAGTTGGTTAAGGTTGTAAGTTTCCCTAATGCAAACTCCATGAATGTTCAAAGGAATCAGGATGGAGCAGGTACTGCTATCGCACACGCAATTGGTGAACAGTTTACTTCAATTGGTGCAACAAGTGTATTGAGTTCTACTGCTTGTGAGGTTTGGAAGGACTTCGTTGGAGTTGATACTTCATTCAGAGCAGTAGACCCAGATGGTTTCCACGGATCTATTGGCAAGTACCTTAAGATTGATAATGAATTCATTAAGGTTACTGGAATAAACACTGATAATTATGGTGTAACTACACTATCTCTTGTTGAAGAAAAGGCAGCGAAATGTTTTGATGAACAGGAGATTAGAATTCGTTACATCTTTAGTCAATCAAGATTAACAGGACATGACTTCTTACAAGTTGGTACTGGTGGAACATCTACAACTAATTGGCCAGCACCACCAACGCAAGATCCTATTCAGGCGAATGAGATTCAAGAATCCTATCCTGGTCGTGTTTTCTATGTTTCGACTGACCAAGATGGTAACTTCCGTGTTGGTAGATACTTCCGTGTTAACCAGGCAACTGGTGCTGCAACATTGAATGCTAACAGTTTCGATCTATCTGGTTTGACTTCATTACAATTGGGTTCAATCGGTGCTCAGTTAGGTGCTCAAATTAATGAGTTCTCAACTGATGGAACATTATCTCAAAATAGTAATGAGAAAGTTCCAACACAGGCTGCAGTTAAGACTTATGTTGATACTAAGGATGCTGAGAGAGATGCTGCTGGATTATTAATGGCACACAACCATACAACTTTAGGGTTAGCTACTGAAAGATCACAAACTCAGACTGACATTGCTAACCTAACTAATAGTACCAATACTGATTTGGCACTAAATAGGACTGATTCACAATCACGAACTTTCTTCGTAGGGTTGAGTTGATCTAGTTAATGATAACTATAAATACTACAAGAAGAGGTACAATTTAAAAAATGGCATCTGGAATTTTAGGACAATCCGCACCCTCTGCTAGCTCCAATACAACTGTATATACCGTTCCCAGTTCAACATTAGCTGTTGTTAATGTGATGGTTATTAATCGTTCAGGATCTAACCCTGTAAACGTGAGAATAGCATTATCGGGATCAAGTTCACCTAGTACTACTGAGTGGATTGAATATGATGTAACTGTTCCTCCAAAGGGAGTTGTTGAGAGAACTGGTATGGCACTTCAGGCTGGTAAGCGAGTGGTTGTTTATATGTCAACTAGTGACACTAGTGTCACGGTTACTGGTTTAGAGCAATCAGCATAGAGGTAAACTAATGGGTAGGTATGTTGGATTATCCATCAACAAAGGTACTGGTGGTGGCGGATCAGTAAAAACTGAAGAATTTACTAGATCTAGTGGTATAACTACTGATGGTAGTAATAATGTAACTGCTATTACATTAGGTGATACTAATTATAGTAGTGTAGCATACGGTGCTAGTGGAAATATTACCCAGTTTACAGAAACTATTAATGGTGTTTCAAAGACTTGGAGCATTTCATATGATAGTGAATTCCTTATAACATCAATTACAGAGATTTAAAATGGCAGTAGACGTATTAACATATAACGCACTTGCGGAAATAAATCAAGGTTTGAGAGATAAAATTCAAGCACTTGATACATCTATTACCGAGTTAGGTGGTGGCGGTGGCGGTGGCGGTGCTCCAGCCAGCACTTTGAAAGATACTATTAAATTATCTGGTCCTAGAAACCCAAGATTATGGTGTTTGATACCAAGTGGTAGTAATTACACTGAAGAATGTCCATCACAAGGTAGTTGGACTAGTGGATTTAAAGTTTGTGATGCCACTGGATATTATAGATGTGGATGCAACTGTACTTGGACTGTTCCAGGTGGTGTAACTTGTGCTAGATTCCAATTATGGGGGGCAGGTTCTTCTTCTGGAACTAGTTGTTGTTGTGGATACGGTCTACCTGGTGCTACTGGAGCATATGCTTCTGTGATTATTCCAGTTAGTAGTGGAAATAGTTATACTATTTGTTCTGGTTGTGCGTATTGCTGTCATCCTTGTTGGGGTGGTGGTGATAGTGGTAATACAAGTTATGTTCAAGGAAGTGGATTAAATAACTTCTGTGCCTTGGGTGGAAGAGGAGGAATATGTTGCTATCTTAAGAGTCATTATAATTGTGGTGGTCAGTGTAAGGGATTTTGTGAGTATGCTAGTTGGATAATGATGATGGGTATGTGTGCAGCATACAATGGTAATGACATTTGCTTACAGAGTAGCATCCCACATAGTGCATATGCTTGGCCTAGAAGTAGTCAGAACAGATATCATATGCCAATGACTGATCAACCAGATACTACTTTCTACGGTTCAGCAGATGATGCTAATTCAGAGGTATATGGACATCATGGATTGTATGGTCAATTCCATACTGGAGATTACTTCAGAGCTTGTGGAACACATCCTCCCACCTATGGATTTGCTGGATGTAATGACAATTTACAGAACAACACTTCATATGAGGCTTGTTGTTATATGAGAGGAGGTTGCTGTTCAAATACACAGCAGGGTTGTAATACTGTTCCTTCTCGTGCTGGATCATTTAATATGAAATGTGGTGGTCATACTGGATATCCTATGGGCGATTGGGGTAGAATGGGTATGGTTTGTGTATCATACTGTTAGTATAAATAATCTGGAGGAAACTTTTAACCAATGAAAACTACTTTTACTTATCCACTTCCTACTGAAAATTATGTGACTGGCATATCAACTACAAGAGTTGGTAGCTACGATTATGATGGACCAGATGAAATTGTATTTGAAATAGGAGATGAAGGTCAAATAATTGATATTGATCCTGAATATGAGATTTTTGATCCTGTTAAACATAGGATTGTAGTTAAACCTAAACAGAATGCTAATGATTTGCCAGTAGCATACTATTTCCAAGATAGGTTTTGTAGGGACACTCCAGATAGAAATGTTCAGGATGGATTTGTTCATAATTATACCTATAATGATGAACCACAATCTAATGGAGAAGTATATAAGTCAAAGGTTAATCTTAGATTAAGTGATGCATATGAATTAGTTTGGGATTTTGAGAAGAGTAATGGTGCTGGTATTGCTTCTGGTAATTGGTCTTTCGTACAAAAAACGAGGGAAGAAACTAATATTTGGAAGCAGAGAGGGTTAATGCGAGCAGAATCGGTTGGTATCTATACTAATCATCAATCACTTTCTAATGCTACTCATGTAGGAGTCGCAAGTTACATTGCTGAATGTAAAACTTTTGCAGATAATAATCCACTCATGAAAGAGTGGAAGGTTCTTAACACACCTATGGTGGGTACGGAACCAAAATTAGCAGATGATGCAAGAATGGAAATAGTAGCACTTACTACTAAATTAAACCTACCACTATTAGACGAGGACATTTAAATCATGGATGTATTAAGTTATACCGCCTTTAATCAACAAGTTGAGTATCAAAAAACTATTAGAGAAAAGGAAGCTTGTTACAGAACACTAGCCAATGAGAAAATGGCTGCAAACGCTGCTGGTGGTAGCAGTACTGCAATTACTGCTCTCTGTTGGTTATGTGAAATTGAACCTTGTTTACTATGGAAACCAGTTCAATGGTCAGGAACATCTATAGAGAAACCAAAGTTTTGGGATTGTATACCAACTGGAGGAGGAGAGGCAGCTTGGACAAATAATATGAAAGTTTGTGATCCAACTGGATATTATCGTTGTGGATATAACTGTACTTGGTGTGTTCCACCAGGTGTAACTTGTGCTAGATTCCAATTATGGGGTTCTGGTGGTGGATCTGGTTCTGCTAGATCTTATGCTGATTCTCCACAAGGATCTACAGGAGCATATGCATCTGCTATTGTTAAGGTTAATCCAGGTGAATGTTATTGTATGTGTAGTGGTTGTGCATATTGTTGTTATTCAACTGCAGGTGGACAGGGAAGAGTTCCAGGATGTCCTAGTTATGTTCGAGATGGACACGGTACATTCTGCTACTTCTGTGCAGAAGGTGGAGATGGACCTCTGTTGAGTTGGACTGGTAATACTGGTAAATGCTCTACTTATAGAATTGGTGTTCCAACTTGTCCAGAATCTGCTGGTTGTATCTGTGAGAGTGGACATCATATGTGCAACGGTCAGGTTTGTGCAATATGTCAAGGACCTATTGAATTTGTTGCTGGATCAATGTATAATGGTTGTATTGACTGTAATCATTGGGCTGGTGAGACTAATAAAGAGAAAGAGGGTAATGCAATAGTATATGGTATTCGTGGATCATGGCCTAGGTATTGTTATAATAGCAGTAAGTATGGATGGACTGTAACTCAACCAATCTATGGTTTTGAATTGTGTTCTCAGTGCTGTATTACTTGGGACTCTGGTAACTGTTGTGCTTATCCTTATTGTTCTGCTTGGCAGAGTAGTTGTATGAGAGTACCTGGTGCTGGTGGATGGGAAACTCATTCTTGGGGTAATGATGGTATCTGTGCAGACGCTGGTAGATTTGGTATGGTATGCTTACAGTGGAAGTGTACTTAGAATAATATAAAATTTAAATTTTAAGACCCCTTGACTTTTTAGTTGAGGGGTTTTATAATGTTTTTGTGTAGTGTAATCACCACACAATATAATTTAAGTGGTTGACTATATAATGCACCACTGGTATAATATTAAACATTAGAGGTTTGAATTGAATGGAAAAATTACCTAAGCTAAGTAAGGCATTTTTTATTAATGGGGGTGCTGGAAGAGTTGTATGTTCTATACCTGCATTAGAAAAATATGCTACTGATAGCGGTGACACGGATTTTATTATAGTATCTGAATCTTGGGATGAATTATATCAAGGTAGTTTACCTTTAAGGGATAGAGTTTATAAATTAGATCATAAAGGATTGTTTGAAGAAAAATTACAGAATAAAGAAATAGTATCACCAGAACCATATAGATTAAATGCATATTTTAATCAACAATGTAACCTAGTTCAGGCATTTGATATTATAATAAATGAACTAGATACTATTCCAACAGGACAACAAAATAAAATACCTCATTTAGAATTAAATAAAACAGAACAAATTATAGGTCATAATATTGTTAATGAAGTTAGAGAAGTAACAGGTAAGGATAAGGTAGTTGTATTCCAACCTTTTGGTCAATCGGTTCAGGTTGAAGGAAAATTTATTTTTGATACTTCTGGTAGAAGTTTTGAGATTATAAATGTTGTTGAAATTATTGAGGAGTTAAAGAAACATTATGGAGTTATAATAATGTCACAGATTGAGATTTCTAGTTGGCAAGAAATGGGAATAGCAATGCCTAAGAATATCAATCTCTTACAGTGGGCAGGAGTTATTAATGCTTCTAATTATTTCTTAGGGTGTGATAGTGTTGGTCAACACCTTGCTGTAGCAGTAGCAAAACCTGCAACAGTTGTTCTTGGAGCAACTTATCCTGAGAATATATCATATCTAGATGTTAATAGTCATACAATCATTGATTTAGGTAAAACTAAAAGAATTTATAGTCCAATTAGGCTATCAATGGACACAGTTAGGGATAGGCAAAATGAAGATGCAATGATTGTTTCGCCAACTCAAGTTAAAGAGATTATTCAATCTGTTAAAAAAGAAATAGGTGTAAGTAAAACTGTAGCACCAAAACCAGAATTGAAGACTCCAAATATCAGTCAGGATAATAAACCAAAAATACCAAAGATTACTAAATCAGGTCAATCAATAACTAAAAAATTATTGACACCACCAAAACCTGTTGCTGGATTTAATAAATCTACAGTTACTAAACCTTCTAAAAAGAAACCAATTGATCAATTGGTTGAGATGGAATTGAATAAAGAATCTAATTCTTAAGGTAATATATTATGAGTGTTATTGTTTCTGTTGCTCGTGGTCATAATGCGAGTACAACCTTAATGGTTGATGGTGAAATTGTCTTCTATGTAGAAGAAGAAAGATTATCTAGGAGGAAGTATGATGGTTCTCCTTTAATGGGATTGTTGAAAGTATTTGATTATGTTGATCATATTGATCATTTAGTGGTTTGTCATACTCATAAAAATGGTCCCGAATTAGATTGGACTGGAGAACCTTTGTATGATGGTTTTATTAGAAAACTACTTAGACATGGAGATGCTCCTACACATCCACTTACACCACATAAACCAAAACCATATGAGTATCATGAGGTTAGTAATATTCATCATCAAATGCATGCTACTTGTGCATTTATGAATTCTGGTTTTGATACTGCTGCTTGTCTTGTAGCTGATGGTGCTGGAAGTTTTTTATCAACCGATTTAACTAAAAACGAAACTGTTTTTGAATTTGAAAGTATCTTTAAACTTAGTCATCCATTTAATGTTAAACCTGTATATAAACATATTGGATCTTCTCATCCTGTAGGGGTAAAAAAATTAAAAGGATTTGTTTTTAATGATAAAACAGTAGCTGAGGATTGTGAGACTATATTGACAGAATATCCAGGCATTACTAAATGCTATGAATCTGCAACAAGATATTGTGGTTTTGCAACTATTGATGCTGGAAAAACTATGGGTCTTTCTCCTTATGGTGAACCAAATTCTGATCTACCACCATTCTTTGAGGATGGGTGGGGTAGTAGAGATGTATTCATACCAGATTATCCTAATGGATCTTATGTTAACCATGAAAGATATAAAGTTTTTAGGGATGACGAGGATGAATATAAAAGAACTGGACAATGGGATGATAAGTGGGGATTTATAGGAAAAGATTATACAAAGACCCAGAAAGATGTTGCTTATCAAATTCAGAGGCAATGTGAAAAAGAGATGATTAAGTTAATTCGTAAGGCACACGAAATGACTGGAGAAAAAAATATTTGTATCTCTGGTGGATTTGGTTTAAATTGTGTGGCGAATTATAAGTATTGGGAAGAGTTTCCTGATCTTAATATTTACTGTGAACCTATTTCACATGATGGTGGAACATCAATAGGTGGTGCATATCATGTACTTAATAAATTAGAACCTAGTAGGAACTTAGGTGAAAGAAAATCAATTTATTATGGACCAAAGTATGATCCAAAATCATATGAGAAATATTTTAATGAAGATTTCTTAGAAGTTACTGATACATCTTATGATGATGTTGCTAAGTTAATTCGTAGTGGTGAGATAGTAACTATCTTCCAAGGAAGATCTGAAGGTGGACCTAGAGCACTTGGTAATAGATCTATTCTATTTGATCCTACTATTAAGGATGGAAAGGATATCGTTAATGGTATTAAAAAGAGAGAGTTCTTTAGACCATTTGCTTGTTCTATGAAAAAAGAAAAAGTGCATGAGTGGTTTGATCTTAAAGGTAGAGAAGCATCTCCACATATGATGTATGCTGTTGAATGTCAACCAGGTGTTGAAGAAAAGATTCCTTCAGTTATTCATGTAGATGGAACTTGTAGAATTCAAACACTTGGAGAGGATGATAATGAACACTATTATAAACTCATAGATGCTTTTGAAAAATTATCTGGTGTTCCTATTCTGTTTAATACTTCATTCAATCTTGGTGGAGATCCTTTAGTAGAAACTATTGAGGATGCTATTAATACTTTATTATCAAGTAAAATTGAGTATATGTACCTTCCTGAACTTCAAAAGTTAGTTAAAGTTGCTAATGATGGAGAATGATATTGTTTGGTGCAATGGCACATTCGATATTCTTCATCCAGGACACATAGAACTATTCAAGGTTGCTAGATCTCTAGGGAACAAAGTAATAGTTGCTACAGACACGGATGAAAAGATTCGTACTGATAAAGGAGAGCATCGCCCTATAAACGATCTTCGTTATAGGGTTGCTATGCTTGAGGCAATCAAGTATATTGATGTGGTACATACCTTTGGGTGTAGGAAAGAGTTAGAAGATCTAATTGAACTATATCAACCTGATATATTATTACTTGGTGATG
>Ga0163180_10001560_pt1 | contig 13014 bp, 5 predicted proteins | sample AtlANTMetagenome_2_FD_109647 | JGI IMG/M metagenome (GOLD analysis project Ga0163180, IMG submission 109647) | Marine eukaryotic phytoplankton communities from the Atlantic Ocean - Atlantic ANT 4 Metagenome | ecosystem: Environmental > Aquatic > Marine > Oceanic | place: North Atlantic Ocean...
AAACCTGCTAAATAAAATACACTGAAATTTCTATAGGATATTATGCCTTTACCAAAGATTGCGACCCCGACGTATGAGTTGGAATTACCTTCGACTGGACAAACAATTCAATATAGACCTTTTCTAGTTAAAGAAGAGAAATTATTGGTTTTAGCATTGGAAGGAGAAGATGTAAAAGAGATAACCACGGCTATCAAGAATGTTATAAAGTCTTGTATTCAGACAAAAGGAATTAAAGTAGATACACTTCCTACATTTGATATTGAGTATCTATTTTTAAATATAAGAGGTAAGTCGGTAGGTGAAGAGATTGAAGTTAAACTTCTTTGTTCTGATGATAATACGACTTATGTTCCTGTAAAGATTCCGATTGATGAGATTGAGGTAGTGAAGAATGATGAGCATACTAATAAGATTAAATTAGATGCTAACTTGATGATGGAGTTGAAGTATCCATCTCTTGCAGAATTTATTAAAAACAATTTTGATTTTGGTCAAGATGCAACTATGGATCAGTCATTTGATTTGATTGCTTCATGTATAGATAAAATTTATAATGAAGAAGAAGTATGGGAAGCTAATGATTGCACTAAGAAAGAGATCAATGCATTCTTAGAGCAAATGAATTCATCTCAGTTCAAAGAGATTGAAACATTCTTTGAGACTATGCCTAAACTTTCTCATACAGTAAAGTTTAAAAATCCTAATACTAAAGTGGAAAGCACTGTAGTATTGGAGGGACTATCAAGTTTTTTCGGATAGGGATGATACACATGAGTCTGGAAAATTATTTTAAACTTAATTTTTCTCTCATGCAGTATCATAAATATTCATTAACTGAGATTGAAAACATGATTCCTTGGGAAAGGGACGTGTATGTTGAAATGTTGAGAGCACACCTAGAGGAAGAGAAACTCAAACAGCAACAAGCGAATGCCTAGAACCTTATCTCTATTAGCAGTATTAAAGAAAGTTGATGCCAAGGGGATAAAGTCCTTATCTGATCCTCAATGGAATACTTTTCTTGCGTCTGATACTGAACCTAATGAGATTCAGGAGAAGATTAAAAAGTTGGAACGTTTGGAACGGCAAGGTTTTGCTTATGATAAGACAGGAGAATTGATACTTGAAGATAGTAATGCAATGATAGAACGATTCAGACAAAGGACTGGTCGTGCTAAGGGAAGAGAATCTTTAAAGGTAAAGAAATCTAAGATAGATGTTGCATCATTCAAAAAGGATTTTTTAAACAAGAAAGAAGAACCTGTAAAACCAGATACTACAGGGGCTAGTGATCTTGTAAAGGTTGATCAACCACCAGACTTATCTAAACCAGATCCAGTAGAGGAAAAGGAAACAGAAGGTCTTAAAGGAATAAGAGATGTTCTCGATGATATATTAAAAGTATTGCGTTTAGATTTTAAGGGTGATAGAAAGGAAGCACGGGATGCTCAGAAAGAAGCAGCACAGAATAAAAGAGATAAAAGAGAAGGTAAGTTAGAAGGAGGAGTAAAAAAATCACTTGGTGTAATCGGAAAGGCTGTTGGAGCAATGTTGGAACCTTTTAAGAATATATGGGATTCTATACTTGATTTTATTAAGTTTACATTTCTTGGAGTTCTTTTTCAGAAGACACTTAAATGGTTTGAAGATCCAAAGAATCAGAAAAAAGCAGAAAGGATTGGGAAGTTCTTTAAGGATTGGTGGCCTGCATTAGCAACTGCAGCAGCGTTATGGCTTACTCCTTTAGGTGCATTATTAAATGGAGTAGTGGGTCTTTTAACTGCTATTATTCCTAAGTTGGTGATGGCAATTGCTGCCAATCCTTATGCAGCATTAGCACTGGTGGGGACTGGTCTTGCTGTATATGGGATATCTAAACTTGCTGGTGAAAAAAGTCTACCTGATAAAGCAGTTGATGAATCAGTAGAGGAGATTGGAAGAGAAGAAACTATTAATGAATTAAAAGAGGAACAAGAAAATCGTGGTGTGATGGGAAGAGTTGGTGATTTCTTTACAGGGGCAGGAGCAGAGAGAGAACAGCAAATTGAGAGATTGGAAGGTAATGTGGAGATGAATGGAGGAGGATTAGTTCAATCTACTCAAAACTATAATGAAGGTGGTTTAGTTCAATCTACTCAAAACTATAATGAAGGTGGTTTAGTTCAACATTATAATGATCAAAAATCAGCTCAGAATTTTGTTCAAAAGTATAATGAAGGTGGATTAGTTCAAAATTTTCAAGGTGGGGGTTTCTCAAACATTACTAATACTGAAACAACTTCCAGTTCTAATTCAACTGGTGATTTTAGTTTTGGAGTAAATTATGTTTCACCTGAAGAAGCAAAGGAGAGAGTTGCTGCTATGGGAATGCCATCTATGGAGTTAATGGATGGTACAGTGGTTCCAGATTTTGGTAAGATGGGTGGTGAGTCACTAACGCAGGGACTTCAATTGACAAGAGATATAATGGTTGAGAATGGAGCATCACCTGACAGAATTGCTAAAGTAGATGAACTTATGGTCATGCCTGATGCTCAACCTGATAGTATTGCAAATAAGATTAATCAAATAGTTCCAGGTTCAATGGAAAATACTATGATGAATGTGGGTGATAGTATATCTGCCAGTGTTAAAATGAATGGTGGTGGTCTAGTTAATACTTATAATAATCTTACTAAAATTAAAAATTATAAACAAGGTGGTTTTGTATCGGGACCTGGTGGAGTAGATAAAGTTCCTGCTAAACTAACTGCAGGTGAGTTTGTGATGAGTAAAGGTGCAGTTCAGAAGTTTGGAGTCAATACTCTTGCTTCTATGAATGCAGCTGGTGGGGGAACTAACGTCCCAACAATTACTCAAGAATATAATCAAGGTGGATTAGTTCAATATTTACAAGGTGGAGGAGAGGTAAAAAAACCTCAAGGGATAATGAGATTGTTGGCAGGTGCTGCTGATGTTATGACTGGTGGTTTAACTGACTTTGATCAACGGGGAAGTATACTGGATAGTGTCAAGAAACTTACATCAAAAGAACCTGTGGAAACTCCTGTTCCTGCTGCTCAAAATAGAGTAGTTACTTTACCTACTATTTCAGCAGGAACAAAACAAAATGAACAGGGAATTATTCCAGCAAAATCTGAGAATGATATTCCTCAATTTAGAGTTCCCATAATATCTCATCAAAGATCTATGGTTGTATCAACATTGGGTATTGCAGATTTGATGGGAGGAGCGTAATATGGTTTGGGCAGCACTAGGAAAAGCAGCAATGGGAGGCCTTAAGGCTGGAGCAAAGAAGGTTGCTACTAATAAACTCTTAAACCGAAAAAAGAAAAGACCTAAAAAAAGAGCATCGGGTAAAGAGATGTCTGGGAATATGATGAATAATGATAAGGAAGAGCAGAAAAAAGGTGGAGCATTAGCAGTTAGACCTAGTATGGGGTTAGTTCCTACTGCAAGTGATTTGGATCCTGTGAGCACATCTGCAGGAGAATCTGATATAGTTATCATTAGGAAGCAAGTAATAAAAGTAAGGGATATTTTAAAAGATACGCAGAGTGCTAAACAAGCAGAAAGAAAAAATTTGAGAAAAGCAAAGCAGGTAGATAAGAAAAAAAAGGCAGAAGATAAAATTGAAAAACCAAAAATAAAACCTACAGAAGCTAAAGCAGGAATGAAAGTACCTAATCTGGGATTGGGGATTGGGAATTTTTTAGCATTTTTAGCAGCAGGAATAGTATTTGCTAAATTAAATGAGTTGATGCCAACACTGAAGAAAATTTTTGGGGTGTTGAAAGTTGTTACTAAGTTTATAGGTGGTGTATTAAACTTTGCAATTGGATTTGTCGTAGGATTTATTGATCTTGCTTATGCTGGAGTGGAGAATCTAGAAAAGTTAATAGTAGCTATTGGGGGAGAGGGTGCTAAGGAAACATTTGAGAAGTTTGGAAAGTTATTCACTCAGTTCATGAATGCCGCATTGATTGCCGCACTGGTTGCATCAAGAGTGGGTTTATTTAAAAAACCCAAAGGTCCAAAAGGTCCAAAGAAACCAAAATCTAAATTGAGAAAAGGTCTTGAACAGAAATTTAAGAAGAGTAGAATAGGGAAATTTTTGAGGAACCAAAAAGCAAATTTTTTAAAGGTTACTCGTAAGATTTCAAGGAGTCCGATTGGTAGAACCCTTAATGCTTTAAGACCAAAGAATGTTGGTAAGTTTATAATGGAAGGAGGGGTGGACAAGGCTCTTAAAGGTGGAGTGAAAAATGTAATGAACTTTGCGAAAAATGTTAAACCTGTTAAGACCATTCAAAATCTAACCAAGAATATTAAACCTGTTAAGACTATTCAAAATCTAACCAAGAATATTAAACCTGTTAAGACCATTCAAAATCTAACCAAGAATATTAAACCTGTTAAAACTCTCCAGAATCTTAATCCATTTAAAGGAATGAATCTTGGTAAAAAGGCAGGTAATTTGTTGAAGGGTGCAAAGCAATTAGGTAGTAAAGCATTATCAGGAGTGGATAATTGGGCTAAGAATCAAATGGGGAACCTTGGGAGTATGTGGAAGGGTGCTAAAGGATTCGGTGCAAAAATTGGTGGACAGATAAAAAATATAGCAAAAATGGCTATGGATGCTCCTGATAAATTAAGAGAGTTAGTTCAAAGTAAGATTGGTAATCAAATAGATGATATTGTTAAAAAGAATAAGACTCTGAAAAATATATTATCAATGGCAAAGAATCCCAAGAAGATTGGTGGTGCTATTCGGGGGATGATAAAAGCGGGTGGGAAGAGCAAGGGTATATTAAATGTGAGAGCAGCATTAAGTAGAGCAAAAGCAGCAAAGGTTGGGGGTGTAGATAAAGTTATTGCTGCTGTGATGGGACTGATTGATTATATGGTTTTGAAAGAGTCTCCTATTAATGCTATTGTTAAGGCAACGAGTGGTATGTTAGGTTATGCTGCTGGTTTTGCTATTGGTGCTCCCTTTGGTGGTGTGCCAGGATTCATTACAGGTATGGCAGGGGGTGCATTAGGTGAACTAGCAGGATATGGACTTTTAAAAGGGTTGGCAAAAGGATTTCCAGGATTAACTCAAGTAGTTGATCCTATTATGGGTGCTGGTCCTGAGGGTGATGGTAGACCTATTCTTAGAGATCCAGACGGTCCAATGGATCATATGCTTAACGCACCTAAGGAAGAGGGTGATAAAAAAGAAGGTGGTAGGGGTAGACTCAAAGATAGACCAGAGGTACAAGCATTAACGGGTGGTAACAAAGCAGAAGGATTGGATATCAAACCCTCTTATGGTGATGGTGTAGTAGTTGAGAACACCACTACATATATACAGCCAGTAGAAGTATAATAAAAATATAAATGGCACTACAAGAGTCCTTAAAATTTAATTCTTTTCAGATTAGATCTAATTTAAACCCTGATGAGACTATAGATCTTAAAACAGGTGTTGCTCTTATTGAGTATAGGGAAAGTGTTTTCTCTCCTTATGTTGAAGTTACTGGTTATTTGGCTGATACTGGTAATACTGTACAAGCTACAGATGATCCTGACGAAGCGGTAGGTTTATTAGATGGACAATTTGCAGAAGGAACTGAAGAGATATTATTTGAAATAGAAGATATGAAGGGTAATAAAGTTAATTTAACTAAAGATAAAGATTTAAGATTAGCGACTCTAACTTCTGCTAAACAATCTTTTCAAGCTCAAACTTTTACTTTAACTGCTGTAGGTAAAGAAGCATTTGATAATACTCTGGTCAATAATAGATGTACAATGCAATATAGTGGAAAGATATCTACTATTGTGAATACTATTTTTAAAAGAGATTTAAAATCACCACATAATATAGATATTGATGAAACGATGAATACGTACCATGAATGGGGAACTAAGAGATACCCATTCCAGATGATTTTAGAGCTTCAAAAACTTGCTATTCCTATTTTACAAACCTCAGAGGGTAAGCAATCTACAGGAAAAACTGCAGGATATCTTTTTTGGCAAACATCAAAGGGATTTCATTTTAAATCTTTGGATAAATTATTTGATACTACTGATAAACAAATTAAGACATATATTGAAAATAAAAAAGCTACAAACGAAGAACTTCCTTTAGTTTCTCCTCCTGGTGGTGGAGCTCCAGTTGCTGCTGATGGTAAAATTTTATATTCCTTTAATAGTAGAAGTATTGATGCATTAGGAGAATTTGAATCATCTGGGAGAGGAACTGTATTAGAAGTTTATAATCCTAATTTAGCACCCGAAGAGCAGTATAAGTATAATGAATTAAAAGTAGAAGTTGGTGAAGATGGGAAGAGTAAAGGTAATGGAATTACTGCAGGAAAAAATTTACCAATATTTAATCCAGAGTATGATGGAGAATTATTTGGTATTGAAAGAACTAGAGCAGCATTTAGTCCAGTAAAGGGACAACAAACTGTAGAGAAACAAGTAGAGGAGACGGGTGAACTTAATTTTGATGTAGAGACTACTTTCCAACAGGCACATCAAAATTATAGACAGAAGATGAATGTGATTACAGAGGTTATTATAGAAGCAGACTTAAGTTTACATGCGGGGGATTTAATTTATTGTGAATTCGAGGAAATGACTACAAAGAAAACCCAAACTGGAAGTAAGGATAGGGATAGTGGTATATATATGATAGCGGATTTATGTCATTACGGTGACTCAACCAAGGCTTTTACTGGTTTACACATAGTAAGAGATGGATATGGTGTTAAATCCCCACCTTCATGATATAATGAATAAGTACTCAAGGAGAATTAACATGACAACTAAAACTCCAGATCACGATCTAGACCATGAGGTTTACATTGATCCTAAGGATCATAAAGAACATGTAAATCATGGTATGATTGAATATACGGAGGCAGATCTAGAAATGCACAATGATGCTTTTCATGCTCATAGTGAAGAGGAAGTAGATAAGAATGAAGGTAAGATTAATGACTGGCATACAAGGCACGAGGACCAGCATTTAGAAGTATATTGTGATAACCATCCCGATTCATTAGAGTGTAGGGTATACGACGATTAATAACTAATGGATACTCAACTCAAAAGATATGCAAGAAAACTAGTTGAGGAGCAACTGGGTCAGAGCAGACTGCAACTGGCTCAGATTGCTGATGACATAAGTTTTATCAAAACGCAACAAGATAAGACGTTTAGTGAACCAGATCCTTTTGCCGCAAAACCTTTTCTTACAAGATTTAAGATAATGATTTGTGGGGTGCATCCAGTAGATGCTGACCCTGTTTCATTGCCTTGGGCTTATCCTCCTCTTACTACTTCAGGATTAAGAGGGGAGTCTCTTGGTATTCCTATGCTTCCACGTGGGACTTTTGTATATGTAAGTAGAGATATGCAAACAGGGGAGTACTTCATTGAAAGAATTGCTCCTAATATGACTCCAGACCTGCCTTTAACAGCAGGAAGTCCTTATGGTGCAGTAAGTGGCATAGATCCTAAGTCTGTTGGTGGGGATGGTTCACCAGCCTCTGATCAAATTACAGGTAATTCCAGACTATTAGGAGGAGAAATATTCGGGTATAATGGTCCATCTCTTGCTGCTTATTTGCAAAATACTCCGAGAGATGAAGCAAAGTGGCAATTTCCTACATTAGACGGTGCAAAGAATACTGTAGGGGGGATGTCTGCTGCCATAGAAAATTCTATAAAAGATGTTGAGCGATTAAAAAAAGGTTTAATAGGAGGGAATAGTCTTCTTAGACAAAGTTTAGAAACTCTGGATAATGCTGAGAGATCTGTAGAGGCGATTTCTGGAGCATTGAAGAAGCAAGTAAAATTGATAAGTGGTTATATTAATACGATCATGAAGAAAGCACAGAAAAAAGTGCTTCGCATGATTAACCAGATGATGAATAAGATCACGGCAGCTGGTCCTTTGTCTGGTAAGTTTGCAAGTAATCAATTAATAAACAAAGCAATTAAAGTTGCTTCTTGTTCTTTTAATTTAGCAATATCTGAAATGCCTGGTATGGTTGGGCAAGGATTGATGGGAATTGTTAATAAAGCAGTCAATACCAGTAGTTGTTTAATAGAAAATTTTGTTTCTAATTTTGTTGGGCAGATAACTGGTCAGTTGTCTGCATTGATTGAAGGTGCGATGGGGAGTATTTCCAATATTCTTGGAGGGGCAACCGATGTTTTAGGTTCTATTGGGGATGTTTTAGGTTCTATAATGAACATCTTAAATTGTGAAGTAAACCCTAAAGCAGGAGACCCTGTTGTTAAAGAATGGAATTTCTTAGATGGGGGTGCTCCTGTAAAAATTACTTTAAATACTGATAATATTTTTAGGAAAGCTAAAAAGGTTGGAGAAAAATTTAAAGAGGCAACTAAGGTTCCTCCTAATATTAATAATTATAAATTTAAATTTGATCCTAAAGAAATTGCGGAAGAGACCATGAAGCAATGTGGTGCAGGTGGTGATGGTGAGAATGTATTGGGTCCTATACAATGTGGACCTCCTAGTGTTACCTTCTGGGGTGGAAAAGGTTCGGGAGCAAAAGGAAATCCTGTAGTAAGTACAGCGGCCACTAATTTTGGTCAATTGATGGGTGTAGAGATAGTTAATAGTGGTAATTACACTGAATCACCTTATGTCCATGTGTCTGATGAGTGTGGGGGTGGAAGAGGAGCAGTATTACAATCTATTTTAGGGCCTATAGAGGCAGATCCTCCTATTCAAGATTTTACTGGAAATGTTATTTTTGATGAAGGTGAAAATGCAACGAATAATTTAATTGATAATTTTAATTTTGAACCACTTGAAGCGGGATTGGAAGCATCTGATTTAATAGGGATGGAAATTAGAGCAATAGGAGATGAGGAAGTTCTTCCTGTAGGTACGGTCATTACTGGTATTAAAGAAGATACATTAATTCTCAGTAATGATTTTGAAGAAGGTGGTGATAATATACAGTTTAGAATAGTAGGTAATACTCCTCCATCTAGTGCTGGTATTACTACTTTTAATGTTTCCGTTAAAAATAATCTAACTGGCGTAGGTGGAACTATCTTAGAGCAGAAGTTCGTTATTGATGATCGTGTGCAAAGAGAGATGTGTTCAGACGGATATACTTTAGAAAGAGGAAAGACATATCACTTTGATCAGTCATCACCTTCTAATGGATTAGTGCTTAAAGTAGGTACTGATGAATTGGAATTGGTAAGAGGGGAAGAATCTTATGATATTGATACATTTTGGTATGATGATGTTAGGATTCATCCTTTTAGATTTTCAAAAAAACCAGATGGAATTCATAACTGTGACGTATCCACATCAATAGATGATCCTGATGAGTGGCCATTAGCTAAAGATGGTTTACCTGCTGATGCATGGGTATTAACAGATCCGTTAGGATGGTCTGAATTTTTAAAAACTTATGGTAGGTATCCTGGAAAACAACCAGCTGATCCAACACAGAAACCAGAGGAAGGTACTTGGGAAGTTGAGGTTAAGGAACCTGGAACTTATACTTTTGAAATACAAGCAGATAATAGAGGAACTATTACTTTTGATGGAATTTATATTGGAGCAACAGATCCTATTCGTAGTAAAGAAGAACAATCTATTGTACAAACTGAATCTATTAATGATGCTCATACTATTTCGGTTAGTGGATTAAAAGTACCAGGAGATCTGAAGCGAGTGAGTGATACGTTTATTGAGTTTGATGATAATTCTGGGAATGGATTTGATAGAAATGCCTATTTTCAAATTACTGGTGGGAATGGAAGGTTTTCTGATGATGGTTATAGTATTACTGGAACGGGCCCTGTAAAAATTAAGTATTGGTGGAATGATAATCCTAATGACAGTGGAACGGCCCTCTCTACAATTCAAATTGAAGATATAACGTGGACACATGATGACACCTTCAAGAAAGGTGAAGTAGAAAAAACTGTTAACTTGGTTGATGTAGTTACTATGACTGATGTTATAGTATATGGGCAAGGAATAGACTTAGCAAGTGGACCTCATAGAAATTCTAAATTTCTGGAGGTTGAAGTTTTTAAATCGGGAATCTATAATATCCTTGCTACTATAGAAAATTCTGGTTCTCATAGCACTGGAGTTGAACTTAAATCTGATGAGGAAAATAGGAATCCAGCTGCTTTAGGATGGGTTCTTCGGAAAGGGGCAGGGGAAGATGGTACTATTATTGCCACTTCTAACAATCCTTTTAAAACAACGACTGAAACAGTTATTAGTAATTGTGGAGAGGAATATACAGATGGAGTAACTAAGGTAGGAGAAGCTGGTAAACCTAATGCTTATGTGGGGATTGAGGTTGCAAAAAATGCACCTGATACTTTATATTATTATTGCGAGAATCATGGTGGTAATGGAGACGGAACTGGTGGAATGGGAGGTAAAATTTGTATCATAGATAAAATAGAAGATGAAGATATGAGTTGTCGGAATGCAGTTATCAGAGTTAATAATATTGGGGAGGGTGGTAGAGTTACAGCAATTACTTTAATGAATGCTGGTACAGGATATGAAAAAGGAAGCACTAATTTATTGACTAAAGGTGGAAATGGAACTTCATTAACTTTTGATATTGTAAATTCAACTACAGAAGGTAATATTAGTGGAGTATCTGTTAGGAATGGAGGAAAAAATTATCAAGTAGGAGATCTTGTTACACCTCTCTGTAATTTTGGAGGTAGGGTTATTCCAAAGACAGGTATTGGAGTCACTGCAGTAATAGTAAGGGAAACTGGATGGGGATATAAACCTTGGCCTAATGGAGACTTGGGTGGAATGAATAGGACATGGGCTGATAGATGTCAAACAATTGTCCATCGGGGGAATGGAGATTGGGATACCCCTTACAGTTATGGTGAGGTTGCTACTTTATACATTGGAGATTGTATTACATTACCTGCCGAACAAAAGGTTTGTATTGATCATGATTTTACTGAAGATATGATACCTGGATCTACAGTTGTTAGAGAGGAGATATTACCTAGAGATATGACTGATATTAAGTGGGGTGGAGATATTGGATCGGGAACTGGTGTAGATTTACTAGATCAAGGTACTAGGGCTTTTGAGGATGCTATTCCTGATCCTAATAATCCTTATTATGAGAAAGATATAACATATGTAGAAAGAATTGATGGAACTGATCCTGATTATCCTGCAGGAACAGCACAATGGTGGTTCTATTGGAATAGTGAATATAAAGGAACTTTCATTCAAGATACTTTAAGTCAGATACCACAGATAGCAGAAGAAAGGGAAGGTCAATCTGATTTGATATATCGAGTTGCTGGTTATAGAGAAAAAGTCCAAACTCCTGTAACAATAGATTTAGAGGAGTGGCAACATGTGGCAAGTGAAATAAGAAGGCTTGATTCTGAGGCATGGGTTTTAAATGATTCTCAAGGATGGTCTTCCTTCTTGAAAAATTACGGAGTTTTTCCTTTAGTTAATTTGGGTCATGGTCCTGGAGAATATGATGAATTTTCTAATATTCCTCAAATTGGAACATGGTCTGTTGAAATTACTGATGAAATTCAATCAGAAGAGAAGGCAACTTATCATTTTGAAGTACAAGCTGATAATCAAGGAAGCATTACTGTTGATGGTATATTCTTAGGATCAACTACGGTGTTTAGATCTCATAATGATTCTACATTTTTGGAAATTGAATTAACTAAAGGTCTTCATACCATAGAATGTAGTATTTTAAATCAAGATGTTGGTAGAAGAACATTTCTACAGAATCCTGCTGCTTTGGCATGGGTTTTAAGAAAGGGATCTATGCCCACTCGTCAGTTGCAAGTGGAGACAAGTACAGTTTTGCGGGAAAATCGTAATCAAAATCATAATATTGTTTATACTGGATTAAAAAGATCAGGTGATGTGCGGTGGGCAACTGAAAAACTTCTTGAATTTGATGATGACTCATCAAATGGATTTGATGTAAATGCGGAATTTGAGATTCTGAGTGGAGATGCTGTTTTTGTAAAGAATGATGATGGTACATCCAATACTATTAAGGGTACGGGAGATATTAGTATTAGATATAAGTGGAGAGATAATCCTGGAATAAGTGGTCAGGTTTTGGATTATCTTGAGATTACTGGTCAACCTGGTCAAGTTACAAAATGGGATCAATCTAATACTGATTATAGTGGGGAGATTACAAAGATAGTTACTTTGGTTGATCTACTTACTACCGAGGAAGTTGAGATAAGAACTGAATCTTATGGAACTGTCTATGCGGAGGGTGAAGGTGAGGGAGAGATTATTAGAAGTTCTTTAAATCCTTTTAAAAATGAATTGGAATTAATTGAAAGTGCCACGAAAACACTATTTGGAATTAATAAATTTGAGAGTAAGGATACGGGTGGCACTGATCCAGAGGAACCTAGATTTACGTGTGATAGGGATTATAATTATGCTAAGCTTTTAGGTTTTAGTGATTGTGATATTAGGAATTTCTTAGAGACATCAGGAATGGCAGTTGATCAATGTATGCAAGATAAGTTAGATGATGAGGATTGGGGTGTATGTGGAGATATGAGAGTTTTAGTAACTGCTCCTGATTGTCCTGAAAAGGGTGGGGAGTGTCCTCCAGGATATTATTTTGATAATGGTGTATGTAGACCTGATCCTTGTCCACCAGGAGAGCACTGGGATCCTCAACAACGGAGATGTGTACCAGATGATTGCCCTCCAGGTGAGCATAGAGTTAATGGAGTATGTGTTCCTATTATTGATGATTGCCCTCCAGGCCAACATAAAGAAAATGGTATATGTGTGCCTGATCCTTGCCCACCAGGATATATGAAAGATCCTGCTGGTAGTGGTAAGTGTATCCCTATTGTTCCTACAACATGTCCTCCAAGTACTACTTACAGAGTTATTGCTTGTTTAGAATCTATCATTGTAGCAAATCCAGGATTTGGTTATAATTGTTG